>Ga0222713_10001620_pt1 | contig 24969 bp, 37 predicted proteins | sample C33_649DmetaG_FD_165061 | JGI IMG/M metagenome (GOLD analysis project Ga0222713, IMG submission 165061) | Estuarine water microbial communities from San Francisco Bay, California, United States - C33_649D | ecosystem: Environmental > Aquatic > Marine > Unclassified | place: USA: California... | reverse complement strand
TCTTAACCAATCTACTACTGAATTTATCAATTTCTCTGGTACTGTAACTTCTACCGGAATTGTTGATGTAACCGCCTAATTATGAATTATACTACTATTACTATTAACGATACTAAACTTGGACTAAAATTTGGAATGGCATCTTTCAGATACCTTTCAGATAAATTCGTAGAAGGTAAAGCATATTCAAATAATGAGCTAAACGAGATTGGGATTGCTCATATTTTGTATAGTGGTTATTACAACAATTGCTTGATAAAGGATGTGGAGATTGAGCATAGCTTTGAGTTCTTTGTAGACTTCATAGAGGCTAATTTAACTAACGAACAAGTATTGGATGAGGTAAAGTCAGTCATACAAGTTTGGAGTTCAAATGAGTTCTTGAAACAAAAAGAAGAAGAGAAGAAACCAGAAGCAAAAAAAAAGACTACTCGTGGGAAGAAATAGAAGCGTTTGCGTTTGGTGATTTATGCCTTTTGCCAAATGACTTCTATTCAATAAGTCCAAGGGAGTTTTCTTTGATGATAAGGGGAAATGAAAGGAAGAAAATTGATGCATATAAGCAAACAAGACTTTTGATGTTTACAATGGTGCGGTTAATGGGTGACCCAAAGACCGCACCTAAAACACCAGAGGCTTTGTGGGAATTACCAGGTGATGAGCATATCGAAAATGTGATGAGTGAAGATGAGATGAGAGAAATCTTTAAACGCTTAGGAAAATGAGTTTAGATATACAAGTAGGTGCAAATGTATCAGAGGCTTCGCAAAAGCTTACTAAATTCTATGCCGATTTAAAAAAATCCATAAATGAAGTAAATACTACTGCACAAAAAGGTTCTGATGCTTTTCAAAAAAGCACAGAAAAAATGGCTGAATCAACAAGGTCATTTGGCAAGGCATCACAAAACTCATTAACGGCATTATCTTTAACACTACAAGATTTACCATTTGGTTTTATAGGTATTCAGAACAACTTACCAGGTATTATACAAGGATTTGGTCAGATGAATATGGAAGCAAAAAATGGTGCTTCTGTATTATCACAACTTAAAGGTTCATTAATGGGGCCTGCTGGTATATTTCTTGCGTTTAGTGCGGTAACCGCTATTGTCACAACATTGACAATGAAGTATGGCGGACTTGGTAATGCTATTGATGCTTTATTTGGTAAAACAAATCTTTTAGCAGTTGCACAAAATGAATATAATAAAGAATTAGCAAAAGGAATAGGTTCATCTGCGACAGAAAGTGCAGAAATAACTATTCTTACAAAAGTTCTTACCGATTTATCTAAACCATTAAAGGATAGGCAAGCTGCTTATGTTGAATTAAATAAAATTAGGCCTGATGTTGTAGCTGGTATAAAACTTGAAAATATTTCTACTGCTGAATCAGTAAAAATAATTAATGCAAATGCAAAAGCAATACAAAAATTATTAATTCTAAAAGCACAAGAGGCAGCTATTTCAAATATTTTAACTTCAAATGCAGAGAAATTAACTGCACTTCAAATTGAAGAAAAGAAATTACAAAAAGATTTAACAAACGGTGAAGCTGCGTATAATAAAGTTAAAAAAGAAGGAGAAGTTATAATTGGTGCCGGTAGAACTGCAAGCCAACAAGCACTTATTGCAATTAATAATACTAAAGAAAGTATTAAACAAAATAAAATAGAGCAAGAAAAGTTAAATAAAGTTGCACAATCTTATATTAATTTACTTGATCCAACAATAAAAGGTATTGCAGAAATAGATTTACAGACAAGAAAATTAACAGATAGTACAAAAAAACAAGCAAAGGAAAGAGAATTTTATTCTAATATAACTGGAGAAAGCAATGCATTAGGCCCAGTACAAGCATTTTCAAGATATGTAATAGGGCAAACTAATTTACAAGTTAAATCTATTGATAAATTAATTGCAGCAAGAGTTAAATATAGAAAAGAAACATCTAAAGAAAGAGCAACTGAACTTGTACCAACAATAATTTCTGGTGAAGCTAAAATTATAAAAAATCAGAAGTTTTTAGATACACAAGCTATTGCAGCAGAATTTGCATTGGCAAAAGAAGTTATTGATGGTGTATTCTTTAATCCAATTGCAGAATCATTTGAGAATTTTATCAATACTGGTAAGTTTACATTTGATGAATTTGCGAAAAATATTAAAGCTAATATTGCTAAAATTGTAGCACAGATTGCAGCATCAAAAATAGTAGAATTATTAGGTACTATTTTTGCAGGCCCAATTGCAGGAGGATTATCACAAGGTGGAGGATTTCTTTCTGCAATAGGTAATATACTTCCAGCATTTAGAGCAAATACAAGATTTGAAGGCGTAAGACCATTGGCAACAGGCGGAGGTCAAAAGATAGATTTAGTTTTAAGAGGAACAGATTTAGTTGGATCAATAAATAGGACTAACGCACAAATATCAAGGGTTGGATAATGGCATACGGAATAAAATATAGAATTACTTTTAAGACATTGCAAGATGATACTTGCAAAGTTGATTTTTATATAGATGGATATAGTGGTAGTATTATTGATCTTGAACCTGCATCAAATCCATTTGTATTGCAAGAGTTTAATAGTGATGAAGATATTTATAAACCATTAAGACCTCAACAAGCTACTATAAATTTTATTAGTCAGCCAACTGTATCAATTGATGACTTTCTTAGCAATGCAGACACATATTGCTATGTAGCTTTTGAGTTTTTAAGTGCAGTACAATATTACTGGTATGGATATTTATTGCAAGATGATTTTCAAGAAAGTTGGCAAGACCAAAAGCACATTATATCATTAAAAGCAACAGAGGGTCTTGGATTATTGCAGAACCAGCCTTTAGCGGACAATGCAGGGGATGAATTAATTGGTAGATATACTCCATGGGAATTGATACAATACGCTGCTTATGGTACTATACAGACATTTGTAGAGCATAGGGTAATAAGCAATCTATACCATTCCTCAATGGATCCGATACTTGATGCTCCATCAATAGGTCAATGTTATATAGATGCAAGAACATTTAGTATTGGTGATGGAGAGTATGATAATAAATATAATGTACTTGATAAGATTAATTCAGCATTTAGTCAAACACTTTTACAATATAAGGGAAAGTGGATAATATTTAGACCAGAGGAGTTATTTATGCCAACTACTCAAAGTCTTAGACAGTTCAATATTACTCTTTTAGGTACAACAGTTAGCAATGTTAGATATGATATTGAGGTAGGAGTCAATGAGGATATAAAACCTATTGCTCCAGAGATGTTGCGTTTTATTAATAGACCAACAAAGATTGACCAAATTAATTTTACTTACGAATTGCCAAGTGAATTGATTTGTAATCAAAATTTAAGTAGAGGTGCATTAAATACTGCTGGTAGTGGATTTAATCTTTATGATGTAGATAGTTGGGATGCATATACTGGCACAAGAGAAAGTCCAACTGCTACTACAAAAGACCATTATAGAAAAGATACTTTAGATTCTTTTGGTGTAGTCACAGATAGTTTTCTTTACTTAGATAATGAAACAAGTGGTACATTTTTTAACTGGTGGCAAAGTTGTGATGTTCAAGTAACAACTGGAGATATAATTACATTATCTTTTAAATGGAGATGGAATCAAACCGGTGTTATATCAAGTCCTATTCCTACATTTAAAGTTGGTCAATTATTGTATAAAGCTGATGCAGCACCATCGTTTAGAGCATCTTTGACTAATGATGGTGTATGGGATATTTACCCATCAACTTGGGATAGTAAGGTTTATGCTAACCAAACTTATTTTACTATTACTCCAGGTGATAATAGTACAAGTGAAAATGGATATTTGTCATTTACTGTTACAAGTGAACCAGTAATTAGAGATGGGATAGTAAGATTATTATTAAGTAATACACAAAATTCATCTTACGATAATAACTGGAAAGATATTCAATTTAGTATTGACACTAAAGTAAATGGAAGATATTTAGATCAAATATCAGGCGATTACGATAAATTTACAAAAGCCGAAGATATTAGGGCAAATTTTGATGATGAGATATATTTGGAGGATTTGCCTAACTCAAATCTAATGGGTTGTATTTTTGATGCAGATAATGCATTAAGAACAACTCCAACCTGGTACAGATACAGATACCAAAAAGAGTCTTATCCTTTCAAGAAGCAGAACTTAATAGCGAATTGGGAGAGAACAAGATTCCATCGTAATAAAATTGATGTAAACTTTTTCGGATTAAAATACGGGTCACAACCTATTGGTTTAATTAACACAATAAAATTTGTTGATGATGACCCAAATAAGCTATACTATATAGCAAATATGAAAGAGATTGATTTTGCAAGTGCTACTTGGCAAGCTACATTGGTAGAAGTATATGACAATGATAGGGATTTCCTTATCAATACAAGTGCTACTTATACAAGTGCAGCTACAAATGGTCTTGTGCCAATTACGCTTAATTATGGTCAGTATTTTAGCGTAATTACTGGTAATAAACTTAGATATACTGGTGTTCCAACAATAACAATTGATTTTAAATGTAGAATAGTTGGAAGTATTACTGTTTCAAGCACTCCTGTACTTGTAAATCTTACACTTTATACAAATACTGCTATCTTAAAAACTATAAATATTACAGCAACATCAAGTCCATTTGCAGTTGATTTGGATTTTGATGTAAATAATGTAATTTTAAATACTAATGATGACATTGAATTAACATTAAGTCCGAGTATTACATCGTTAACTGTTACAAGTAGTTACCTTATTTTTAACAATAACGATTCACTATATCCACCATATCAATCAGGTTATATATATAAATAATGGCAGATCCAGTAAAAGCAGAAGGGTTAGTAATAGCATATCTCAACGAGAATAATGTCTATCCATTGGCTTGTGCCAAGAACTCATCTATTACGATGAGTAGGGATTTCTTGGAATTAGCACCTAAGACCAATGGTTTATATAGGGAATATATTACGGGAAGAAGAGGCTTCACAATTAGCGGAAGCGGATTGGTAAAAATGGCACAAAACTATATGCATCCGATTGGATTCTTTGATGATTTCTTTAGTGGAACCGATACAAAGTACATAGCTTTTCTTGACATGATTGATGCTCAGAATAATTATCGTATATATCAATTTGATTGTTATATACAAGATATAACACTTGATAGCACAGTTGGTGGTATCGCTAATTATAATTATACTTTACAAGGGACTGCTGGGTTTACTGAACTAACAATTGTTGATGATGAGGTAGTAGCACTTGGTGTTATTCCAAGTAGAGATACAGCTACCCATAAGCTTGTAGCGGTAGGATATGGTGGCAAATGGTATTACAATTATACTGTTACCGAGCCTACTCCTGGAACATTTGTTATAAACTTAGGAACTGCATTAAATGGTACTACTGTTATTGCAGCTTATATCGCATTATAATACAATTTATCTTAAATTTACAATATGATAGGCGAACATAATTTAAGGCCGATAAAGAAGGGCGATACATGGGTGATGACACTCGCATTTTATGATGATGAGTGCGAAACAACGCCTATAAATGTAAGCACTTATGTATTTAAGTTACAAGCAAAGAACGCGAGTGGAACGGTTATATTTGAGTGGTTGGATGCTACTTTTGCACAAATAGACAACTTTACAAGAAGGGTTACGCTTAGTCCTACTACCACAAATGGCTACACCGCTGGTGAGTTTACTTATGAATTGCAAGTATCAATTGGAGCAAACTCATATACTTGGATGCAAGGATATGTACAAGTTGATACACAAATAACATCTTAGATGGCAACGATAATAAAGATAGTATATAATGTAACTAACCCGGTTATAAAGGTAACGTATGATGTTACCAATATAACAGTTGCGGGTAATGATATAGCACCAGTTTACATAAGCTTGGACTATTCATCATCAAGTGCGGTTACGGTTATTACGAGTGTTGGACTTACAATGCCAACTGGGTTCTCAGTTGCAAATAGTCCATTAACGCAGTCAGGTACTCTTGCGGTTACTTATGCTTCGGGGTACTCTCTTCCAACAACCACAAAACAAAGTGAGTGGGATCAAGCCTATAATGATAAGATAAATAGTGCAAGTGTTAGTGGCACAACAACCAAGACTCTTACTCTTAACCAACAAGATGGTGGCACTATACAAGCTTCTTGGAGTGATATAGACACCGGACTTACCTCAGTTGGTTTGTCTATGCCAAGTGCATTTAGTGTCAGCAATACGCCTCTAACGGCTAATGGCACTATCTCAGTAACGGGGTCTGGCACTACATTGCAATATGTTCGTGGTGATGGCACTCTTGCCACTTTTCCTGCTTTGACTGGTTATGTACCTTATGTTGGGGCAACAACAAATGTTGATCTTGGCGAATATGAACTAAAAGCAGGTCAATTAACTCTTGATGTATCTCCAACGGGTACGGCAACAGTAGGAACAACAAGATGGAACAATACAATTGGAAGTAGTGAAACAACGCTAAAAGGTGGCACTGTTATACTAAAGAATGGTGTTGACTTAGTGGCAAGGATTGTAAATAAGGTTACTCCTAATACCACATTAACAAAGGCAGCATACCAAGCGGTTAGGGTTAGTGGTGCAGCAGGTCAAAGATTGGCAGTTGCATTTGCACAAGCAAACAACGACAACAATAGTGCTGATACAATAGGATTGGTAACTGAAACAATCGCTACAAACCAAGAAGGTTTCATCATCACAGTTGGTCAGTTAGAGGACATTAACACAACTGGTTCTTTGCAAGGAGAAACATGGGTGGATGGTGATGTTCTTTATTTGAGTCCAACTACACCTGGTGCGATTACAAACATAAAACCCGCAGCACCTCAACATCTTATTGTGATTGGTTACGTTGAGTATGCTCACGCTAATCATGGTAAGATTTATGTCAAGGTGATGAACGGATGGGAACTCGGTGAGTTGCATGATGTAAACACAAGTGGTGCGGTCAATGGTAGCGTATTGAAGTATAATGGGTCTATATGGGTTCCATCCTCTGACATTGACACCGGAATCACATCACTCAATGGATTGACTGCATTGAGTCAGACATTTGCGGTTGGTACGAGTGGGACTGATTTTAATATACAATCTCTTACAAGCACTCATACGTTCAACCTACCAGTTGCGAGTGGAAGCAATACGGGTAAGTTGAGTAATGTTGATTGGTTGACTTTTGATGGTAAGGAGAATGTACTTACTTTCTCCGCACCTCTATCAAGATCGGTAAACACAGTATCAATCCCCGTTGCCAATGCATCACAACCAGGGTACTTGGATTCTGCCGATTGGACAACATTCAATGCGAAGGTTACAAGTGTTAGTGCTACTTCACCTTTGTTTTCAACTGGTGGCAAGACACCAACTTTAACCATCCAACAAGCGAGTGCAAGTCAGAACGGATATTTGAGTTCAACCGATTGGACAACTTTTAACAATAAGCAAAACGCATTAAGTGGTACTGGTATTGTAAAGAGTACAAGTGGAACAATAAGCTATCTTACCGACAATACAATCAATTGGGATGCATCTTACAATAATATGATTGTGAGTGCATCGGTAACGGGTACTACGACCAAGACCTTGACCCTCACCCAACAAGATGCTGGAACTATCACCGCGAGTTGGACTGATGACAACACAGATGCGGTTACGAGTGTGTTCGGTCGTACTGGTGCTGTGGTTGCTACAAGTGGTGACTATACCACAACGCAAGTGACCGAGGGTACTAACCTTTATTATACAGAGGGTAGAGTGAGTGCTAATAGTGATGTTGCGGCGAATACTGCCGCAAGGCACAATGCGGTGACACTTGGAACGGCAAATGGACTGAGTTTAAGCACCCAAGCTTTGTCGCTTGGTTTGTCAAGTAGTAGTACAAATGGTGCTTTGAGTTCTACTGATTGGTCAACATTCAATGCGAAGCAGAACGCCATTACATTGACCACAACGGGTTCAAGCGGATCAGCGACATTGATAGGTGCTACGCTTAACATCCCAACTTATACTGTGACTGGACTCGGTGCAGTGCCAGATAGTAGGACAATTACAATAAATGGTGTGGTGTATGATTTGAGTGCGAATAGGACTTTTGAGGTAGGAGATTACGGAACTTTTTAAAGAACAACAATGGCGTATAAATTACAATTAAAGAGAGGTGCATCGGGGTCATTACCAACTGGGAGTGCTGGCGAACCTCTTTTTACTACCGATACAAATGACCTATATATAGGAACGGGTGGTGCAAACCAAAGGTTTCAGAAGTACATTGCAAGTGGGACATCGGCACAATTCCTAAAGGGTGATGGATCGTTGGATAGCAATACCTACTACCTAGCCTCCAACCCAAGTGCATATATCGCATTAACTGCATTAACTGCATCAGCACCTTTGTCGTATAATAACACAACGGGTGCGTTCACAATCTCCCAAGCGAGTGGGTCAACGAATGGTTATTTATCAAGCACCGATTGGACTACATTTAACAATAAGCAGAACGCTTTAACCAACCCCGTAACCGGAACGGGTACAACGAACTACCTACCTAAATGGACAAGTGGGAGTGCGTTGGGGAATAGTTTAGTATTTGATAATGGTACTAATGTGGGGATTGGTACTGCTACTCCAAGCACAAGATTTCAAGTAGTACAAACATTGAGTTACGATGGTATTAGAATTGTATCATCAAATGCAACAACTCAAAATACATTACAATTACATCACGATAACGATAAGGCAGTCATTGAAACTACTTACTTAGGTAGTGGTTCTTTTAAACCATTGTGCTTTAATACGCAAGGTGGCAATGTTTTGATAAATTCCGTAGTTGACAACGGAAATCGTTTGCAGGTCACGGGGAATGGGTATTTTAGTGGGAATGTGGGGATTGGAACTGCGACTCCAACATTTAAACTTCAAGTATATGATGCAGCAGGAACGAGTATGGTTGTTGGTGCTGCAACCGGAAAGACTTATGTATATGGTGATGATGCAGGAGGTACAATAGGTACAATTTCAGCAATACCATTAAGGTTTTCAACCAATTCAGTTGAACGTGCAAGAATTGACTCCTCCGGCAACCTCGGTCTTGGAGTAGTGCCGAGTGCGTGGGCGAGTGATTGGAATGTTTTTCAAATAGGAAGTATTTCATCTTTAAGTCAGTATAATAATAACAATTCTCTTTTACTTTCAAATAACTATTATAACTCTACAATAGCAGGAGTGGGGGCAAAATATATTGCTAATGGAACTGCCGGAGTTTATCAAATAAGCGGCAATAACCATTATTGGTACAACGCCCCATCCGGCACATCGGGTTCAGCAATAACATTAACCCAAGCAATGACGCTGACAGCAAGTGGCAGACTGCTTTTGGGAACGACTACGGAGGGGACGTACTTGTTGGATGTGAATGGTACGGGGAGGTTTAGTAGTAGTGTGACGGCGGGAACACCTTATGTTTCTTTTGATTCATTTAATGCAAGAGGTAAAATATTTTTAGATGATAGCACAAGAAGATATGTTACTCTTGGAATGGATTCTAATGTAGCAACAATTAATTGTGATTGGTATAGTGGTGCAGGTGGTGCAAGTCCAGATTTTGCAATAAAAACTAATGCAACAGAACGAATTAGAATCACCTCCGGTGGCAACCTATTAGTGGGAACCAGCGTTGATTCGGGGGAGAGGTTGCAGGTTTCGGGAAGTGCGAAGGTGAGTGATGCTACTCCAATTTTAACCATTAATGGCACAACAACAAGCATACCATTTGGGGTCGAATTTAGAGCAAGTGGTTTAGATGGTTACATAAAGCATACTCCGTTAACTGGTCTTTTAAATATAGCAAGTGGAAGAAGTGTCGGGTGGGGTGGGTTTATTACGTTTACAACTGATACAGTAGAACGAATGCGTATAAAATCAGATGGAATTATCAATCTTTCGAACGTACCAAGTTCAGCAACGGGATTAAGTTCGGGAGATATTTATAAAGATGCAAGTGGATTCCTTAAAATAGTTTAATATATAAAACAAATAAAAATGGCGAAACAAATCTCACCTATCAATGTATGGGTAAATGGCGAAAGCAAATCAGCACAGTACCTTCAAGTAACGGGCATTAATGACAACTACGAATCAAGTGCTACGAACTATTGGCAAATGTTCACAATGAATGTAGATGCTGAAGGGGTAGAATCACAAGGGGAATCTGTTGCACAAGGAAACCTCACAATCAGCGGTCAAGACTACATTGATTGGGGCAACCAACCCGCAATGGCAATAAATGATTGGATATATAATTGGGTGGCGGGAAAGCTGAATTTGACAATAATTTAGTAAATTTACCATAAAATATATACTATGAACCTAATTGAACTGAAGGCAAAAGCCTACGACATCCTTGCACAAATTGAGTACTTACAAAAGCAATTGCAAGAAACCAATCAAGCAATTGGAGAAGAAATGCAGAAACAAAATGGAGAACAAGCAAGTTGAGAAGAGATTGGGAATAACAATGGGTGAGTTAATGACTGCATCCATTGTTATCATTTCAGCTACATTGATGTTTTGGAAAACAACTGATGTGAGAATATCGGCATTGGAGATTCGTATGTCCAATAAAGAAAAGACCGATGACCAAATATCCATCAAGCTTGACAAACTTCAAGAAAGCATTAATGAGGTAAAAATAGCATTACAAAATAAAGAAGATAAAAAATGAAAAAGATTATCGCAAACTTCAAGACCTCCATTTTCGGAGCAGTTGCAGGACTTCCAATGATTGTTGAAGGTGTTGTAGCAAAAGATGTATCTAAAATTGCTATCGGGTTAGGTACTCTTCTCATCGGATTGTTCGCCAAGGACAATGATGTGAAAAATGACTGATACAAAAACGCTTGAAAGGATCAACCTCCTACATCCAAAAGTAAGAGAAGAAGTCCTTGAATTATATTATACAATAACTCGTGCCTTGACTGGTAGGTGTTATTGTCGTTTTGCGTACACTTTACGCACGTTTGCAGAGCAAGATGGGTTATATGCCCAAGGTCGCACAAAGCCTGGCAGAATCGTTACAAATGCTCGTGGAGGGTATAGCTACCACAACTACGGACTCGCGATAGATATAGTGCTTATCAAAGATGGCAAAGAGGCTATTTGGGACACCAAAGGTGACTACGATGGTGATGGTAGAAGCGATTGGCAAGAAGTGGTGACAATATTTAAGCAATACGGATGGGAATGGGGAGGAGATTGGAAGTTTACTGATGCTCCACACTTTCAAAAGACATTTGGTTACTCGGTCAAACAATTACTTGATATGAAGATTAAGAACAAAGTTGATGCCAATGGCTTTGTTAAGATATGAAAAAGGTAAACTTAGCAAGGGAATATCGTAACAAATATGGCAATGATATGCCAACGCTTAAACTTGCAAGGATTATGTATAATGATAATCCTTTAATTTTTAGTGGAGTTGAACACGCGAGAACTGCACTAAGAATGATTGAGCATAAATTGGGTAACCCTAAACGAGTAATAAAAAGTATTGATATGCCCGAAAGACCCAAGAACCCATACAACTTACCAGAGTCGGATGAGGCAATATATGAACCTTATGACCTAAAAGCGAAGCGGTTGTTGGTTCTTTCTGACATTCACATCCCTTACCACAACATTGAGAGTCTAACTTGTGCTTTTGATTTTGCAAAGAAGGAGAAGCCTGATGCCATCCTTTTGAATGGAGATACCTTAGACTTTTTTGGGTTGTCACGATTTGCTAAAGACCCTAAAGCAAGATCATTTGCACATGAACTAAAGACATTTAAGGAGTTCATGGATATACTAAAAAAGACATTCAATGCCAAGATTTATTTCAAGGTTGGAAACCACGAAGAACGCTACTTCCATTTCCTTTGGATGAAGGCACACGAGATTGTTGGGGTAGAGGAGTTTGAATTGGAGAATATCATCAAGTCAAGAGCAGAAGGGATTGAGATAATAAAGGATAAAAGAATTATAAAGGCTGGTGATTTGAATGTGATGCATGGTCACGAATTTGGTGGATCGGTATTCTCACCAGTCAATATCGCCAGGGGACTATTCCTTAGAGCAAAAGTTTCAGCAATGCAAGGTCATAACCATCAGTCCTCCTCCCATACCGAAAGTGATATGAACGGAAACATAATTACTACTTGGTCGCTTGGTTGCTTGTGTGAACTTCATCCGGCATATCTACCAATCAACAAATGGAATCATGGCTTCGCAATAGTAGATATTGATGGTCAGGACTTCGAGGTAAGGAACAAAAGAATACATAAAGGTAAAATCCTATAATCATGGAAAATGACCTCATTTTAGGAGAAGAAGAAGAGGTTGAGGAGATTATTGAGGAGATATCTTATAGCGAATATATACACGCCTCAGTTGAGGTGTTGACATTCCTTGAAAGTGCGAATCCTATGACAAAAAGCGAGGTGAAAAGGGTTGAGAACCTAAGAAAGATGTGCTTTGAGATGTTGGAAATATCGGTAAAATTCATGCACTCTACATTGATAAACGAATAGCAGTTTGGGTTCGATGGTTGTTTTTTTTCCCCCCTTATTTCTATGAGGGGGTTTGTTTTATATATTATAAAAAGAAATATATATAAACTTTGTACTTTGTATATAAAACATTCATATCTTTGCTAAAACAAATTACAATGAAAGAAATCAAAGAACTACGAAAAAGAAAAGGTCTAACCCAAGAGAAGCTTGCTTCCCTTAGTGGCGTTACCACAGTTACGGTCAATCGTGCCGAGAAGTCTGGCAAGATGCGTCAGTCCACTTACATCAAATTACTTAACACTTTAAACCAACTTGAAGATGCTATATCTATGCCTGTTCATTCTGGGTTGTAGTGCGGTCGCGTTAATAGTGTTATGTAAAGAAAAAAAACAATCACCAATAAAAAGAAAAAGCCTTTATGAAATCCCATCAGCATTTTGGGATGAGTACAACTCAATAACCCTTGACATTTATTATATGTCAATTGCAAATTGCGAAACGATAAGATATAAAATTGAGGATTTTGAGTACAAGTACAGTCAGACAATAGACTCCCAAATATATCACGATAGGATGGGAGAGATACTTAGGAACTACAAAGCAAAGCATCAACTTATAACCAATAAAAACAAGTAAAAATGGGACTACAAAATCAAAGTCAAGGCGGATCAAAAGTGTTTTTGTCTATTAGCAATGGTAAACTCGTTAGGAGTTTCAAAGAGAAAGTTGAAGGGTCAGTATCAAGGGTTAACAAAGCAGGTCGTGAAGTTCACGAGATGTTCTACGATTCACTCGAAGGCATCATCAAAAGTGTTGACACCAAAGATGGTGACTATGGTAAGTTTCTTGTTGTAAACGTTGAAAGCAATGGTGTTAACTACCAGCTTGAAATGAACTACTCTTCTGGCTATTCTGCAAGCTTTCTCAAGACTCTTCCAAATGTAAAGCTTAGTGATAGAGTAACAATCACTCCCAAGTTGACAATTGAAGGAGATAAGAAGAAAAGTGTTATCTTCCTTAACCAAGGTGGTGGGTTGAAGTGGTTCTTCACCAAGGACAATCCAAATGGTATGCCTGACCTGACAAAGGTTAAAATCAAAGGCAAGGAAACCTGGGATGATAGCGATAGAATGGAGTTCTTAGAGAACTATGCCAAATCACTTTTTGGTGGTAGCAAGGCACAAGCAATAGAAGAGGAAGCACCCTTCTAAACAATAGACAAGGTTGGTGTAATCGGGAATGAATACCGACTTGGGTAGCATCCGCAAAAATGCGGAGATGTGGGTTCGAATCCCACACCTTGTCCTCACTTTTTAAACAAATACTATGCAAAATTTCAACATTGACATCAACAAAGGTAGGATTGAGTTCATTGACAATCGGTTCTACGCTACGGAGAATGGGAACTACGTTCCATCAGTAACCACAATTTTAGAGGCTTACCCAAAGGATGCAGCGTTTTTCAAATGGCTCAAAGATGTTGGCTCCGATGCTGACACCATTCGTGATGAGGCTGGCAAAAGAGGGTCACTCGTGCATGAACTCACAGAGAAGTACGATCAACACGAAGAGGTGACCTTTGTCAACCAAAATGGTAAGCCTAAATACAAAATGATGGAGTGGGCAATGTTTGAGAGATATGTTGACTTTTGTAATACCCAATCCCCAAAGATGCGTATGATGGAGATGCACTTCTCATCCGATGTGCTTGGGTTCGCGGGGACAGTTGACAGAGTGCTTGAAATAAATGGCAAGGAGTATCTTGTTGACATAAAGACATCCAACAATATGCACAACTCGTATTGGTTGCAATTAGCGGCTTATAATGAACTCTTGAAGGAATATGACTACCATGTTGAAGGAGTAGCTATTTTGTGGCTAAATGCCAAGACCAGGACTGCCGGGAAGGGTGGTGCAATACAAGGCATTGGGTGGCAACTATTGACCAGAACTTTGGAAGAAAGCGAGCAAGATTGGAAAACATTCCAAACAACCTTTGACCTTTGGAAGTCAATCAATGAGGACATAAAGCCAAAAAGAACATCTTACCAACTAACACATAAGAAAAATGAAGGATAAAATAGTAGAGAAAGTAATTGAGAAGTTCAACCAAAGGTCACAAAGAGGCATCTCAAAGTATGGATGCACGCTTGAACGCAATGACCTTGATGTAGAGGATTGGATGGAACATTTACAAGATGAACTTATGGATGCGATTTTGTATCTTGAACGTATGAAAAGGGACATAAATGGGGAGTAGCGTTGTTAGCTTCATTCATCACCTAAAGCTTGCTGATGAGTATGCAAAGGACTTTGTTCGGTCAGCACCAGGCACTCGTGGAGCAGTCATATTTGACAATTACTCTAAACGAATTGCTTGGATATTTAGAGATGTTATAACCTATCCCCACTTTGGAGATGAGGTGAGAGAAGGAATGAGAAGAGAGATTGCAAGCGATGCTTTTTCCTACGACTCCTTGATTGAGAAAGTGGCACTCCTAAACCCAGAACAAAGAGATATGCTTGAAGGCTTGCTAACCGATATTTTAAAAGGAAAGACAGTTGAAATAAATATTTTATGACCCCTTACGAACTTTGGCAACTTGAAACTTATGGCAACTATTACGAAGAAGATGAAACGCAACATGATGTTGAACCCGATTTGGATTAAATGCCGACTCTGCAAATCTTTATACACTATAACACTTAAAAAACAATCACTATGTCCGAAATGCAATTGCCTAAATGGGGTGACCTCAACATCAACGAAAGGCACAAACTACTTGGAGAGTTAATTGATGCCATGATCTACTCTGGCGAAGCCGTACAAGAGTTACAAACAATAGTCGAGCAATTTAGAATGATGGGATATGTAAGAAGCGTAATACTTCCTCAAAATGTTGACCATGAGGCTTAGAGATTACCAAGAGGAAATAAGCGACAAGGCGGTCAAGTTATTGCAAACGTATAAGATTGCATACTTAGCAATGCAAGTCAGAACCGGCAAGACCCTCACCGCCATTGCTACTGCTCATAAATTTGGTGCAACAAAGATTCTCTTCATCACTAAAAAGAAAGCTATTAGTGACATCCTAAAGCAACGTGATGAATATGCAACATCGTTGCAAATATTTGTCACTAACTACGAGCAACTCGGCAATGTTCACGAATCATTTGACATTGTCATCATTGATGAGGCACACTCTCTTGGTGCTTTTCCTAAGCCAAGTGGTAGGACAATAGAGATGAAGAGGATTTGCATAGGTAAGCCTATCATTTATTTGAGTGGCACTCCGCACCCCGAGTCCTATTCACAACTCTACCATCAGTTCTGGGTTAGTAGTTACTCACCATTTGACCATTACAAGACTTTCTACAAATGGGCGAGTGACTATGTAAACATCAAAAAAATGATGATAAATGGTCAATCGTTCAATGACTACAAGCGTGCCGATGAGAAGATGGTGATGGAGGCGTGCAAGCACTTGTTCATTACTTACACCCAAGAGGAGGCTGGATTTGTATCATTTGTACAAGAAACTGTACATCATGTAGAAATGCAAGAGTCAACCTATAAGTTTGCGGAGAGGCTACGCATTGACAAGATAATGACCAATAAGGATGGAGAGGTGGTGCTTGCCGATACTGCGGTAAAGTTGATGCAGAAGCTACACCAAATCTTTAGCGGATCAGTCATTGTAGATGAACCAGAGAGGATAGGCAAGGTGTTTGACTACACAAAGGCTAACTATATAAAGGAGAAGTTTGTAGGTCAAAAGATAGCTATTTACTATAAGTTTATAGCGGAGGAGATGGCAATAAGGTATGTTTTTGGGTCGGAAAACTTGACAACTGACCCGGTAGCATTTAATGAGTCAACCAATTTGGTGTTCATTTCACAAATCCAATCGGGTCGTGAAGGGGTCAACATTAGCACTGCTGATGCCCTGGTGTTTTATAACATTGACTTTAGTGCGGTGTCGTACTTCCAATCTCGTGCAAGAATCCAAACGAAAGATCGTACGAAAGATGCCAATATTCATTGGATATTTAGCAAAGGTGGGATTGAGGATAAGATATATAAAGCTGTGATGGATAAGACTGACTACACTACTAACATATTTAAAAAGGACTACCTATGAAGCTTTTTATATATATTTTAACAGTTTTATATTTTGTAATTGTATCTATTCCCGTTTTTATCATTATTTTTATTGCCTCACAAACATTTTATACACTTAAAAGTTTAATAAAACGCTTATAAACGTAGTAAATCACCTTAAAAACTAAAACAATTAAACTATGGCACAAAAAACTACAAGTTCAATTACCGAATACATAAAGGGCAACCAAAGGAGGAAAAATGCAAGGTGGTTGATTAGAGATGGTGAGTGGTTGTTTGAGATGCAGAACGGCATCTGGGGGTCGCAAGAACTATTTGATGAGTTCTACCCGACCTATGAATACGTTAAGTTTAATGACAAAGGGAATAATCCCGATAAAACTAAGATAAGATGACTCACGGATCACTATTTTCAGGTATTGGTGGATTTGATTTAGCAGCAGAATGGATGGGATGGGAGAATAAATTCCATTGTGAATGGAATGAATTTGGGCAAAAAGTCCTACATCACTACTGGCCGAATGCTGAACAATTTACTGATATAAAAAAATCTAACTTTACTAAATATGCAAACAGAATTGATATTCTCACAGGAGGATTCCCTTGTCAACCATACTCAAGTGCAGGAAAACGACTTGGAAAAGAAGATGACCGCCACCTCTGGCCGGAAATGCTTAGAGCAATTCGAGAAATTCAACCGCGTTGGGTCGTGGGCGAAAACGTTCGCGGACTTACTAATTGGAATGGAGGGGTGGTATTCGATGAAGTGCAAGCTGACCTGGAAGCTGAAGGCTACGAAATTACACCGTTTCTACTTCCAGCTTGTGCCGTCAACGCCCCACACCGTAGGGACAGAATCTGGTTTGTTGCCCACTCCACTCGCACAAGCGAGAGAACAAACCAACTTCGAGGCATACGACCAGAGAATGGAGAGATTGGTAGACAAAGGTCACAAACCATTCACGATGCCACTCGACCAAATGGCATTGAGGGGATTGCTACCAACACCAAGGGCATTGACAATTCAGGAGAGTTTGGAAACTTGGGAAGCAAGGAAAAAGAGAATGGAACAAGAAGGGAAGGAAATACCATCACCCAATCTCCATATTTTAGCACTGAAGGGGATGTTGCCTACACCAAGAACATCAGACGAGAGGATGCATTGGAAAACAGAAAATTGGAAAGGGGACGATTTGGGCAGTCATATCAACGAAATGCTTGGGACTCGTTCCCATCTGTCTCCCCAATTTGTATTGGAAATGATGGGATTTCCGACAGATTGGACTCTATTACCTTTCCTAAATGGCGAAACGAATCCATCAAAGCAGGAGGAAATGCAATAGTTCCGCAAGTAGTTTATCAAATATTTAAAGCAATAGAACAATATGAAAGAATCACAACTACAAACAAAAGTAGCTAAGAAGCTAAAAGATCATGGGTGGTTTGTTACCAAGCTTATTGCCACCTCAACACCTGGGATTTGTGACCTGATGGCAATTAGGAAAGGGGTAGTCATAATGTTGGAGATTAAGACTGATAAAGGGGTGGTATCGGAATTGCAGAAATATATGATTGAGAAGCTGAACAAGATGGGTGTTTTTGCGAGAGTGGTGACGTGTATTGAGGATATTGACATACATTGCTATAAGGAATATTGAGCATCAATACAAAGTTTTTTTTTATATACTAAAACAATAACTATGTACACTTTTAAAGGTAAAATCAATCGCGTTTTGAACAACGGCATCATCAACATCACATTTGACCTTGGGTTTGGGATGACCCATACAAGCAATTGCTTATTGCACAATGTTGCCATCTTGGGTGACCATGAGGAGAAGGCTGGTAGGATGCTTAGAGAGTTGATGCCAGTAAACAGTCTTGTTTATGTTAACTCGGTCAAACTTGACCAACATGGTCGACCAATTGTGAAGATTTTCACATTCTTTGATGATGGGCATTTGGACAAGATCAGCGTGAACGATTACTTATTAATGGAGAACTTATCATGGTAACTAAATACTTAGAACAAGGCATCAACACTATTGCTGTAAATGAAAATAAACAGGCTATTTTCCCTTGGAAGGTGTACCAAGAGCAAATGGTAAGCAAGGAGGAATTAAGCCGTCAAATGTCAGATAATAGGGCAAAAGGAGTGGCGATTATTTGTGGGTCGGTAAGTGGTAATGTTGAGGTGATTGACATTGATACGAAATACGAAACGTATGACCTATGGGAGGCTATAAAAGGTGCAATTCCCCACGATTTGTTCCTTAAACTACACATTGTAAAAACTAGAAGTAATGGCAAACACCTCATCTATAAATGCGAGGCGATTGAAGCAAATCAAAAGCTTGCACAACGACTACCGACATTGGAAGAGGCAAAGAATAACCCTTCCATCAAATCTTATTGCATTATTGAAACAAGGGGAGAAGGTGGATATGTTGTTGCACCGCCTACATCGGGTTATGAAGTCGAGCAAGAAGGCATCAATGTTATAACATCGGATGAACGAGAGGTGTTGTTTGAGATTATGCGGTCATTCAACGAGATATTTGAAGAGCAAGTAATTGAAGCACACCAGAGGCCGTCAACCAAGGAGTATGGGGTATCGCCATTTGATGATTACAATAGGCGTGGAGATATTGTTGACCTGATGCAGAGGAATGGTTGGAAGGTAGTGAAGCAAAATAGTGAGAGGATTTATTTTCTTAGACCAGGGTCGGGTGCCGAGCATAGTGGATCATGGAACGTAGGAATGGGATTATTTAGCGTTTTTTCGGTGAACACCCCATTTCAAGTACAGAAAGGGTATAAGCTTAGTGCAGTTTTTGCCATATTGGAATGTGATGGTGACTTTAAACTGGCTGCACGAAAGCTGCTTGACTTGGGGTTTGGAGAAAAAAAAACATCCTTCGGTGATAGGGTAGAGAGGGAGTTGTTTACCAAGAGGAATGATGGGGCATCTAAGGATGATTTGATTACGATTTTAGTTAAAAAACACAATAAAAGCGTTGAAGATGCAAAGGTGATGGTTGATGAACTTGATGCAAGGTGGGGAGAGGAGATTTGCACGTTCTGGGATGTTGATGATAAAGGGGTGGCATCTATAAATAGATACAAATTGCAAGTATTTTTAGTCACAAATGGTGGGTTTAGGCTTTACTTCTACGATAGTGGGTCAACCATTTATAGGTTGATCAGGGTAAAGGATGGGTTTGTGGAGGAGGCATCAACGGAGCAGATAAAAAGGTTTATAAAGGACTACATTGACAAGCTACCCGACTCGTTTGATGGAGGAGTCACGCCACAAGACTTGTTGGAGTTGATTTATAAAGGTGCGAGCATTTTCTTCTCTGATGCCTACTTTGAGTTTTTTGATAGAGCAAACTTGGAGTTTCTAAAGGATACCAAGGATGAAGCTTTTTTCCCGTTCAAGAATGGTGTAGTAGTAGTTGCAAAAAATGCAATAACTCTTAGGTCGTATGGGGAATTGGGTAAAGTAGTATGGAAAACGCAAGTAATCGACCATTTCATTGTACTTGAAGATGATATTGAACTTGCGAAGATTGAATATTTTAGGTTTATTGAACGGATTTCGGACAATGATACAGATAGGTATATCTATGCTCTTGGGTTGATAGGCTATTTATTGCACAATTATAAAGACCCATCACGCCCATTCTCGGTAATCCTGGCTGAAGAAACTGAGAAGGAAGCCAATGGTGGTGGGACTGGGAAGGGAATATTTGTAAAGGCATTGGGTTACCTTTTGAACATTGTTCGGGTGGATGGGAAGAACTTCAAATTTGACAAGTCGTTTGCTTTTCAAAGGGTTGACCTTGATACAAGGATCTTGGCGATTGAGGACACTCGAAGGAACGTGGATTTTGAGGGTTTTTACTCAATAATCACAGAAGGTATCACAGTAGAGAAGAAGAACAAAGATGAACTTTTTATCCCTTATAAGGATTCACCAAAGGTGATGTTTACAACGAATTATACGATTCCTAACTCTGGTAACCATGCTAAAAGGAGGCAGAAAGTGTTGGAATTTAGCGGATATTTCGGGCCAACCAGGACTCCGGAGGATGAATTTGGACATAAGCTTTTTGACGATTGGGACAAAGACGAATGGAATCGGTTCTATAATTTGATGTTTGAAGCGGTACAGGGATACCTTGACTTTGGAGTGCTGGAAGTCAAGTCGAGTGACAAAATTAAAAGGAAGCAGATCAGGGTGCAGTTCGGAGAGGAGTTTTTGGAGTTTTTGATGAGTGTATATGAGGAGCAACCAGGGTGGATAAAGTTAGAACAATTATATAATGATTTTATAACAATGAGTGGGTTTGAAAAGAAGGATTATAGTGTAAAAAGGTTTACCAAGGGGATTGAAGAATCGTGTTCCATTTTAGGGATCATGTTAAAAAATAAGAGGGATAAAGGGTCGGGAGGGAAAAAGTTATATAATTTTAATATTGAAAAAAAGACAGATGATGAATTTTTTTAATATGACATATAGTTAGGTAACATGAGATTTTGGTTTTAACATCATCTTAACACCATTTTAACATCATTTTTGATAGCTAAGTGGTTGATAATCAATTTGGATACGCGATTAACATCATTTTTCTTACTTTTTAGGGTACACCCTAATTTTTTTGGAAAAGTATAGTGTATAGAAAAGATAGAAATGATGAAAATATCGTGTTATCGTGTTACCTACTAATTTTTTGTATTTTATTTGGTTAACCAGATTGGTGCGAAATGATATAAATATTTTTAGGGATTTTTGGTGGAGATTTTTGGGGATTTTTGTCAACCAGGTTGGGGATTTTTGGTGGGGGTTTTTGCCTGGGGGTTTTTGGCGGTTGGGAGTTTTTGGGTATACCAATACTTTAACTTAATAACATGATATCTTAAACACTTTAAAAAAGTCAATTCAAATGGTATAAATAATAGGCTACTATGCATAGCAAGGTACTTTGTAATAAATTAAACTAAAACTATATGTTAACTTGTCAAAATTTACTTTCTGTCATTTCCTTTGTATCTGGTCAACCCGAAAATGAAATATTAGGTACTTCGCGGGCTCGTGGCTTGGTTCTTTGTCGCCATGTTTACTATCATATTGCACGCGAAAAAATGGGCCTTAAATTGGCTCAAATTGGGTCATTTTTTAATCGCGATCATACGACAATAATTCACGGCCTTAATAAGGTTAATGATATGGTAAGCATAAATGATGATATAACTTGCCAATTCATTGAACAGGTCAATACCTTAATTCGGGAAAAATACTTAATACCTACCCGCATAGTGGTAACGATACCACACGACGCGGAAACGGAAAGTATAATTCAATACCTTTCTGGTAATGGTTGCGAAATTGATAGAATTAGCCTAAATTTTGACAGTAATCATACATAACAAAAAAAACCCCATTTTATTGGGGTGTGTGGATGTTTTGACATGTTACTAAAATATTTGATTCAAGCCATGAAGAAACATAATTTTCACCGGTTGAATTGTCAATATATACAACAAGGTCATTTAATGTGATATAAAAAACATCATCATTTACACGCTCAATTTTAAGATTGTCAAAAGTTACTGTTTGCATTGTTTTGTTTTTTAGTGAGGAACTCAGGACAGTATTGCTCTGTCTTCGCTCTTTGCTCTGAGTTATTGCCTAATTTATAGGCAGTTTGCATCCTGTAATTGGCCAATAATTAACCCGGCTACAATTAAGGCAATAATTAATTTGAAAAGCTGTTTATCTATCTTCATTGCTGTAATTTAATGAGATGAAACGATCGAAATAGGCATTCTCTTGAGCATCTATGTAGCTTTTTGTATTGTTACATTCCCGCTGATTATCTATGTAACTTTTGCAGTATATTTTGCGATTTACATAATCGTAGTAAAATTGCTCACCTTTATTAATCTTTGTGCCTGTCTCGTTACATCTTCCGTTAAATTTTGCAGTTAATAATTTCATGATATTTTATTTTAGTATTGATTAATTACAAAACCAGTAGTATCTTTTTTAGCGTCACCTTTGGCCTTTAATCCAACAATAACATTGGTAGGGTCAAAATACCTGAGGTCTGACTCGTCACCGTTTATGACTTGAATGCCGCCGTATGTATCCGGCAATTCAGCGGAAAAAACTGCCGCAATATTGCCCCCCATGTTGATTACCTCAAGACATTCATCAAAGTTTGTCTCTGACTTAGAGAAAGTTAATTTGTAGTTAGTACCAAAATAACGCTTATAAACATTAATATTTTTGGTGTAATCGTAGAAAAGCAATTTAGAGTAAAAGCCATCAAGAAAATCAATACCGGTGTATCTTTTAAGCAAACTTAAATGGTCTATGTCAGATGTCCCGTTTAAACGTATTGCAATACGCTGATTAATTAACTTATCATGAATTTTGAGGAGTTCATTGGCCAATTGAATGTAAAAAGCTTGCCTATCATATGCCCAAAATTTTGCTTTATTTATGCGGGATAATTGCACATTGCTGAATCTTCCGCGACCTGCTGAATATAAGCAGCTTGCTTTACAGCCTGCTGATGCCATGGGGCAAAGATTGTGAGTGCCAATTATATCAGATGGAGCAAGGTAAAGGATGAAAGTCTGTAAATTGTTTTTTGCTGTCTTCGTATTGGTTGATCCATCAGACAGTAAATTTTTTACAGGCTTGTAGCTTTGTTGGATTTGTTTTGTTGATGTTGTTTGCATTGTTTAAAGTTTAATTAGTGTATAAAATTTGATTAGATTACATTCCAGGCGGCAAGGTTAAAAAGAATAATGCCGGCGAAAATTGCGATAATTGCGAAAATTGATTTCATGATAGTTTTGTTTTAATTGTTTTAATTATTTCATAAAGCTAAGGAATAAATATCAATTTAATATAATTTTTATGTATTTATTTTTAAATATTTATTTCAATGATATGTAAACAAATAAATATCAATACTTTATGAAATTTGTATTTAATTTTATGTAATGAAACGGAAAGGCTTTTATATCAAGAAAAACCCGAAAGGATTGTATCTGAACATTTTTAAACCTGACTTTATTCAGTACATTAATGATCAAACTGGTGAATGGGTAAAATTCAGTATATACGAAAAGATTAACGATCCCAAGGGATTTACCCATAATATGGAATTGATTCAACAAAAAGATAAGGAGCAAGACAACCATACTAAATTGATAGACTAATTGAAAATCAACACGCGAACGCATTTGATTTCAATCTAAATTCAAAACTAATGTTGCAAGACAAAACCCTGGAAAGGCTAATTGAAAAGCGAAAAGAAACAAGAGGAGGAGCAAGACCTGGAGCAGGTAGGAAAAGAAAACTGGAGGAGGAGGAAATAATACAACGCCTTGATCCAATGGCCCCGGACGTATTCAAACAACTGCATAACAAGATTAAAGAGGGCGACATGAAAGCCATCCAATTGTTTTGTGCCTACTATATTGGCCTACCAACCCAAAAAATCGAAAGCAAGATAGAAGGAAACCTCAATCAGATAGCCATTGAAATAATCAAGCCAAATATATTGTTACAAGATAATAGGACAGTACAGATAGAAGAAAGTAATAATACATAAAATATTGTTATTCATTGCTTTGCGTCTCTATTTAACATAATATACGTTATAAGGGATGCTAACATTGTTAGTATTGGCAAGGTTGACCCAATGGCCCGCCATACGATGGGGGGGACTTAAAGAAATTACTTTTTTGGGCCGGCCATATAAAGACGCAAAAATAAAAGTAGTCTACACAACCTTCATATCATTGCCATATACGATGACCCCCTCTAAAACCATATCTTTTCAAATGGTAAACCCATTCCCCAAATTTTTTTTATTTTTTAAACTTACCTTTGGTAGACCCAACAATAACTAAGACAAAATGAATGCTACTTTACAAACGAACAAGATTTACGAGATACTGCAAGAAAGTGACAAACGCATCTCAGTCATGCAAGGAGGATCAAGAAGCGGTAAAACTTATAACATTCTCATTTGGTTTATAGTTAAGTTGCTTCAAGAGAATGGCAAAACGCTTACGATTGTCAGGCAATCGCTTCCATCTATTAAGGGTTCGGTACTTAGGGACTTTGTTGATATACTTACAAAGCTTAACATATACTCGGAGGACAACCACAACAAGACAGAGCAGATTTACACATTGA
>Ga0222713_10001619_pt1 | contig 24974 bp, 31 predicted proteins | sample C33_649DmetaG_FD_165061 | JGI IMG/M metagenome (GOLD analysis project Ga0222713, IMG submission 165061) | Estuarine water microbial communities from San Francisco Bay, California, United States - C33_649D | ecosystem: Environmental > Aquatic > Marine > Unclassified | place: USA: California... | reverse complement strand
GCTTTGGCAGTATTACCTGTATCTTCTCTCACAGGATTAATGTACAAGCCTGCTTGGTTACCGTTTAATGGTGTGCTGGAAGCATTGATCATAATGCTGTTGGCTGGTTGATTAGGAGTACCATCGCCGTCCATGTTACCGCGAGCGGCTTTAAAACCAATCGCAACAGCATAATCACCTTGTTCAGTAGCACCAGCACAGAAACCTACGCCTACTGCTCCAACGCCCTGTTGATAGTTACCTGATCCTCTTCCAATCGCAACTGCTTGATTGCTTTGTGTGTTATTACCTGCACCTTCACCTATAGCAACAGCACCTGCTCCTTGATTAGTTGTTCCTGCACCACCTCCAAAAGATACAGAGGAATCTGCATTGTCTTTAATAACAGCACCATTGCCTAATGATACTGTGTTAAATGTAACAGTGTCTGTGGTGCTTAATGGTTGATCGGAAGTTGCCGCATCAGTAATTCCATAACCTGCGATTGTGGTTGGAGTGCCTGTTAGTGAACTGTATGCACCATCGAACAATATATTAGTTAAATCTGCCAGTTGACTGACATCTGTTGGAAGTGTTGGTTTGTTGGATAAACTGTTGTAGTCGCCATCAAATGCATCTGTGATTCCAAACCCTGCCACTGTGGTTGGTTTGCCTGTTATATCTGCCCAAGCACTTACACCCAATAATCCACCTGTGTCAGTTAAGTCTCCAACATCTGCTGGAATAGTTGGTTTATTCTGTAGGTCATTGTAGTCGACAGTAGTAGATACACTTGCACCACCTACTTGTAATTTTCCTGCTACGATTGATAATGCTGTACCACCCAAATTAATGGTGTTGCCTGATAGATATAAATCTTTAAATCTTTTTGTGGCTGAACCAATATCATAAGCCACATTGGTGTCTGGTAATAACGTACCTACTACGGTACCGTCCGATTTTACAACACCATTTTCAATGGTGTTTAATCTTGTTTCGTGATCTGTAAAATTTTCGTTTGTTTTTTGGAAAGCACTGTATAGTGGTTCTCCATCACCTGCACCTGCACTTGAACCTAGGTTGATTTGTTTTATAGCCATTAGTAGTTCATCCTAATATAATTCACAGTGCCTTGTGTGTATGAGTTAACATTAACCCTTAACCATACAAAGTTACCAACAGCATTATAAATTTTTGTTGCAGTAGTTCCTACACTGGTATAATCTAATTCGTTAAGTTCAACACCCGATTCAACAGCACCTGTTGTATCAACACTGTATCCTGATACGCTATTTGGGTTTACAAGTTCAACATCAAACCAATCGCTATTATCTGTTGGTTCTGTTTCAAGTGTTGCTTGTAATTTAATTTTTCCTATAAAATTACTTATTTTAAAGGATAGTGTATGATATCCATCACCGCCCTTATAGTATCCGTCACCCTTTACCTTAGCACTGGTGTATGAAACAGCAGAACTATCCGCGGGGTGATCTACCTGAACGGTGGTTTGATTGTTTATTGTAAATTCAAAATTTGTACTTGTTCCTGGCATAGTACTTTTATTTATTTAAATTTGATCTTATACGCTTGAGCAAGTCTAGTTAACTCCATGCCTTCAACAGCATTTATATCGTCATATTTTACATTATAAACATGATCTTTACCTGCGTTATCTCGTGTCCACCCTTTTGCTGATGTTTGTTGAAGATCTCCTAAAAGTAAAGACTTTAAAACTCTTACAGGTTGTCCTCCTATACCATTTGCTGTAACAACAGCGTGGCAAGGTGTTCCTTGTTGAACTATATTTCTTCTAATTAGTTCGTTCATTATTTTAGTTTTAGTTGTTTGTGTTTGCATCTATTTCTCTTTCTAGTTTGTATGTTGTAATGTCTTTAATATTATCTCCTAAAAACATTTGTAATAATAACACATCTTTTGTATTTGTCGAGTAGATAAATTTGCCATTTCCGATAAATCCCTTTTTAATTTGTTTTAAACTTGCATCTGTTACTTTAAAGTCTGGATAATTTTTAATCCAATCAGCAAAGTTTTCTTTAGTAGAGTTATCTAGAGGTTTGTAACCTCTTAAGTTTATTTTATGTGTATAAACACTATATGGATATTCATTAACTATCTCTGATAGAGGATTAGCCACCAAAAATTTCCTATGATGCTCGTTCTTTGGCCAACTAATTAGATCCAGTACATTAGATAGTGATTTTACTAATTCATCATAGACTTGTTGATCATTGAAGCATAAACTAACAGTACTACCTTCAAATCTAAATTTAATATCAACCTTTTCGCTTTTATATTTGGTAATAAGAGATACAAATTTATGCAATTCAAATCTGTGATTCCACAAAAGTTTCTTTGCCCTTATGTTTTCATCCTGGGGATAATAAAAGGACATCTTTCCTTTAGCCATCCATTCTTCTAAAGTTTCACTATTGAACAGTGTCGTTAGAAAACTTTGACGAAGGTGGCTATAACGGAGGACACTTATTTTTGGTATGCGAAGTACCACTTTATAAATGTACTTCCCCCAAAATAGTTTTTTAGTGTGTTGTGCGTTCAATGGAGTCTTCCTCTGATTCAATAGTAGGCATGAATTCATTTATTTCTAAACTAATTTTATCGTCTACTAACTTCACAATCACGTGACCCCCATTTGTAAGTTTACCAAACAACACTTCTTTTGACATTGGCTTTTTAATGTCATTATCAATTACACGCATAAGTGGTCTTGCACCCATCTTACGATTAAATCCTTTTTTAATTAAGTAGTCTTTAACAGGACTATCCAATTCAACAAAGATACCTTTGTCCTTGATCATATCATTAAGTTCTTTAACAAACTTGTCAACAATTAGCATCATTGTACTTCTTTCAAGTTTATCAAACTTTACTGTACCATCAAGTCTATTACGGAACTCTGGAGCAAAGAAATCGTTTACAGCATCGTCATCTTCGCCTAAACGTTCCATGTCGCCAAAGCCAATTGCATTTGCTTCCATTTCTCTAGCACCTAGGTTACTTGTCATAATAACAATGGCGTTACGAGCATCTGCTTTCTTGCCGTTTGATCCTGTAACAAAACCGTTATCCATTAGTTGCAATAAAATATTAGAAACATCTTTGTGTGCTTTTTCAATTTCATCTAATAGTAGAATACAGTTAGGATGTTCTTGCAGTTTTGTAATCAATTGACCAGCATCCTCTTCAAAGCCTACATATCCTGGAGGTGAACCAATAAATTTAGCAACTGAATGTTTCTCTTGGTATTCGCTCATATCAAAGCGTACAAGTTCAAGTCCCATTTCATCTGCTAATACTTTTGCTGTTTCTGTTTTACCACAACCAGTAGGTCCTACAAATAGGAATGAACCAACGGGTTTGTTCAACGATTTTAATCCTGCTTGTGCAATAAAGATCTTGTCAAGCAAACTATTAATCGCTTCATCCTGACCAAATACACGTTTCTTCATACCTTTTTCGAGATCTTTTAAGTTGCTTGTCTCTTTGGCCGCAATTTGTTCTAGTGGTAAATTGGTCATTTTTGCAATTTCATACACAACCTCATCATGATCAACAATACCATCAACGATGTTCTTTAACTTAAATCTAGCACCAGCACGATCTATAACATCAATTGCTTTGTCTGGAAGTTTTTTATCGCTCATGTATTTGACCGAATAACGAACAGCATCTTCAATTGCTTTATCAGTTACCTTAACTTTATGATATTCTTCGTAGTATTTTCTAATACCTTTTAAAATATCAATTGTTGTTTCATCATCTGGCTCGTCAACTGTAACACGTTGGAAACGTCTCATTAATGCACGATCCTTTTCAAAGTGTTTACGATATTCTTCCCAAGTGGTTGAAGCAACAACTTTAATTGTTCCTTTAGAAAGAGCAGGTTTAAGTAAGTTAGCCATATCGTTAGACTCACCTCTACCACCGGCACCAGCACCGTTCATCATATGTGCTTCGTCAATAAACAAAATTGCTTTTTCTTTTTTCTCTAGTGCATGAATAATCATTTTTAAACGTTCTTCAAAGTCACCTCTGTACTTGCTACCTGCTACTAGAGCCCCAATGTCTAATGAATAAACTGTGTATCCTTGAATGAACTCTGGTACATTACCATTTACGATTTCAACCGCAAGTCCTTCAGCGATAGCAGTTTTACCTACGCCAGGATCACCAACCAACATTACATTTGCTTTAGTTCTACGTGCAAGGATAAGCACAGTTTCTTCAATTTCTTTTCCTCTACCAATAACAGGATCAATTTTTCCTTGTTTTGCTCTTAGTGTTAGGTTACTACAAAAACTAGAAATAATTTTTTCAAGTTGTCCTTTATTATACTGCTGACTTGCCGCTTCACCGATAACTTGTTCTGTCTCAACCCAGTCACTGAATTTTTCGTGTTCTACTCCGTTTTTACGTAAGCAGAATGCACTGTAAGATTTCTTTTCTTTTAGAATACTTAAGAAAACATCACTAGGTTCAATAGTAGTACGACCACTAAACAGTGTTTGTGTAAATGCTCTGTTTAATACACGTTCCATTGCTTGTGTTTTCTTAGGACGACCTTTTAATCCTACACGTTGGATACTTTCTAATTGTGTACCGATGTATGCTGATAAATCTTTGCTAATACCTTCTACATTGGCACCGTAATCTTCTAATACCTTTTTAAAATCATCATCAAGAACAAGTGCGTATGTAAAGTGTTCAATGGTAACGTATTCGTGTTGACCTTCAATAGCCAACTTAATTGACTTTTCGAAAATACCTTCTAGTTGTTCATTTGGTTCAAGCATTAATTAAAATTCCTCTTTTACGTGCTTTTTTAGTTGCCATTTCCCATTTTAGTTTGGAAGTACGATCTTTGTATGTAATACCTATAAGATGATCAAGTTCGTGCAAATAACAACGTGCATCATAACCTTCTACCTTACCTGTTTTTGTTTCTCCGTTTTCATCTTGAAATTGTGCAATAATCCAAGCCGGTCTATTAATTTTAACAAATATTCCAGGAAAACTTAAACAGCCTTCGATATCTAAAACAGTTTCTTTTGATGCTTCTAGCACTTTAGGGTTAATAAAAATTTGACTAGCATCAGGATGATGTTTGCTACCCATTACAAAAACCTGTGCATCAACACCTACTTGATTGGCACTTAAACCAACTCCGTCGTAATGATACATTGTATCTAGCATTTCCTTTTTAAGTTCCTTAGGATCTTTTACTGGATTACTAAAATCAAATGGTTTTACTTCTTTATCAAGAAATTCGTGTGGGTATAATAAAATATCAAGCATACTAGTTACTTAGTCCTTTTAATTGTGCGATTAAATTAATTTGTTCCTCTGAAAGATTTTTAGGTATACTTCCTTTCACATTAACATATAAATTACCCTTTTCTGGCCTATTAATATATGGCATACCTAATCCTTTCATACTAAACACTGTATTTGGTTGTGTTCCTGCAGGAACTTTAAGAGATAGTCTTCTATTGTTATAGTGATCTATAATTAACTCTGTTCCTAACATCAAATCAAATACCGATACAGTTCTATCAACATATAAATCTGCACCCTGTCTATTAAACATATTACTACGATTTATGTGAATTGTCAAGTGCAAATCGCCTGGTGGATATTGCCGAAGTGAATCATCTCCCAAACCAGTCAATCGTATTGTTTGACCATTGTCTACACCTGCAGGTATTCTAGTATCAACTGATCTTCTTCTTCCTGAAGGTAACGGAACATCAATATTAAGAAGTTTTCCATTAAAGGCTTCTTCTTCGGTTATTTGGACATTTAGGTTTAGTGTTTTGTTTATTGATCTATTCCTTTGTTTTCTAGGCCCGCCAAATCCAAACGGATCCCCTCCTCCTCCAAAAAATTGAGAAAATACATCCTCAAAGTCTGAACCATTAAAATGGAATCCTTGCTGTTGATATCCTGCCTGTTGAGGATCAGTGGTTCCGAATTGATCATACATCTGACGCTTCTCAGGATTGTTTAACGTTTCGTATGCTTCTTTAATTTCTACAAATTTTTTAGAATCTCCACCTTTGTCAGGATGATGCTTTGCCGCAAGTTTGCGGAAGGCTGTTTTTATATCTTTTTCGGTGGCATTACGAGAAACACCTAAAATGTCATAATAGTCCATAGTAACTATTATATACTTATTCTAGGTGTTTTGTCAAGAACTATTTGTCTATTTTCTTGCTAGAACCAGTATATAAACCAAACCAGGCCGCACCAGCACCAACTACGATACTAACCAAACCGGATTGTTCCATTGTAGGATTAGGTAAGTTCATATACCAAATTACAACCTTGTATAACAAAATGATGTAAACTGTTATGAATACTCTTGGAAAGATTCTCCAACTGTCTACCGCTCTTGCTAGATGAATTAATCTAGCATAAGGGTTTGGACCCAAATCCTTTACACTTGTGTCAACTTCTAGTTCAACTGACACTTTTTTTGAAGCAGTGTTTTGATCTGCTGGCACTACAATTTTATCTTCACTCATTATCTTTACCCTCTTAATTACAGGTGTTTAGCCTGTTTATTATATAACAGTATTTATTGAACTATGCGTTAATTTCTTGAGGGAGCAACTTTTTTACTTTATCTTCACGAACGCAATACACCATTTCTACGGGTCTAGCACCAAACTCAAATTGCATATCCGCTTGAATCTCTATTGCATTTTGTTGCACATATACAATACATTCGTCAACTGTTTGAAATTCGGGTTTTTGATACCAAAACCAATCTCGTGAACCATCTGTTTGGGTACCCATCATGAGTACCAGTATGAACCATTTCATAATTTACCCTCTCTTGCTAAAATTATTTAGCAGAGGATTCTTTGGAGTTATCTTCTTCGTAGTACTTACGATACTGATCTAGCGTAGCACCTTGCTTGATCATGTAAGCACGAATTTGTGCAAAGTTTTTAGATAGCAGTTGATAGTCATCATCACTTAAACCAAACAATACAGGATCTTTTCCCTGTTCTTTTAGTTTAGCAAAAACTTCTTCTGCGTTTTCGCTGGTTATGATTACCCATTTAATTTCTTCTAATTTAGGTGTTTCGGGATTAGAAAGATTTAATGGCTCACGTTTTACCTCAGTCTTGAAAATGTCTAACTTGGATACCGTACTACAACTAGTAAGGAACGTAGTTAGGATTAGCAAGGCTAGGACATTCTGCATTAATTTCAGACTTCTTAGTCGCATTTTTCTCTTTCTCCGTTAGTGGACTTCCCATGGCAATTTCTACACATCTCATTGCTTTGTTGGTCGCATTGTTAATAACACGTTCAATTGCTTTATCTTTTTCAACAGCAAGTTTACCAATATCTCTTACTTCGCCTTTGCCATTGATTTTGTTAAAACGTTCGTCAAGTGCCGCAAACTCTTTTTGGAGAACTCTATTCTTTTCTTCAAGTTCTTTATTAGCGGCTAAAATTGATTTAAAATCTTTAGCCTGTTGTTCAATAACAGCCTTTTGTGATTCTACACTTTCTACTAATTTTGCATTGTTGGCTTCACTAATAGCAAGATCACTCTTAAGTGTTTTCACATACACGAAACCACCACCAGCACCTGCTAACATAATAAGCACCATTGCAATTTTAATTGAACTAAACATAGTACCTCCAAAATTTATCTAATGTGATATAAGTGTCAAAACGCGGATGTTCACAAACAACAATATCAATATCCTTTCCGTCTCCGTCCGTAAAGGTTTCTATTAATTTACCAGTGTGTTCTCTTCCGCAATTTTGACAGAATTTACTCATACCATTTTTAATGCAAGTTCAGTAGTTTCTGTAACTCTGCGAGTCCATCCTCTTCCGAAAGTTTCAAAAGTGCTAAGGCTTTCGTAATAACCTTGACGTGCTTCTTGATATTTTTTAATTGTATTTTCTAAACCATTATTCTCAACATAATCGCCTAGAATTCTTAAGGTGTTAGGACCAATACCACCGTCAGCAACTGTACCAATCATAGTTTGTAGGTATTTTGCCGCACGTCCGGGACCTGCGTTGACTCCAAAGTCAAACACACATAGATCTAAACCTGATGGCAGATCATCGCCCTTCATTTTATCCCAATAATTCTTTTTATAGATAGGTGCAACATCATCAACAGTTAGATCCTTCATGTCCTTGGTTCCACCCCATTCTTCATAAACTCGTTTAGTAACACCTAGGTTAGTTTCACCACCTGGGTCTTTTGGATGGTTAACATAACCACCTTCATGGTGTAGAATTGTTTCTAAACATTTGTCGTAATTTTTGCTTGCCATTTATTTTCCTTTACGTTCTAGCATACCATTGAAAGCAATGGATATTCTATCTTCTTCACTTTTATTTATATTAGCAAAGTGTGTGATCCATCCTGGAAAGGCTACTAGTTTTCCTTCGATTGGTTCAATTTGATATCGTTGACTGTTAAATGGATTAAGAGTTGTTAAACACTGCTCGGGTATTGTGTAATCTAAGAATCCATGCGGAGGCACCAAATTCAATACTCCACAATCTTTTGGTGTTTTTATATAGTAAACCATACTTAAAAAGTAAGGTCCGTGCATATGATAATAGTTATTGTTTAGTTGTTCACCGTTGGGTTCATTGATATTGATCCAACCGTTTTTTAAAACTATTGTGAAATCGTCTTGAAACTGATAAAGATTGGTTGCAGTTTCTGACATTTTTTGTTTGACAATATCAGTTAAAGGTTTTAATTCAGCATCATCCAAATTTAACCATTCACTCTGCCATCCACCGTCCCGTTGAACTCCTGGATTTAGTTCTTTTAGTTTATATGAATAATCGACTAATGCTTGATTGTCGATACCTAAAAAATCATATAAAAATGGGACAGGAAAAATCCCGTCAATTCGCATATTACACCCTTTGCATAACCTTTGTTCTTACTCCATTAGTAAAAAACAAATTATTATCTATTTTATAGATATTATAGTTACCAAAGTATTTTGTTAAGAAAAGGTTTTCTGACATAGAATCTTCACCCAATTTAATAGCACCTGGGTATTTTAAAACCATTTCTTGAGTTGTACCTTCATCAACAACCTTCATTTTGATGTTTCCGGCTACGTGTTTAGAAAATTCTATAGTATCGTTGTTAATCCATTTTTGTTCAGTAACACCTCTATTAAAAAATCTATCCAATTCTTGTTGTTGGTATTCATTAATCATACCTTCGTATGTATCTTTGTTAAGAGGAATTACGTTTGATGCAACTGATTCATCAAATGCTGTACTTTCAACTCCTTTATAATAACGAAAACGCCATTCGTCATTACCTGTTAATTTTGATAGATCCTCTAAAATAGTAGCAATTCTTTCAGGAAGTCTTCTGTTTCTTTCAAGTTCTACGAACACCTGATATTTTCCCTTTGCGTTTTCTCCTGAACTTACATCTGAATCTAAAACAAAGTCATAACCTTTTTCAATAAAATTCATTAAATCTTTTGCGGGTTGTTTATCTTGAACTTCAAAGGCTAAAACAGATACTTCACTGTCTTGTCCCATTTTTGATTTGTATGAATCGATTGTAAAAATTTCGTTAACGAAACCCTCTAAGTCATTAGGTAGTAGGCTCATTAATTTCTCCTGTATCTATTACATCTGAATTTTGTTCTGGCATTACTTCTGGTGCTGTAACTGTTGTTTGTAAATCGTCTAAAATTGATTGATCAACATTTCTTAAGTAACCTTTGTACATATCGTACATTAAACTTTTAGGCATTGTTACTGAAACTACCCAAACTGGTTTTCTATCAAGTTTACCTTTTTTAGTTCCGGGTCTGTAATCGCTTGGGTCTTTAATTTCTCTTGCTTCAACTAGGTAATCTTTACCATATGTTACTTTACAATTATAATCTAATAATCGCTTTCCACCACGCGGATTTGGCATTTTATCGATTGGCCACATCCATTTACATTCAACTGTGTGTCTTTTAACAATAGGCCCTTCTACTAGTTCACCGTCCGCCCAGTTTTCGTATACATATAGGTCTAATTCGTCCATTACACGCTCGTAGTCCTTTAAAACACGTATATGGTTATTAGACTCGTATATAGTCTTTACATTTTCAATTATTTTAACGATATCGTACATAATTAGTCTCCACTTTTATTTATCGTATTTGTCTCGATACAAAAAATTATATTATAGCATTATTATTGCTGATCTTTGTTAAATATTATTGTGGTCGGACATAAACTTCAAAATAAGGAGGTCACTATTGTCTAGAGCAAAGCGAAAAGAACGTCTTAATAGGGAGCGTTCGCAAATGAATATAATCAACTTCCCTAAAAAACAACGTCAAGTTGAGATCCTACCAAGGAACTTACATCAAGAAACTTACCTTAATACATTGTTGGATTACAAAAAGCATATAGTTTTTGCTATAGGTCCAGCAGGTACGGGTAAAACATTAATAGCGGTACTAAATGCTATTAAGCAATTTCAAGAAAGAAAAGTGGATAAGATCGTGATTACGAGACCTGCTGTAAGCGTCGACGAAAAACACGGCTTCTTGCCAGGAACTCTTGAACAAAAGATGGAGCCTTGGACACGACCAATTTTTGACGTTTTCCAAGAGTATTATCACACTAAAGAAATATCAGGAATGATAGAAGAGGCAGTAATTGAAATTTCTCCTCTTGCTTATATGCGTGGTCGTACATTTAAAAACAGTTACATCATTGCAGATGAAATGCAAAATGCAACACCTAGCCAAATGAAGATGTTGCTAACACGTATTGGTGAAAAATCTAGAATGGTTGTAACAGGAGATCTGCAACAGGCAGACAGAATGAAAGATAATGGATTACTTGATTTCGCTAATAGAATACAAGGATTAAATTTAAATCATCTTGCTGTTTGTACATTTGATAAAGGAGACATTGAAAGACACGAAGCCGTTAAGGAAGTACTAGATATCTACGGAGAAGATTAATTATCTGATCCAGGATTTTTACTAAAGAGTTTAGTTTTGTCCGACCGCACACTATATTCTTTAAAGTTCTTCATAGGATCCTTTTTAACAGTAATGTTAGGCCATTCATTGGCAAAATATGCATTATGCTTATACCAAGGATCATTTACATCATCTGTTTGATATATTGCATCTTCGGGACATTCAGGAATACATACTCCGCAGTCAATACATTCGTCGGGATTAATTACTAACATATTTTCACCTTCATAAAAACAATCAACTGGACATACTTCGACACAGTCAGTATGCTTACACATTATACATTTATCGTTTACTAAATGAGCCATTTTATTCTCCTAACCAATTTACAACGCCTCTAATTGCTAATAGCAAATACATTAATTCCATTAATGCTCTTGGAGTATCCTTATCTTTTACTCCCATATAAATCCATATACTACAACTTAAAACTGCAACTGCCCAACCTATCCATTGTATAGTTGGATCACCACCGCTTAATAGAAAAGCACTTAACATTGCTAGTAAAAATCCTAGCCAACGCCATCCGTCTATCTGATGATAGTAACGGATTTTCATTATGCTTTTTTCTTTCTTTTTTTGGTCTTACCGCTTTTTAATTCTCGATATTGTTCGCCGGTTATCCCTGTTGGAATACGTTCTATCTTGCCGCCTCTGGCTAAGAATTCTTCCATTAATTTATCTAAATCTTTTTGTCTTCCTTTTGCCGCTTCTGGATCTAATGGAACATTAGCATCATAGTTTCTTTTTATGTCTATGGACATCTTACTCCTTGGTTAATCGTGCCAACTTGATAAGTGTAGCACTCATGTTTATTTCTGGATCAGCAACAAATGAATGATCTACTAATCCTTGTTTAATAATTAGTACTGCTTGATCTTGCTTATCTTCTTCTTTAGAAAACACATCAATATTATCATAACACCAACGGAAGATATCTTCCATCTCTTCTGGTCGTGCTTGAGCACATACTAATTTTCTTGCTTCTGCAATTTTGCCAGCCTTAAACAATTCAACCATATCTAGTTTATAATCGCTTTCTCCTGTATCACCTTTTGCAGGGGGTAGCAACTTACCTGTTGTGCTATTCATCTGGCACATATTAATACATTTACGCAAATCAGGATAAGTCGCTTTTACAAAAGTATCAAGCGTATTAAGGTCTGGTTCAACACCTTCTTCGATTAGAATTGTTGCCACCCTTGCAGTAAATTCTGTTTGATCAACTTTGGAAATATGGAATCCTTGACAACGACTATGGATTGCAGGAATAATTCTGTTAGGATAGTTACAGGTTAAAATAAATCTACTCGTTGTATGATATTCTTCCATTACACCACGTAGTGCCGCCTGTGCGTTTGGACTCAAGTAATCAGCCTCGTCTAGTAGCACAACTTTAAATGCACCAAATGGAATCATCTGTACAAAGTTTACAATCTTGTCACGAACATCTTCTACGGAGTTTGTACGTGATGCGTTGATCTCTAGTACATCGTATTCATTAACTTCTAATTCATTTAGCAATACTTTTGCAAGTGTAGTTTTACCAATACCAGCACTACCACTAAAAAGTAAATGTGGAATACTTTTATCTTTAATCCAACCTTCGATTTGCTTTTTTTGTGTATCATCTCGGAAAACATATTCTTTAATTGTTTTCGGACGATACTTTTCTACCCATAGTTCTTTAGCCATTTTGTTCTATCCTTTTGCGTAATCCACTTGTACTAAATGAATGTTGTCTTTTATTATAATAAATTTCTATGCCTTTGTCAACACATAATTGCTTGCCTGTAAAGTCAATCTGACGATATTCTTCGCCAATAAATCTAGTATCAATTTTGTATGTAAGTAATATATCTAATAGATCTTGTTCTGTAGCATAAGGAATTATCTCGTCAATATACTTGCAACCTTCCAATTGCACATATCTTTCAAAAACACTTTGAATTGGTTTATTTTTATTTGGACGATCAATAGTAGGATCTGTTTGTAATCCAACCATCATATAATCGCAATTTGCTCGTGCTTCTTTGAGCATAGCAACGTGTCCTGAATGAAATAAATCAAATGCTGAGAAGGTGATTCCTATTTTCATTTTTATATTATATACAAAAATAGAATGTTTGTCAACCTAAGATATTCGTTCCCAGGTTCCGTCACCCAAAAGTCTTATATTTGCCAAATAGTCCCAATGGTCAGGAGCACCTGTTGACCATTCATGTGGTCCGTTCATTACTAATCTATTTTTGTTGATATTCGAATCGTACACCAAATAATAAGGTTTATATGCGATAGGAACAAATTGATATTCTGCATTTAATACAGCATCTGTTAAATTTATTCTATCTACGACTGTTTCTGCTTGTTTTCTAACCAACTCGGCTTGTTTTATTATAAGTTGATATTGTTCGTTAAGTTCTTCTAACTTTTCGTTAGCGTGATATCTTGCAATGTTCCTTGCTCTATCTTTTACATCTGCAATAGGAACAGGCTCAAATTTAGGTGCCCCTAAGTTTGTAGGATATGGCATAGACATTGGATAGTCCACTACCATATCTGGTTTCTTCTTAGAGATCGCCTTCTTTTCTGTTTTCCGAGTAGTGGACATCAAATTCGCCGCCCGGATAACGAGCCTTTAGTTTGTTAACATTTTCTTCAACTACTTCATTAGGGTCGAGATCCAATGCCCTACAAGTATTGACCCAGTACCAAAGAATATCGCCAAGTTCTCGTTTAAGATGAAACTTTGCATCGCTATCCCATGGTTTACCTTGGAATAAAACCTTTTTAATGATTTCATTAAGTTCTCCTGTTTCTGATGAAAGACCGATACCTCCTGTGACAAGTAGTGCAATATTAACCGGACATCCATGTACATCTCCATTTAAATAACCCATACGTCCGTATAGGCGATTATTATCGTTTGATTCTTCGCTTGTAACTTTTTCTACAAAGTCTTTGTATTTGTTTAGATCTATTGACAATTTACTTCTCCTACACAAATGATGGTCTTTGTTCTTTTGACACAGACCTCATTTCTGATTGTAGTTCTAACCAACTGTCAACTTCGGCTGGTTGTTCTTCTGATACTAAAAGAATAGCGTCTACATCCGCTTTTTGAATTACCCAGTCTTGACCTTTAGAATCTTCAATTAAAACTTGTCGACTCCAACGTCCGTGTTCTAACATAATCCAATCTCCAATGTTTATTGAATCTTTTAGTTTAGATCTGTGTCCAATATCAAATACCTGACACCATCTAGCCTTGATCCCTCGTACTTTTCCGTTGTCATTACCTATAATAATTCCACCGGCACTTTTTTCATCGCCGAAGTACATATTAGTAACAAGAATATCTTCTCCTATTGCTTTTACATCACCTTTAAATTTATGAATATGAACTTTAGCCATTACTCTTACTCTCCTGTTGCGTCTGATAATCCACGTCTACGTGAACGTGCTTTTTGTACAGCCTCGGTTGCTTTTTCAACAACCTTTGCTTCTGCTTGTTCTACTGGAACTGTTTCTTCAACATCTTTTTTAACTTCTACTTCCACATCTTTAACAACATCACTAACTGGTGTATCTTCTACTTTTAGTGTTTGTGTTGGTGGAACATAAGTTTGCGTTTCTGTTGCAGATTTAGTTGCCACATTATTTTTTGCATCTGGATCAGGCGTAGCATTAGGATTACTTTCATAGTACTCTGCCATGATTTGTTCTCTAGTGCGGATAATTTTTCCACCTGGCCCTAATTCGTCGCCACGAGCATTTACACGCATATTACCAACTGCGGGCATAAGTTCGTTTTTTTGACGTAACTTATCAATGTCAATTGTACGACCTTGTAGTGTTCTATATATTTTGGCCATATATTATATCTCCTTATAGCAATACTTATACAAGCATTTTTAACTGATTTAGGATCCTGGTTATCGTAAAAACTCTGTAGGATCCAAATTATATTTGATACTGTTAACTTTATGTACACCAATCAAATAAAGTACATAACTTGCTACACTAGACCCTCTTCCTACTCCCCAAACTATATTGTTTTTCCTTAGTGAATCAACCATATACTTTAAAAACTTTAAAACATCGATCATTGCATGGCTTTTGAACAAATGTAATTCTTGTTCAACCCTTTGTTTTTCTTCTGATGTATTGGCAAGATCTAAAACGTATTTTTCAATATCCAAATTTCTGTACTCATCGGGCATATACCAATTACCCCTGTTTTGTTGATCAAAATTATCGCGATCAACATCTACTTCTTTGTATTCTAGTGTGTCCAGTCTATCCCTGTTATTGGTAACAGTTTCATTGTATTTTTCAACAATATTTTTATCGTCAATAAGACAGGACTTGATATTATCCCACTTATCTTGATATATCAATTCTAGTATATTTTTTTCGTTAAGAACGGATTGATTAAATTGGTTAGTTTTTACCACCGTTGATGATGGTTGGGTTGAATGGTTTTTTAGGTGCGTCTGATCCATAACCTAAATCTCTCCAAGACTTTGCACCAACCCAAATTGTTTTAGCGTCAAGTCTTTGATCAAATGTTGCTGTATCATTTCTGTCCCACCATGCTTCTCCACCAATGCTGTCTTTCCAAGGTGCTTCTCCAACTGATTTATCTTCATAACTGTCATTGTCTACAGTATATTGTATATTATCTCCTAGGTGGCTGTCAAGTGTTAATTGTCCAATATGGAGATATTTTCCAGATATAGCAGTTATTTTTTTAAATAAGCATCTTGCAAATAATTGATCGTATGGTGGTCCTGGTAACAAAATTTTGTTTACAGGCATTTTAAACCAAACTGTTTGTAATGGATCTTGGTGATGTGTGATTACAGCGTTTTGGCAAAGTGTGCTAAACAAATATTTGATTCTATCAAAACTATTATTTTGAAGTTGTACTTCACTTGTTCTTGGTAGAAAGGAAAGTCTTACGTTATAAGAATTAGGATACACACATTCGTCTAGAACTAGTGTGCTTTCGAAATCGGTATCCCAACTATAAAAATTTAAAATTCCGTCGTTTGTGTTATCGTCATTCAACATTGATTAAAGTATCCAAATCTTGATCTCGTTTCTTTTGTGCTTCAGCAAATTGTTTATTTTGTCTTGTTAACAATTCCTGCTTATAGATACTTAGTGTTTCTCTAACCTGACGAGCAAGAGTCTGGTCTGGTAATCGTGATGCTGTAAAATATTTTTTTGATAGGTCGCGGATTTTTTCATCCAGTTCCTGATCTTTAAGATTACTTAGATCGTCGATGAGTGGATTATACATTTACACTCCTAAATTATTTTTTGTATTTGCCTTCGTAACTTACGAAGATATCTGCACCTTGGTTTGCACTCCAAACATCAAAAATAAATTTAGATGTATTGTTATCAGTGATTCTGAATGGATTAGTTAGTGTTCCGGAGTTGTCACCAGGTAGAGTTTGTTTTAACCAAACACTAGCACCTTCGAAGCGAACGTCTTTTGGTTCACTGTTATTGTTTGTAATTTCTAAACGCATTTTACCCATTGTGTTAGCAGGACCCCAATTGGTAAATGAAACAATATTAAGATCGCCTGTTGGTACACCACTGACACTTGCATCTACGTTTAAAATTAATCTTACATATGATCCTTCAGAAAAATCTACTTCATTTGTATTTGTAGTAATTGCATAAGCACTAGGTGCCGCTACTGTTTGATCACGTAAGATAACATCTGATAATGTATTACCATTAAAGTCATTGTCCTTAGTTAAGTCTAAGGAATTATCTTGCAGGGTCGTAATTTCTGCTTTAGCAACTCCCAAAGCAGTTTTAATGTTTTGGAAATTATCTCTAAAACCTTGCGAATCATTATCCTGACCTGCTATCGGATATGTTTCGTCTATATTCGCTGTATTAATTGTACTTGCCATATTAAATTACCTTCCTTTTTGGAAACGCAATGTATTTATCGCCTGATTGCCCTTCCACTGAGTCAATTATGAGTCTGTCAATATCAAACTCTATGTTCTTAAAGTCAAACCCTGTTTTTTTAATGTTATCTAATATACTTATCCCGTATCCTGGCTTAACATACGCAATTGGCACTGCTCTTTTAAAGCCTAGTGCTGTACCTGTTGATTGAATACTTTTCATCCATTCTGGCAATAAATTTTCATTAATTTCCAGCAATGAACTGCCATCAACCGAGATAATTTCTTTCAATTTTTCTTTCATATTTGTTACAGAACTAGGGTATAAGAATTTATTAACCAACTGATCTATAGTAATCAAATTTGTTGAAACTTTGTATCTATCCTGTGATGCATCAATTGGTCTTCCGTTTGCTATTTCTATTCTGTCAGATACCGAACCCTTGATACTTTCTAATGGATCAATAATCTCAATATAGATTATTTCATAAAGTTTATTGCCGCTATCGTCATCTGCTGTTGCAATCTTTATATCTCCAAATAAGAATACTTTTCTATTAAAATTTGTAACTAATGCTGGAACGTATTTTTCAATTTTAACAGTTTCAATACCGTGTTGTAGTAGCATCTGAATTTGATTTTGTACACCAAAATTTGGATCACTTGGTCTATATAAAATATCTTCAGGGAATGTTTTATCATCAGTAATAAAACTATAAAAATATTCTCTTTTTTCTTTTGGTAATAATGGTTTCAAATAAATGTTACTAAACTGTGTTAAAGAATCTGCCGTAACTGCAATTCTAAATTCTTTCTCGACAGCACTTGCTTGATAGTAATCTCTAGCCTGTACAGTAAATCTATACTGTCTATCAACAGTAGTAGTTCCACCGTCAAGAACAAAACTGTTTAATCCGTAATTAAGCAAGTCGATTGTTAATAAACCATCTGCCGCACCTGCACTTGTTTCTAACTGATTAATTTTTCCAACTATACTTCCGTCACCTGTAAGACTTAAACCCGGAGGTAAATTTCCAGCAATTTTTCTATATCTAACATCAGCACCTTTTAATGTAGTTGTTGCTTTAACTTCAATTGTGCTTAATTCGTTTGGAGACAATGTTCCTAAAATTGTAGGCGAAGTAAATGTAATTGTGCTGTCAACTTCTCCTTGAACTTTTAATATAAATGTACGTTCATTAAAAGTTTGTTCGTTGTTAGTAGGATCGGTTCTTGTTACTCTAATTCTAAATGAAAACTGTTGTGTTACCGCTGGCTGGTATGGAACTTTTCCAAACAAAACTCCGTTTGTAGAATCTAAACTCATTCCAGGAGGAAGAATACTTGCAGAACTATCTTCTAAAGGTATAATTTCGTATTCAACCGTTCCACTAAATTTATTAGGATCATAAACTTCTAAAGGAATTGTAACGTAATTGTTTGCTCGTCTTATTCCTAAATTACCTGTTGTTGTCCATATAGGTGCTCTTAGATACGTTGCAGATGCAATATAATCAGTTGTGTCAACATTAATAGTTGTAGTATCCGCTCTGAATACTTGTTCATTAACAACAAAAATTCTAAATCTTCTTTGTGCTCTAGTAATGCCATCTGAAACTGTTACTCTAAATTCATAGTTTCTAGAAATGTATCTAGGTATCTGATCACCGGGTTGTGTTCCTGCACCATAATCATATGGAAACACATCAAAATCTTGTCTATCGTAGTTTGCGTTTGTGGCTTCGTAGTTTAATGTTAATGGAGCATCAATTACTCCTTGTAACTTACCGTCTTTGGTTAAAGTTAATCCGGGAGGTAATTCTCCTGCTAAATCGTCTAAATAAAATTCTAATGAGTCACCTGCAACAAGATCGGGGTCAGTTGCACTTAATTGATAATCTAACGGTGATCTATTTAAAATCCAATTTTCACCAGTAGGACCAACATCTAATGTTCCTTCAGGAGTTAACCAAAGAGGATCGTCGGAACCTTCAATCGTAATACTAAACGCCCTATCATTTGCACCATCGTTATTATAAACACGAATAACAAACTCTTTTGTTGTGGTATCTGCAACTTCAAAAGGAGTTCCAACAATTTTATTATTTTCTAATCGCATACCCGCAGGTAGATCGCCATTAAGAAGGATGTACTTGAGATCACTACCTTGAGCATTTAAACTAATAAGTGCGGTAGTTTTCTCTTGTAATGTTCCTAATGTGCCTGCCGGCGTTGTCCAAATTGGTTTCATTTCACTCCTCTTACTAGGTATTTACCTAATTACTTAGGCATCAATTTCGGAGATCTTCCACCAACTTCCACTGTGCCAAATTAATGTTATAGCACCTTTTTCGCTGTTTTCTGAAACATTGATCGCAGTTGGACTACCTTCGAAAGTTAAATTCACAACCAAATATCTATCAAAGAATTGAACACCATCTAACGAATATCTTCCTCTGTCTTTCATTTTAATAATTTTAATTTTTCCTTCAGAGGTTGCGTCAGCCAAATTAGCATATGCCAATCCAGAACTTGCGTTAGTCCAGTCTTGCGTAGTAATAAATGTAACAGGTGTGCTTGGAGTTATTGTTGAAGGTGTTTGTGTAGTACCAATAGTTTGTTCATTGATTTTAGATAAATTGATATTACCATTAATTCTAATATCGCCTTCTAATTCTACAAACCCTGTTCCATTAGATGCAATTCTAATATTTTCATTTGATCCTGTTGTTTCAATAGCACCATTTTCGATTCTAATGTTGTTGATAGTAGCCAACCCGTCAACATCAATGTTACCTGTTATGGTAGCATTTTGTGATACTGTAAGTGATCCTGTAATTCCTGTATTATCAGCAATCGAAATATCACCACTGGTATTGCTTATTGTTCCTGATACTGTAACATTATTAAATGAACTTGTATTTGGAGATGTTACATCTCCTGTTAGTGATGCACCTGAAATATTTCCTGTTGCATTTATAGTTCCTGCATTAACAATTACAAATGTACTTGCACCACTGGATGCAGTAACGTTTCCGTTTACATTACCAAAGTGTGTTCCTGTTGTGTTACCATTAACGTTACCTGTTAGGTTACCATTAACATTACCGTTTTGTTTTCCTGTTGTATTACCTGTTAAGTTACCAATAAAACCTGTGTTTGCAGTAATTGTTGTACCTGTAATAAGTCCTGGTACTGAATTTCCAATAGTACCATTAAATGTTCCTACGTGGTTACCATCTGCGTTTCCTGATAAAGGACCAACAAAGTTTCCTTGGAAAGCAGTTGCTAATACATATCCGTCACTGTTTCTTAATCTAATTGTATTAGAAACAATGTCTCCTATCATTGTTCCACCTGACTTAGGTAAGAATCCTTTACCTTCGATATATGTTGCATCGATAAGTGTATTGTAATCTTTGAATATTAAACCATCACCTGTTGGATTTAATTGAACAAGTTTGTTAGCATCAGCACCAGCACCAGCATATGAATTAGGAGTATCTGCTAATCCAACAAATGTTCCACTGCCACCTGAGCCAGCCGCACCAGTTACAAAACCGCCTGATGTATATGCTGTAAATCCTACTGTGCCGTTAACGGCAGTTGATAATATATCATCGGAATATAAATCAATTGTTGTTGAATTTATAACATCGACATAATAACTGTTACCATTTAACTCAGTTGTACCAACAACATCTGTAACAGTAATTTGTTGTGTATCTGTTAATCCGTGTGCTGTACCTGTTGTAATTCTTAATGGGTTGCTTAATGTAATTCCACTTATAGCAGTTACAGTTGCACCTCCACCACCTGTGCCCCATTCAAGCAACGTACCTGATGTAGGAACTTTTAGTACCTGACCTGCTTGACCAATTGTTCTTGGAAATTGATATGCACTGTAAAAATCAACGTATCCTGTTCCATCCGCATCTAGTTTTAAATTAGAGTTTGATTGACCATAAGATGAAATTGTTCCTTCACTAATTAAAATAGCAGGATCGCCCTTACCTAAAATAATTTCATTATTACTTCTGAAAACAGCAACAGGAGGATTTTGTACATCAGTCCCAGATCCTGGTGGTTCAGGTTGTATACCAATTTCGTTTATTGTTGAACTAACTCTACGACCAGCAACAACACCTAACGAGTCTCCAGGTCCATTACCAGTGCCAATTCCAAAAGAAATACCTGTACCAAATCCGTCTTGTATTGTTGACTTGCTGTGTGCTTCAATTTGAACAAAAGGTTCTGGAACATCATTGCTAGATGTTCTTAATCTAAATGCTACTGTTCCTTCTGATTCATCTAATTGTACATAAAAAGGACCATCGGCAATTTCTGTATCTTCGATGGCAAATTCGTTTCTTCTTAATTTAAATCTTCCACCACCAACAACATCATAGTTGTTTGTATTAAAGTTTGCACCTAACCCTCCTATGATGTTACCTGTAACATCACCAGTTAGGTCACCAATTACATTACCTGTAATGTTTCCACCACTAAGGGTTAATCCTTGACCAAAGTTTGCAGTACCGGTTACTCTTAATTGATTACTAACATCTAAGTTTCCGATAACACTAGGATCGGTATTAGACCCAGCACCAGTTCCTGGATCAGGAACAGTTAATTTTGTAATTGCTGTAATTTGACCTGGACCAATAATATTAGAACCGCTTAATGATAAATTGCCTCCAAGTGTTGGAGATGTATCATTGTTTACAAGAAAGTTACCATTAATTCGTACGTTGCCTGCTGAAATTTCTGTTGTAATGTTACTACCACCAATAATACCAAATGTAGCGTTTGCGTTAGCGGCAGTGATTGTTCCAACACCATCTGTTTGAACATTTCTAAATGCAGGTGATTGAATATTTTTGTTGTCAATTACAATTACATCATTAACAACGGATACAGTCAAATAAGTTGGATCAGCAGATCTTATTTTTCTGAATTGTAAGTTTAATCCGTTCTTTCCAGCAAATACTTCTTCGCCGGTAGTTCCAACGTTAACACCGTCGTTAGTTTCTCCGCCTAGTGCCTCTAATTCAGTAAACTTTTGATTTACCTTTGTAAAGGCCGTACGTAGATCATCACCTGTGCCGTCGTTTACGTTTTGTCCTATGTTTATTACGTCTGCCATATCAGTTCCCTACACTTATTTACTGTCTACCGACAACTACTTCGATAACACCAACTTCATCTGAATCATAATTCATTAGTGATTTACCGATAATAGTTCCTAGTTTAGGTGATGAACTAGCCGCTGTTGCAACTCCGTCAATGCTACTTACGACTAACATATCTCCTTTGCTAATTTTACCTACGACCTTACAAGGAACCCTTCCCTGTAATGCCAAACTTACAACGTGATTATCAATTAATCCAGAGTTCATTAAATATGCTGGATCTGTTGATACAATACCTGCTACTTTTGTTGTTGCTTTACCTTTTGCTAATGTAACTTCTGTTTCTCCACCAAACATTAAAACTGTGCCTGGTTCGTAGTCCACATCCGCTCTATATTTTTCTGCCAAGTCAGCAAATCTTGCCGCTGTTGCAGTACCTTGGAATGTAACAGCATGAATTGTTGCAAATCTATTTGCATCATTGTTACTCCAAGTTGCTGTACCGCCTCCAGTAAATGCTCCAAAGGTTGTACTATCAACAGCAGATGTTAATGCAAGATCATTGTAAAGTTCAAATGTTACTGTTGTTAAACTTTTTAGATAATATGTATTACCATTTAGTTGCGTCATGCCACCAACATTTGAGAATGTAATTTGTGTTCCATTAGTAGCACCGTGAGCCGTTCCAGTTGTAATCACGCATGGACTAGCCTGTGTAGCACCAACAACGGTTAATATGTTAAATGTTTCTGACTTACCAATATCGTAGGTATTGTCTGCTGTTGAGTTTACAAATATTCCAGAACCAGGTGCAGTTTCACTTACACCCGAACTTGGTATTAATCCTCTAACACCTAAAGTATTTGTTAAAGCAGAACCTTCAGAAATACCACCTTTACGTACATATGTTCCATCCAGTGGATCACCAACCTGTGTTGCAGGAGTAACACTAATTGATACATTTTCTGAACCATCAAATGTAGCACTACCTGTCATACCTCCTGTAATGCTAATTGTTCTACCTGTTTCTAATCTTCTAGCCTTACCAATGAATACTGAATTTTCGTATGTGGTTGTTGTTGCTAAATTTCCTGTGCTTGTTACCGATGGTAAACCTGATACAGTAGTATCGCTTACAACTAAAACTGCTGAATCGTTAGCACCTTTAACAGTTAAATTAGTTGTTGTATCGGCTTCTTTAATTACAGTTCCAACAAACGTTTTACTATAAATGTCATTGTATCTATTTGATGAACTACCAATGTCACCTACTTCATTTGTTGCTGGTCTAAGTCCTGCACCTGTTTGTGCTGGAGTACCACCGTTGGTAACTAATGTACCTGTTAGTGTACCACCACTTACAGTAATACCACCGTTTGATTGTAAAACGTTTTCTGTTAGATAACTTTCAACGCTGGCATCAAAACTAATAATGCCTCTAACCTGTGCAGGTGTTAATGCCTGAACAGAGTTGTTACTAACATCTGGGTTTCCTAAAATACTGTTACCAGTTACAAAAGAAAGTTTGCTAATTGGAGTACCCAACGACTGATTTAATGATGTTGGTGTAGCCAACTCAACCCAACCGTTTGTAATATTAAATTGTGTATTATGGAAACTTGCTAAACCTAAATTCGCTTGTGTAATGCCAGTTGCGTTTGCTCTTGTTGTAGCGGCATTCATTGCCAATTTACTTTGTGCTATCGCCGCCGCCGCACTTACATCTGTATTTTTAACCGAGCCAGATGCTAACTGTACATTAATGCTGTTTGCCGTTCTTGTTATTCTAATGTCTGAACCAGTAAATGCCGGTTCACCAAATGTTGGACTACCTGGTGTTGTATCTGTGGTTGTATCTAGACCAACGTTTATCAATCCATTAATTGGATTACCAAAACCATCTGTGCTGTTAACACCATTGAACATTACCAAATCAGTATTGTTTGGATTTCCAGTAATTGTTACACCTTGTAATTCACCAAAAATATTTCTTACATCTACATAATCTTTTGTAACAGCATCAGTACCATCAACAGGTTCTCTTAGAGATTTAATTCTGTTACCATTCATATCAATAGCACCTGTATCAAGTGTGCTATCATTTAACATTGTAAATCCTTTTACATCGGTTCTAATAGATCCTGTAAAGTCTCCACGGAATACATTGTCGGTATAGTTTTTGTTTACACCGTCTGTTAAATTGGTACCGTTTTGAATGTTTGAAATAATATTATTACCAAGGTTCAGTGTACCTTGCATTTTGTTCCAAGGCTTGTCAACTGAATCCCAACCATCTCTTGCTAGTAATCCACCTTGTGTTGTAGATTTTTGAGCACCATTTGATGTAATGTCAGTAATTGAAGTACCATCTTCGTGTCTACCAACAATACTTGAGTTAAGATAAGTTACAATACTTGCTTCTGTTGGAACAGCATCATCTGACTTACCTTGCATTTTATCATCTGTTGAAAACTCATCAACAACTGTACCTTTTGTAAATCCTAAGCCGTCAACGTTTGTAAGTGAAATATTTGCATTAAGTTCAACTGATCCGTCACCCTGGTTAACACGGAAGAATCTACCAACTCTAAAGTTACCATCTTGGTCAGTACTTGCGTAGAATACTCTACCAGCACCTAATTCAACTGCTTCAGAAGCCTGATCAGATGAAAAGTCTGGTCTGCCTGCTGGAGGTCCAAACACATTGTTTGGATAGTTTGAGTTAATAAAGTTACCCCAACCAATGTTTAGGAAGTCGTGTCCTGTTGCTCTTAGTGTTGAAATCTGTGTTGTAACTTTAACAGTTTCGCCAGCGGTTCTATCAGGTGGTACAACTAAGTCAAATAATAACTCTTGGAAGTCAATATCAC
>Ga0222713_10001618_pt1 | contig 24979 bp, 35 predicted proteins | sample C33_649DmetaG_FD_165061 | JGI IMG/M metagenome (GOLD analysis project Ga0222713, IMG submission 165061) | Estuarine water microbial communities from San Francisco Bay, California, United States - C33_649D | ecosystem: Environmental > Aquatic > Marine > Unclassified | place: USA: California... | reverse complement strand
GATGGCAGCGGCATTATAGGGAAGCTCATTGCATCGCCACCACATTAGCCAGAGTGTAGCCGTTGATCTTTGTGATGTTCACAAGGAACTCGCTGCCGTTGGTTGTGGTAAACGCGTCTCCAACAGTACGGTTGAAACCGGACAACGTGACCGCACCCGCAGTTGCGCTGTTCATAACCAAGACCACAAGGGTGTAGTCTCCCGCTGCGCTTGGCGCGGCAAAAGTAAATGCGCCGCTGTTGGTGATGGTTTTCATGTTGCCGCCCACAGGAGTAGGCGTATATGTGCCAGAGGAGAACGTCCCGTCATTGTCTGCTGTCGTGGTAACACCTGCCGGAACAGTCGTAGACCCCCCGAGGTTTGTGGTCCCGTTTACATCCAGCTTTGCCGTAGGAGAATTCGTCCCAATCCCCACGTTGCCGGAGGCGTCGATACGCATACGTTCCGTTCCGGCGGTAGAAAGAGCTAAATTGTTTCCGCTGTTTGCGATTAGAGAAAGATTACCTGAGCCATCTCGCAAAACCATTTCGGTATTGTTTGATGCGGTCATATAAAAACCGCTGTCGTTTGCGACACCAGTAGCCTTGAAGTGATAAGCCCAGCCAGCAGAGGTAGACGCACGTTCCGCGCTTACTTTCCCGCTCGGCGAACCCGTCCCAATCCCCACGTTGCCGTTAAACGTAAAGCTGCCATCGGCAAAAGCGGCAGTATATGCAGTAAAGTCCACTTTCCCATCGACACCTGAAAGCATGGACATGAGAACACGACCATACGTTGGGCCTGTCATTGAAAAAAATGGGTTAGCGTTACCTTCAAGCTGTATGGAGGTTCCATATGCGATCAAACTAGAGTCATTCACAATAGCTCGTCGAACACCACTTGTAGCAATACCAACTTGGTTAGCCGCAGGGAAATAAACACCCGTGTCGGTGTCGCCCGTGTGGGTTAGGGCGGGGGCAGCAGCCGTGCCATCAGGAATTGATACTTGACCAGTAAAAGTTGGAGAACCCGCAGGTGCCTTGGCGTCTAGCTGCGTCTGAATGGCGGAAGTGACGCCGTCCGTATAGTTCAACTCCGTGGCTGTGGCGGTGATTGCAGTGCCACCGATGGAGAGTGTGGTGGCGTTGGCCGTACCGACGACGTCGAACTTGAAGTTCGGGGAGTTCGTCCCAACGCCGACATCCCCCGTGGAAGCGTTCACGTAGAAGACGTTGGTGTTGACCTCAAGATTGCCCGTGACGACAGCCCGTGAGCCGATGTAGGCAGTTGACGTGGTCTTGATGGCCCCGACGATGTCGAGTTTTTCGGTCGGTGAACTCGTCCCAATCCCCACGTTGCCCGAGGAGTTGATACGCATACGCTCTGTGCCACCCGTAGACACAGCCACAGTGTCCGCAGCGGGGAAGAACAGGCCAGCGTTAAGATCACCAGTGTGGGCAATTGAGGGTGCGGCTGCGGAGCCGTCTGCAAAGGATGCTTGGCCTGTAAAGGCTGGAGATGCCAAAGGTGCAGCGGCCAAGTTCGTAAGCGCTTGCGGAGCGGTGGTCGCCCCAGTGCCCCCGTTTGAAACGGACACCGTTCCACTGACATTGTTGGCGTTCCCGGAGATAGAGATACCCCAAGTGCCAGTAGCGCCCGTTCCGTCGTTCTGCGGAGCGCCAATCAAGGACGGCGTTACCGTGACGGAAGCAGCGCCCGTGACGTGCCCAAACCCATCTAGGTTGATGTCCTGAACGAACGTGGCCCCGGTGTTGTCAACGCTGGCCTGAGACGAGGTGTCGGCATGGGATAGACCATCCGCATCCTGCGTCAGCCCTGTTCCTGCGGCCACGGAGAAGGTGGTCCCCGTCAACCCAATGCCGTCGCCAGCGGTGTAGGTCGTATCGGTCGAACTGATCGTGAAGTTCGGGTAAGTGCCCGTGATCGTCGTCGCCCCACCTTGGGTGAGGGCAACGGTCTGGTCCGGCGCAGTGTTCGTGATGATGTTGTTGGTTACGGAGATGCCCGTACCAGCGGTATAGACAGCCGTTGCGGCGACCTGAACAAACGTGATGTTGGTTGTGCCAAAGGTGATCGTACCTGTGGTGTTGCAAACGTAGAGTTCGCCCGCACCAGTAGCGCCCTGCGAAACAAAGAAGGCATCGCCCGCGCCCAGCGCGGTGGGGCTACTTGCGCCATAACTGTCCGTGTCGTCAGAGCGCGTTAAGACCCAGTTGGTGCTCACCGAACCTACGCTGGTGACGGTGTAAACGCCGTTCTGGGTCTGGTCAGCTTGCGTATAGATCAGCACCCGGTCGTTTACACTGAGCGTAACCCCGTCCAACACCAATGCCGCTTGGGCCCCCGCATTGGTCAGGGTAGCGCCGACGCCAGAAGTGCCGTTGTTGTACGTCACAGTCAGGGCGGTGGGCGACTCTACCCGAACCGGGGCGTGGTAGTGAATGCTGGCAGAAGCAATGGTATCGACGTAGCTTTTTGTTGCCGCTTGCAGGGATGTCGTCGGATCGGCAGGGAGCACAACCGGAACAGTTGTCGTGATGGCTGCATTCTCGACCTTGAATCGCTCAGTGCCGCCCGTCTCGATGGACACGGTATCCGCCGCAGGGAAGCGAATGGCAGTGTTTGTGTCGCCCGTATGGATGATCTTGTCGGCAACGGACAGGTTGCCGGAGGCGTCCAGATAGACCGACTTGGAGGCGGCATAGGAAATAAAGATGTTCTTGACGCCAACGCCCCAGCTTACGGCGGAGCCGCCGTTGCTTGAGGCAAGGATGGTCGTGCGGGCCAGCGTGGGGCCCGTGGTCGAGTAGGTTCCGAGGCCGACTTCCCAATCGGTGTCGTTGGTGATGGCGTAATAGGTCGTATCGCCGTTTGCTAGTACCGCGCCAAAGGACTGATAACCCGCCGCAGCACCCAACAGCACGTAATCGGACGTGCTTGTGGTGCTCGTGGTTTCTTGGACACGATCAGCTACTACGAGTGCCATGGGCGTTCCTTAGCTAATGCGGATGATAGCGTTGGAGGCGTCAGCCGTGGGAAACTGGATGGTGAATGTGCCTGACGTTGAAATCTTGTCGCCGCCAAAGTCCAGTACCTCAACCGATGGATTGGTATAGGTGTGGGTTGGCGTCGAGTTGTAAATCAAAGCGCCTCGGGCGTTGATCGTGGCCGACGTGAACGAAATGTCGTCGAAATCGGCAAAGGCGGTCGTGCCCGTGGTGGTCGGGGTGACGTTGGTCAATGTTCCGCCGCCAGCCGCATACGTGCCCGAGTTGGCAACTTCGTTGCTCGAGGTATAGGCCGTAGTGGTTGCATCTAGCGTTGCGGCGCTGGAGTAAAGCGCAAGCTTGAAGACGTCCCCGCCAGAGGTACGAAAGTCGTGGACCGCTTCAAGGATTTGATCCTTGAACGAAGTGCACATTGCTTGTGTAATGGCCAAAAGAGCCTCCTATAGCTTGCGAATGGCGTCAGCCAGTTGGGGATGGCCCGCGTCTACCAGCGCATTATACACGGTAACGCGGTCGTTGGTAACTGCTTCTTTGAGGTACTTTGTCAGCAGCACGGTGATATCGGCCTTGAAGGCAAGTGCTTGGTCACGAAGGGCGGGATGCGCATCCTGCGATACGCTTATCAGCCGCTCCGCACAGCGTTCAGCAAGCTCTTCCGGCGTATGCCCCCGGTTGCTTGTGGTCGCGATCATCACGTTACCAACTGCGGCGGTTGCAACAAACATCAGCCAACTCCAGCCATTTGCCCATCACGGTAATCATCCCGCTTGGAGCGTAGGTCGATACCGAAGAGCTGCGCCATAGCCTCCATATATCGCGTTGTGTAGAGCTGCAGCATGTCAGCGTCCCCTTTTTGATAGGTATACGCTTCGACAAGCGAGCCATACAAGAGGGCGGTCTCGGCGTTAGTGCCAAGCCACGACGTACCGGTGTCCACGATAGACGGCGGGTCGTAATAATAGTGCAGTTCGACCGTATAGACCGCGTTGGGTGTTGGTCCGAGGATGAAGTTGCCTTCTGTCCCAGACTGATCGCCGTCAAACTGCGCGTAGTACTTCGGAAGGCCCGATGTGGAGGCCGACGGATAGGCTTCGCGGATAAAGTTGACGTCCTTATCGTACAGGTAGCTGTAGTTCCCCGACCCGTCGACGACGGCCAAAGAGAACACCGATAGGAAATCAGCAGGCCGGGCAAGGTATTGATTGCCCGACGTCGTAGCGGCGGTGGCGTTTTTACGCAGTTCAGGAATCTGCACCGAGCGGTAGATACGCTCTTCGGCCTGCTTAACGAACGTAGGAATGTTGGAGACGAAGCTCGTTTCCGAACTCTCCAAATAGTCCTGCAGGGCTTGTGTGAGCTGCGTGTAGTTCATTCGCCTTAGCCCTTATAGTTGCCACCCTTAGTGGCGGCTCCCATGCCGCGGCATTTACCGCCCATGGCCATTTTTGATTCCATCTTCTCCACTGCCTTTGACTCCATGCCCTCGTGCTTCATCATTGAGCCCTTAGACTTGTAGTTCTCCTTGCCGCCGTATTCGGAGATTTTTCCGCCTTTGGCCATCTTGCCGACGCCATCGGCAGCGAAAGCTGGAACCTTCTTGCCGCCCTTTTCGACCATCTTCAGTTTGCCGCCCTTATTGTACATCCCAGCTTCTCCCTCACCGCCGATCTTACGGGCGTAGTCCTGCCCCAGAAGGCGCGACCCTTCGGCGCGAAGACCGTAGACAGTCCCCTCCCCAGCTTTAGCGTACTTCTTGGGGTCTTTTGCGATCATCTCTGCGGTCGCGATCTTGGCCCGACCTTCCGCTCCGGGGCCAACGCCCCGTGCATTTGCACGCCGGTACTTCTGCGCGTTACTCATAGGTGTTTTTGCCATGTCATGCTCCATCCGTTGTGACCACGGTCACGGTTCCAACATACCCTACCATACCCTGAATAGGGTTCCAAACGGGATTCCAGCCGAAGAGCCCATTGCCCGGAGCGTAATCAGGGCGGGGATTCTGCAGGGCCTGTGGGTCATTGATTTTGACGCGGCCCAAGAAGTTCTGTGGCTGATCGGGATCAGCGATATCGCGACCTACGCGAAAACCTGTTTTGACGCCATTCTGGTACTCCCAGACGAGGTCCGAGAGCTTATAGGTGCGACCACTGCGGTCACAGATACCAAGAGCTTTGCTTCCCCGTGCGTATGCGGGCATCAGACACCCCCGATCATCATGGTGTTGAACGGCACGAACATTACTGAAGAGCGGTCACGGTCTTCACCAGCGGCCAACTCAAACTGTTCGTCATAGATTTGCTTCAGTGGCAGGATGCGTGCCGCCGCTTCTGGCTTCTTCATGGCGATGTAATAGGCCAGCCCCGCGACAAGCGCGGGTACGAAGCGAGGGGGAATGCTGGTTGTGTCGGCACCGATGCCCGAAGCCAGCCCGTCAATGCCCTTCAGGCGGTAGTAGAACAGGGTATAGCTCTGGGAGCTGTCCGGTGTGGGCCAGAACGTAACCGTGGTGCTTGTCGGCAGTCGCTGCACGAATACCTGCACGGGGCGCCCTGTGGTCTGCTTGTTGGTCTGCTGTGCATAGGTAGAGACCGAGATGCGCTCGAGCGCCGTATCCGTCTGGGCGGTGCCCGTGCCGGTACGCATCTGATGCTCGATGATGTCGATAGTGCCCGTCGGCAGCGAGTATGTCGCTGTACCCGCCGTCAAAGCGAGCGTGCCCGACTCGATGGTGAACAGGTTTAGGCCCCGATTGGCCCATTCGAGCGTCATCAAGTTCAGGGACCGACGCGCCGTCTTTAGGTCGTAGCCCGAACGCATTTCAAGGCCGGCCCGCTCAAAGGCTTCCTCAAACAGTTCTGGCAGATCGGGTACGATGACGGCCATGGTTTAGTCCCTAAATTTCGCGGTCTTCTTCGCGATACGTTTTGGTTGGGCGACGAACTGCTTGCCCTTGGCAGTGCCCTCGCGCTTGGCGCGGGTTGTCGCAGCATACTCTGCGGGGCTTAGCGCGTCACGTGCCTTTTTGGGCAGATACCGCTCTCCGGTCTTGCCGGACGGTTTGCCACTCTTGGTGCCCCAATCCTCTTTGCCCCACTTAGACAGAGACTTCTGGGCAGCGGTCTTTTCGCCTGTATAACCGCCACCCTTCTCTTTGTAGATTTTCCCAGCGAGCTGCATGGCCCGGGCAGAATGTTTTCCGCCCATCTTAGACTTGGCTTGCGCCTTAGCCTGTTCCCACAGCTTCTCGTTGGTGCGCCCCATGTTACTTGAAGCCCTTACGGCACTTGGCTGCGCGAGCGCAGTCACCCGGGTTGCTGCATTGACGGCACGGAACGAACTTCGGGGCCTGCTCTGGCGCCGGCACGGCCTCTTCCATCACTACTTTCGGCGTTGTTTTCTTAGCCATCAGCGCATCGTCCCCTTCGTGTGGCCCTTCATGCAGCAGCCGTCGATCTTACCACCTTTAGCCATTTTCTTGGCCTTGCCGCCTTTTGCCATAGCCATAGCGGGCATAGGAGCAGGACCCCCACGAAGCACGGAGCCGGGCATACCGGGACCACCACGAAGCGCGGGACCGGGCATAGGAGCAGGACCACCCGGCAGGCCTATCCTTGGCATATCACCCATACCGGGCTTAGGGGGCATACCGGGCTTACCGGGCAGGCCTACCCTTGGCATAGGCATATCACCCATACCGGGACGACCCTGCGTTGCCTGCATTGCCTGCTTTTGCGCTATCATTTGCGCTGTCGCAGCTGCTTGGTCCATTTGCGAGCCTGCTGGCGCCCCCGGCGTAGCAGAAATCCGGGTTTCTCCCGGCTGCAAAGGCCGCTGGGACATAGCCTGCATCGCCTCTGGGCTGCTGGCCATTGCCATGCCGCCAAACTGCATCTTCTTGACTTTTTTGGACTTCGACTTCGGAGCAGTAGAAATCTGCTTGCTCATGCTTCCGCGGTTCATTTCTTCTTACCCTTCTTGGCTACGCCCTTGATAGAGCCTTTGTTTTCGGCGGCGTAGAAGACGCGATCACCGCGCTCCTTGCCATACTGCTTTTCCATCGCAGCCTTGATTTTCTTACCCTTAGCGTTCAGCGGCATATCAGCACTTCCATGCTCGCAGGCTCTTATTGATCCTGCTGTTGGGGTCATTGGCTGTCTTGGCGCTCGTCAGCTTCTTCTTCATACCCGTCATCCGGGCACAGAAGCTGTCACGGCGCGACCCGCCCTCGGGTTGGGGGGCTTTCAACCCCGGTTTCCCGGGGTTGGCCTTGTTATAGCTGGCTCGGCCCTTAGCGTTCAGCCCGCCAGCAGGGTTCTTGCCTTCTTTGCGGGTCCATGCTGGTGACTTAGCCATTTGACACCAAGAGCAGAATGAACATGGCCGAGGCCTCGTTGTTGTTTGAGCTCCCCTGAGCGGTGGCTTCCAGTGTGGTCTTCTCTGGGATGCGCTCGGGGTACTCGAAGGCATAGTCAGCAGCACCGTTGTTGACCGTGGTGATTGCTGCAGTGCGGCGGATACCATCTACGCCAATGGTCATGAGGCGACCGCTAACCTGCGCCGAGCCACCGGGCTGACCTGCAGAAAACAAGCCCTGAGACAGGTATCCAGTGTATCCAGCAGGGATCGTGTAGCTCCCGGTGATGCGCTGGTTGTAGTCGAACTTGATGAGGTCGTAGACCGTGGCCGGGACGCCAGCGGTGACCGTCCCAGTTCCAAAGTAGATGTCCCCAGCAGCGGAGAGGCCTGAGCCTGCAGTGGCAACATAGGCGTTGTTGATGTGAAGGAACGACTGCGTCGTCAGAACGGCAGTCTGGCCGTTGAGGGTGACAATCTCCTCGATTTCGTTGTGATTGGCGTCAAGGCCAGCCACATACACCGTGCGAGCCCCAGTGCCGTTTGCGGTATCGTCTGCACTCGACGAGCTGACTTTCATCTGCAAGGCCACGGCTGGGAGCGGGATGATGCCCGTCCCCGGCCAGACGGTCACGCGGGCTGTGTCTACGTCTGGGTTATACCCGAAAACGGTTACGCTGCGATGCCCCGTGATCTGGCCACGTGCAACTTGGAGTTCGAATGGCTCGGTAAGCCCGAACCGAGAGATGGATGATAGCTCCCGAGCCATTCTTTTCTCCTTACGACCAGAACAGCGTCACGGCTGTGACGTTAGTGGCTGTCGAGATGTAGGGATCGGCCTCAAAAAGAACGCCGTTCCCGGGGATGAAGATGTCGTAGGTACCCGCGGCACCAAAATCCAAGTCGATCTTGGTCGTGCCACCATTGCCGGAGGTCAGTGTGATCCTGCCAGCCCCAGACACCGTTGTGACTACCTGACGAATACGAGCGCGACCGATACCAGCCGCACCTGTGCCCGTCAGGCGTTTAGAGCTTACGTCATATTCGTCGGCCATCAGGGCCTCCTATTAGCTGAGGGCTGCGCCGACAGCAGTGACCCAAGCAGAGCCGGTCGAGATGACAAGGCAGAACTCGTTGTTGCCAGCGCCGTTGTCATTGATGAGGCGAACCTGACCAGCATTGCCCGCAGCGGCGGCAGGGAGGGCGGCTGTCGCAATAGCGGTGAGTTGGACGAAGGCGGTCACGGTGACGTTACCAGAGATAGCGCCGATAAAGCCGTTCTCAGAGGTCACGGGACCCGAAAAAGTTGTGGAGGCCATAGTAGTACCCTTTGCACAAGGTTTTGCCACGCAGTCTGTGCAACGTCAGGTCGGGCTTCCTGTCTGCGTAGCTGATGTTACCCTGTGTGGAGTGTACACGCAGCAGAACAAAAAAGAAAGGCCCACCGAAGCGGGCCTTTCACTACACACTCGAAAGTGGGTAGGGGTTATGCGCCGGGCGAAGCGTACATCGCCAGCGGATCGGAAACACCGAACGAATAACGCTCGCGGGCCTTGTAGCGAACGTTGCCGGTGTCGAAGTCACCGTCCATCGAGGTCGACATAGCGACGCGGACGAAGTGCTTCATACCGTTCGGGATGTCGGTGGTGAGGTACCACGCGTCATTGTCCGTCAGGTAGTGGTTGACGCGATAACCTTCGGGGATCGACCCGTTGGTGTTGATCGCGTTGATGTCGTTATCGGCAGTGCCGACACGCAGCTCGGTCTGCAGCAGACGAGTTGCAACGAACATCAGGCTCGGCGGAACAATCAGCTTGCGCGGGCGAGCAGCGATCAACAGACCGCGTTCGTCTTTGTAAGCAGCGATGTCGATAACCGCTTGTTCCAGCGAGGTTTCGTTGAGGTCGGCGTCAACCGAAGGACGGTTGGCGTTGGTGCCGCCAGCAACGGTGGGGTGCGCGCTGTTAAACAGAGTCACGCCGTCACCCGAGGTGAAGGTGGTGAAGCCCGTGTTCAGCAGCGAAGCAGCCTTGACCTGCTTGGTGTACGCCATGGCGCGAGCGAGCGCCTTGGTGTAGCGAGCCGAGAGTGAGTCGTACAGGTTGTCTTCCATAGCTTCTTCGGTGATCGAGAAGCCCATGGCCACCGTCTCGTGGTTGTAACGAGCGGTGAACGATTCCTGTGCGTTGTCATACGAGATAGCGGAGCCTTCCGGTTTCACCGGTGCTGCGCCAAAACCGGACAACTTGACTTCCTCTTCGAACGAACGTTCGGAGCTTTCGGTCTCATAAATCTCGGCATGCTCGTTTTCGTATTTGGCGTACTCAAGACCGAACAGGGCGTTAAGGCCCGGCAACAGTTCTTTAAGGGCCTGTGCGCGTGAAATTGCCATTGATCAGCCCTCCTTACACGCCAACAGCAGCGGTCAGCTGCGTGTAGTTCAGTTTCACGACCAACAGCGGGTAGGTGGTGCCCACCTCGTTGCCACGGGGGCCACCGACGTAGTCGATGATTCGCAGCGGGAGGTTGGCGTCCGTACCGATGGTGGACGCATCGAGTGCAACGCGCGAAGCTTTGAACGTGGTGTTCACAGCGCCCTGAACAATCGCGGCGTTCTTGCCGTAGATGTCGAGGGTGTTGGTGATGGCTTCGTCGGCCATAACCACATAGAGCGCTTGCGGGTCGTCGACCACGAACGCCAGAGCGTCCGAAGCGACAGTGCCAGTCGGCCACATGTTGCTGAAAGTCAGCTGGTTGGTCGACGGGTCGGTGTACGAGCAACCGACGAACACACCCAGCATTGCGATATCGGTCGACGTGTCGCCGGTACCGGTTTGCTTGGTGATGGTGGTCGAGGTGCCATTGTCGGTCAGCATGACAATATCGCCAGCGGCGATGTTAGCGGCGTAGCCCGAAGCGATGGGGTACTGGCGGAAAACCTCCAGCGAACCAGCGTCGAGACGGCCAGTCACACGCAGACCGAAGGGAGCATTTACGGAACCCATGGGTTCTTTCCTTCATCTACAGTTTCATTTCACGGCAATCACTTGCCGAACGAGGTCTTGGTTGAACGCTCGGGCCGAAGCACCGGCATCCGCGGGTCGTTTTCGCGCATGAAGTTCCGGTCGACAGCGTCGATCTGGTTCTGCGCGATTTCCAATTGGCCTTCTACACGTGCCTGTACGTCCTCAGCGGGCGCAGCACAGAGCAGTAGGCCACCGACTTCGACGTTGCCTTTGAAGCGCGAGTCGACGTCGGACATAATTTGCAGCTCGGGATAATCAGAAGCCATGACTGGCTCGTAACCTTCCCGGAACCGTGCGGAGACATTCGTCATGTCTGCGTTACCCAGTGTAGAGGTGCGAATCCACCGGAACTTCAAGCCGTCCCGTGGTTCGGGGGTAGGCAGCATGGATTGCCGCTTCCACGTCTTTTTGCGCGGACTCGTGTTTTCACGAGTTTCGAGGGTACGTGGGGTCCGGTCAGCCATTTTGCATATCCTTCAGCTTTTGCGCCGCAAAAATCTTAAGTGGTACCCCAAGGCGCTTGGCGAGAGCGGCCTCGGAGGAGGTTAGCACAATCTTGCGTGGTGCTTTCGTGCTGCGAGCAGCCGGGGCGACCACGGTACCAGCCTGACGTCGGGGTGCTTTTTCCTCAATCTGCCCGTCGTCAAACCTATCTGGAAACGTGCGGCGAACCGCATCGTCGATCTTAGAGTAATACAAATCACTCTTCGGATCAATTCCCTGCGCTACAAGGTCTTCATGAATCCCCATAGCAAAGCCGGTCATGGCTTTATCTTTCATGAACCAAGAGTTTTTCTCGGCCCATTGCATCGCCCGGTCATCAGGTTTTGCCACTTGCGGGGCAGCCTGCTGCTGGGTCTGCGGCACAGGCGCGGTAGCCTGCGCAGCGCGCGGCCTGTAGTTTTGCACCCGGTCATTTTCGACCTGAAGCTTGAGCAGCTTCTCCTGCGCGGCAAGCACAGCATCAGCGTCGCCGCTCTCATACGCAGCCTTGTATGCGGTACGCGCGGACGTGAGTTCGCTTTCAAGCCGGGCCTTGGTCTGGTCTACAAGGACGGTCTCGCCCGCGGCGTAAGCCTTGCGTAGCTCCTCGTTTTCCTTGCGGACTTTCTCAGCGTAGGTAATCGCTTCTTCGCGAAGACGAACAGCCTCTTCCTTGGCACGACGCTCAGCATGCTGGTCAAACTTGAGCTTGTTGATGCGCTTCTTGACGCTATCGGAATAGCCTTCCAGATCGTCGTCATCTGCGCCTTTGGCTTCCGCTACTACGTCAGCCGCTTTCGGCTTACCGCGGTCAGGTTCGGGCGTATCGTCCTGAACCTCAATCTCGAGCTCGTCATCGCCTTCGACGTCGACTTCGATGTCATCATTCGTATTGGTCATGCGCGGCTATACCCCCGTGGGTCTTCGACAACCGCTTCAACGGTGTCATCATTGATGAGGCGGAACTCTTTGCCCAACACCTTGAAGCGGGTGCCAGAATAGGAGCGGAAGATGACGAAATCGCCTTCTTTGCACCAAGGTCCGTTTGGGAATTTGTTCAGGTCGGCGTAGGCGTCAGGCCCTGCCTTGACCACAAATCCGACGATAGACGCCGTTTCCTCGGCCTTAACCAGCTGTTCTGGCCGTATAAGTCCACCTTCGGTTTTTTCGCTAATTTCGGAAATGGCGATCAGCAGCCTGTATCCCGATGGTTCCGGCAGCTTAGCCTTTAGCTGCTCGTCTTCGACTTTGTTAGCCGTATACATAGTCCCTCCTGCAGTGATTTAGGCTCACAGCGCCTTGCGCGGGACATCCGCGTAATTCAAAGAAGTACAGCGGATGGTGTCAATCCGCAATAAATCTTTTCTCTAGGTCCTTTACGTCATCATACGTGCGTTGAACCGCGGTGTATTCGCCGACGCTCCGGCAGTAATCCTCGAAGTTTTTAGCCCCACCTGTCGCAAGGTGGAGCTGTATATCCTCTTTTCGTTCGTTCAGCCCACGAAGCAGGTAGGTGAATATGGTGTCCTCCATCACTCACCCCCACCCATATTTGGCGCCGACGCGTTGCGCTCTTGCAGCATTCGCGTTGCCTCTATGGCGAGACGCGTACCGTCGGTCTGGGCCTTGACGTTCTCCCGCACAGCGTCGGTGGCCAGCTTTGCCATGGTGCTGGCCGCGGCGCGGTCGTTCTCGCTCTCGACACGCTCTTGCTGGATATAGAGGTTCCCAGCGCTGGCAGCGGCGTTGATCTGCAGCTTCTTGGTGTCAATGTCGATCTTGTGCTGCAGTTCTTTCTCTTTGATGTCCAGCTCGCGCATCTGGATGATGGTAAGCGGGTCCTGTGCCTGCTGCTGGGCTTGTGCGGCCTGCTGGTCGGCCATGTTCTTGTTGAACAGCTTGGCAGCGGCCTGCGCGACCATCTGCGACAGTTGAACCTCGACTTCTTCCGGCAGCGGTTCGCCCTCTGGCGGAAGCGGTACGCCCAGACGCATCTCGATCTCTTTGCGGTACTGATAGGCGACATGCTCGGTGACGTGGGCCATGGCAGCGCCTTGGATAGCCTGTGCAAACGGCGACTGGCCGATCATCTGGGCGATCTTTGGGTCCTGCATTGCGGCCATGTGGGCAGCGATGTGCGCTTCGTGGTCTTGGTACAGGAACGCCTTGACTGGAGACTGCTGCAGCAGCGCCATGTTCTCGGCCACGGGGTCCATCGGCTTCATGTCTTCCGGGGTCTTGATGATGTCAGACGCGTCTTGGATGCCCAGCACCTCGAGCATCTGCGAGTGCAGCTTGCCCATGTCGTAGAGCTGCGGAGCCTGCTGCGATAGCTGCAGAGCAGCCTGATACTGCATGATCCGCTGCGCCATGGTGGCAGCGTTAGGATCGGAGACCGGGATCACGTCCACGCGCCCATCGAAGTCCTCGATGCGGTTAAAGTCCCCGTCCATCTCGTAGGCGTACTGCTCGGGCATGTAGTCGTGGACGATCCGCGCGAGGATGCGCAGCTCCTGCTTCATGGCGGCGTGCAGGCGGGCTTGGACACCCGACATAACCTTCAAGCTGCGCTCGAGCAGGGCGAGCGTGGTGCCCACCGGTGCGTTTGCGCTCATGTCACCCACTTGGATGTCGGCCACGGAGCCGATGCGCCGGCCTTCCTCGACCACGTTACCAAGCAGCGTGTACAGGACGCCTGACGGCTCCTTGTATGGCATCGGGAACAGGCTCTCGCGGAGCGTACCGCCCGTCACGTCGACGTCTCGCCATTCACCGGGCATCAGCGGGGTGTTGTCGCCCTTGATGCGCAGGCTCTTGGCCTTCAGACCAGCAGGCAGGTTAGACAGCGTGCCAGCGTCGATGAGCTGGCGCAGGATTGACGTCGCGGACTTAGCCAGACCACCGATCAGATGGATCAGACCCGTGCCGTAGAACCCCATCCCGGGCAGGTAGGGGTAATGCGTGAAGTGCATCAGCTTGCGCTTCTTTGGGTCGTCTTCCTTCCAATTACGGCGGATGGCGAGGACAGTCTTAGAGGACTTGTCGATGGTGATGACGTAGGGCCGGGCAAGCCCGTCCTCATCCTCGAAGGGCTCCGGCAGGTTGATGTCCACGTGCATCTCGAGCAGCATGCGGCGCGGGTCGTCTTCAAAAGTCTGGGAGTCGCCAGCCAGCTCGTTGTACTTTTCCTCGATGTCGGTCAGGTCTTTCTCGGCTGCGGGCAGCTCGACGTCGCGGTAGAACCCGATGACCTGCAGCTCACGGACCTCGTTGTCGGTCTTCTTCATCACATGCGTGAACCGCGGGCAGACCCGCAGGTTAGACGCGCCGTAAGAGACCACTAGGTCTTCCGCGGGGACAAAAATAGATGACGGGAGCTCGCTGATGGGGTCGTAATAGGTCTTCTTGAACGCGGACCCGGCCAGCGGCAGGCGGAACAGCATCAGCTCCATCTCGTCGCGATAGTCCGGCATCTCTTCGGTGATCAGGTAGTTCATCTCGTTCTGGACGCGGTCGGCCTGCTGGGCCTTCTCAGGAGTCAGTTTTCCGAGAATTTTTGTTCTCACGGGCCCCGATGCCGGCATCAGCTCGCTCATTGCCTGCGCTTGGAACCGCACCACGGCCTCGGTCAGCATCGGGTGGTAGACCCCGGAAGCGCCGGCCCAAGGCTGTGACCGGTCTTCAATCTTCATGCCCAACAGGTCCAGACCGGTGATATAGGCCGCGGCCCATTCCTTGCGGCTCTCGCGGTCAGCCAAAAACGACTCAATCAGGTCGCTGGCGACACTCTCGAGCTCCCCCTCGTCAATGCTTTCGGCAAGGTTGGCATCATGGGCGGTGTCGTCCCCGCTAGGGCCGTCCGGGCCTTCACCAAAGTCAACTAAGACCTCTCCAGTGTCTTCGTCGACTTCGATTGTCGGCTCGTCGTCCGTGGCGATGTCTACTTCAACATCAAGCTCGTCTTGCGGCCCGAACTCGAACGGCGTCATCGGCTTCTCGATTGCCATGGCATATCCCCTGTAGGTCTAGACCCACTATAGCAGTGTTTGGTACGTTTAAGGAAGGGGGTGATTGTGCGGGTCTCTCCCCGCTTGTCACAAGCCAACGCCCTGTCACGCTGTGGTAGCGACCCACAGTTCTCTGGTTGCGGAGGGAGGATTTGAACCTCCGGCCTTTCGGGTATGAACCGAACGCGCTACCACTGCGCCACTCCGACAAAACTTGTGAGGGGCGCTTGGATGATAGGCTGTAGCGCAGACTTGTTCGACCAATACAAAAAGCTTCCCGTTACCGTTTGCTAAATGTTGCCGCCCCTCGAAAGCAGTATTAACGGCGCTTAGGGCCAAAAGCAACACTTTTTCATGAAAATGGCCCGGTGAGGAGAAACACCGGGCCATCCCAACACAACCACAACACACCAGCGTTCAGGGAGAAGAAACGCTGATGCCGTACAGTCTACCCCAGAAATCAGTAATAATCAACTTTTCTCCGGTATGGCAGTGGCTCGTCCTGCTCGTCGGTCGGCAGCCGGATAAATCCGCCTTGGCGGAACCGCATCAGCGCCATGATCGTGGTGTCCACTTGGTCGTCGTTTTCAGCGAATGGGAAGCCTGCGACCTCCTCGACCAGCTCCTCCGCCCACCGTTTTGCCGGCACCCAGACCAGCCCGGACGAGATTATGTCCGACACAGAGTTCAGACGCGCCATCTTGCTGTTGGGGTTGTTCACCGAACCCCTGACGGGGGTATACTCCTGCACCATGACCCCCGCACGCCGCATCTCCTGATACAGCGCCGTACCCGAACTCTTCTTTTCAACGATGAACGCGTCGGGCTCCCACTGCTGGTACTCCTCCATCGACATGGCCTTGAGCTCTGGGAACTCCAAGCGCCGCTTGATGGCGTTCAGCAGGATGATCTGGTGCATATTCTCCTCGTCGTTGAAGAACACGCCCCACGTTGTCAGGGATGTGAAGTCAGCACGGTTGTGGCCTTCTGCCGCGGCGTCCAAGGACATGATGACATACTCCACCGCCGGCGGGTCATCCTCCGGCCATATCCTCCACCAATCCCGCTTGATGACGGCGGCTTCTTCACCCGTCGGATTCTGCTGATACTGCGCGTTCCACTGGAACACAGGCATTGACGCCTTAGTCCGCAACAGCGCCGGCATGTCGAAGAACTCTGGCCACAGGGCTTTCTGCACGAACTCGCCCGTCTCCTTGTCCTCCACGTCTAAAATCGCCGGAAACTCCACCACCTCGTACTGGTCGGAGTTCTCGTTGTTGGCCATATCCTGAATAAGGCGCCCCGTTAGGTCCTTTTTATGCCATCTTGTGTGCACCACGGCCACGCGGCCCCCCGGCATCAGACGCGTCCGGGCACCGAAGGCGAACCACTCGTAGGCTTTGTCGAATGCCGTGAAGTTTCCGTTCAAAATGTCCTGTTCGGAGTGCGGATCGTCGACGAGCAGCAGGTCAGCACCACGGCCCGCGAGGGCCGAACCCACGCCAGTGGCGTAAAACTCGCACGCTGTGGTCGTATTCCACCGTCCAGCCGACTTTGAGTCCGCTGAGAGCCCCGTAGCAGGGAAAATGTCCCTGTAAACGTCGGAATCTATGATGTTTCGCACCTTTCGGCCAAAATCTACGGCCAAATCGGCAGTGTGGGACACCAGCATGACCTTTTTCCCGGGGTTTCTGCCGATAAACCATGCCGGATAGTAGGTAGAGACGAGCTGGGACTTGCCATGGCGGGGCGGGATGTTGACGCAGACCCGGTCTTTATCCCCCCTCTCGATGGCCATCAGCTGATTTGCAAGGATTCTATGGTGCCGGCCCACCTTATAGGTGGGATCAAGATATAAACAAAAGGCAATCAGGTCGTCCTTGGCAGCCTGCAGCGTGGCACGCTTGTCCAGCTCCTCGAGCATCTTCTCCACTTCTACGAGCTCGTTCTCGTCAAGCATATCGACGCTGCGTAGCAGCGTTTCGAGCTCCGCCCGATTGAACTCGGTGCTCATTCTGCGCCCTCTTCTGGGTCTTCGTCAACGTAGTCGGCGTCGACTTCGGCATCTTCCGGCGTCACGTCGATCATCTTCTCCAGTTTACGCCGCAGGCGCTGGCGCAGATCGTCGCTTGTCTGGTGCGTGATCGTGATCTCTTGCTTCTCGGTAAACAGGCCTACATCGGACACCTTGCCCAGCAGCTCTAGGGCCTTCACCCGGATACGTGCATCGGGGTTCTCTGTCTCCTGAATCAGCTTGTTGACCACCATATGACGCACCTGAGCGGCCTCTTCGACAATCTTGTGGCCATAATCCTTCAGGATTTTCTCGGTCAGCAGCAGGGCTGCAGGTGTTTTGCGGGTGATGGCCTTTACCGCGGAGCGGGTCTGCAAAGCAGACGGGTTTCTCGCCGCCTGTCGCGCCGTCGTAGCGGCGTCGTCCAGATCAAAATCAGTTACTTCCAAGTCCAGCCCCGCGGCCTCCAGCAGGCGTGCCGTCCCTGCAGCGGCCTCTAGTGTTGACATGAATGTGTCGGGGGTATCGCCAGCGGCGAGGGGGATATCGGTGTCGATATTTAGTTCCATGGGTGCACCCTTTTGGGAGATTTTGCACAGTATAGCCCCCTTTCTGTAGATTTGGGAGTCCCTAAAGAAAAAGGGGGGTGGGGGGTATTTGCACGGGCTTAGCCGCGCCGAAAATGAAGGGGGGAGGGGGGTAGTAAATGATGTAGTTTGGTGTAGTTTGATGCTATCTGGTGTAATGTACTATTTTAGAGAGGTATTTGTGTGGAATAGTATTACTATACAGCAAACACGACGCCGCCCGTCGGGCGGGGGTGGGGGTAGGTGGGGGTCGCCGGATGGCCGGAAAAGCCGTTAGGCGCCGGACTAACGCTATTAAGTGATGCTATCGGCGCCCAAACGCTACACTTGGCTATCAAACAATGCCATAAGTAACTCACCGAAAGGCAATAACGCCTTCGGTTCAATCCTCGAAAGGGAATAAGACCATGACCAAAGTATCAACCTCTATCGCCGCTCTTATCGCTGCAGGTCGCAAATCGTTTGACGATGGCGCGAAAGCCGAAGTATCGCGCCTCGCTTTTCTTGATGGATTAGTCGCAGCAGGCTTCACTTATGCCAACACAGCCGCCTACACCGACAAGGATGTCAAGGCGGGCAAGGTGTCGAACGAGGTGAAGGTGCATCGCGATCAACTGATGCAGATCAGCGCTGCAGCGATCAAGATTAAGGGCAAGCGCCTATCTGATACCGACCTTGCCAAGTTTGGTGACGACGGGGTTTCAAACAAGGTGCTTCTGGCTGGAACGGCCAAGGGCAATATCAGCGGGGAAACCACATGGAAGGGCAACGCCACATCCTTCCTTGGCAAGGTGCGGAAAGACCTTGAAGCACGGGCAATGGCAGGTGTCGCTGGAACGCCTCGCACACCTTCAACTGATGCCGACATTATCCTTGGCTATCTGCAGAAGGCCTACACCAAGACCTTCAAGGATGCGGTGGATTTGAAGTGTGATCTTTCCGACCTGCAGAAAGAGTTGCGCGCAATTGGCAAGCGCCTTGGTGCAGAGCTCAAAGCACCTGCAAAGAAGTAATCGGTCGGGGCCCGCAAGGGCCCCTTCCTTCACCAAGAGAAAAATGAAATGCGATCATACCAAACCAAACGCCAGATTGATGCCCGCAAAGAACGGCGCAGAGAATATCTGGACTATGCCTCTTTACTTGTTTCCATCGCCGCTTGGATCGCGGTGTGGTGGATGCACGCCTGACACCTCGCCCTGCACCGAAAGGTGCGGGGCTTTTTTTATGTCCGCGTTCTGGCCAGCGCGGGCTGCCGAGACCAGTTCTCAGGGCTGCATCGAGCACCATCGGTTTCGGCGGCGCGGGCCTTGCGGACAATGTTACGACCGTAACGAGACGTTAGTCGTGGGCCTAACGGACCGACACCAGTTCTCACGGCTGCATCGAGCATCAACGCCGCGCGCGTTAGGCGTAGGACTAACGATGTCTACATGTTGATTTTTGAGCGCTAAAAATCAATATCTAGGACCAATCAACATCTAGTATTTTCGACCCCCCAAACACAAGACAAAAAACGCTTGCGTTTATGTGTAGGTATTGTTCTGTCAAATGATGTAATGTTACTAATGTTACGAGTGCTAAGTCATTGAAAACAAACAATGTTCCGTCTTTTTTGTAATGTTACGTTTTTGTGCCACGTAAGTCATTGATTTTACATAATGTTACTAATGTTCCGCCCAAAACAGACACACCCGACCCCCGCATTCGAACGCCGTCCATCTCCCTAAAACCACCCCGCCAACTCTTCGGTCTCGCATATCTAATTCTTCAACAACATTAGTAACATTTAGAACATTGCAGTCTTTTCAAGGCCTTATATATATATACTTTTAGAACATTACTTAGAACATTAGGACATTCCACTGCCTACCATCAAACTCGTCCAAAATAAACTAAATGTTACCATTTACTTGCCCTTATCACCCATTGTGGTATTATTGTCTTAGTTACCAGATCAACCCCATCCACCACCACCCGCCACGCCGTTAGTCCCGCGCCTAACAAGGAGACCAGAATGACCAAGGAAGAGACCCGTGCATTACTCGCTGCCCTCGTGCCCGCCGCTATCGCGCGGGGCGATCTATACCGCTTCAACCGTGTTGGTGCGGGTTCCACCCATGACGCTGCCTTTGCCGCTAGGTGCACGCCTAACGCCACCGAGCAAGTCCAAACCCGCGCTCCGCGCCCACGCCGCATATACCCACGCCAAGGCGTGTATGGTGCAGGGTTCGACATCCCGACCTACAAGACGTTCCAAAAGACTTAACCCGTTAGGCCAGCGCCTAACACCAACCCCAACAAGGACAAATCCAATGCAAATCACGACCATGCTACCTAACCCGACCATCGCAGAACTTGGCCGTGTGTATGCCGCTGCGCGTAACGAGAACCTGCGCGCCATGAAGCCATGGACCAAGCGCATTGAACTCTGCGAAGCCGCGATGCTGCGCCGCTTAGAACGCGAACTCGCTGCCGATTCCACCGCATACCATATGCCCGCCAGCCCATCCCTTGTGTGCCTTGTGAGCCGCATGATCGACGTGTTGGAGGCCTAAGATGCAGAAAGAAACCAAACCCGACACCGCCCTGCTACGCGCCTTAGCCTTGCAGCTACGCGCTGCCCTGCTGCGCCAGATGGAAGCGGTAGAGATGATGGAGGACTGAGATGGTGTGGTTCGGTGTCACCCTGTTTATGATCAGCCTGTGCGGGCTGGTAGGTGTCTACGCTTGGCTGGTCTACGACCTAGAGGCCAGCTATGCGCGGACTAAACGCGAACGCGACGCGCTAAAAGCGAGGATAGAAACGCTAAGGGGTGTTAGGCCAGCGCCTAACAAGAAGGAGAGCTGAGATGACCCACTACACACGCGTCACCTTCGCCGACATGCCTATCGGCACGCAGTTCCGCACAACGCCAACCACAACGGCATACGGCTGGCTCAAGACAAGCACGCGCACCGCGCGCATCAACGGTAACGGCCAAGTGTATTACTTTAGGGCTGCAGAGTCGCACTACGTCGACAGCGGACACTGGGCGGAGATGTTAAGAGGAGGACTAACAGATGCTTGAACCAAGAAGCTCTACGGGTGCCGGCCACACATACACATACCTAGGCGGCACCGCCACTTTAGACCTGTGGTGGCGGGCAGAGGTGGAAGACGACGAGTCAGAGATGGAGCGCGAATATCGGCTGCGCGTCGTGCGCATCTCGGACGCTTCGTGGGGTTCTGATTGGGACCTGTTCAAGGTGCCGATAGCCATGAACGCCATGACCCAGCGGTTCGGAAGCCGTCAGTCGGGCTACGCTGGGTATTTCATGGACTTGCTTCTGACCGAGCTAGAGCTGCAACAGGTCGACGCATACCTGCGGTGCTTTGCACCTTGGACGTTAGGGGAAGGACTAACAGATGTTTGAACCGAGAGTACATCGGGGGTGGGGTATCATGCACAAGCACATGAAATACCTAGGCGGCACCGCCGATTTCGACCTGTGGTATAGGGATGACCAGTCCGCAGACTCTCCGCCCCCTAACGGTGACATCCTGCCCTACCTGCGTGTGGTGCGGGTAAACACTAACAGGGGCGACCCTTATTGGGATGACTTCCGTCTGCCCCTGTATCTGGACGTGGAAATAAACAGCCACATGGAGCCAGCGGCGCGGCGCCTAGCGGGGCGCTGGAACGACATCCAGCTGACACACGAGCAGGTCGATGTGATCGAAACATACCTGCGGTGCTTCGCGCCGTGGGTGTTAGGGGGGGAGTAGACGAGCGATGTGTGAGTGCAACGAGTGTGGGGCAGCGTTCTCCGAACGCCGCGCCTTGTTAGGCTATCGCCTATGCTTAACCTGCGGTGAGAAGGCAGCAAGGGAAACACGTGCTGGGTGGTGCATAGCACCGATAGCGCACAAGCAGGGCGCAACCCTGATAACGCACAAGGCACAGCTGCGCGACTTAAACAAAGTCGTCCCATCTGGGTAAAAATATTCACATCCATTGACATAGAGTGTCAAATGGTGTATTATGTTAGTAGGCGTTGAGAAGTAGTGAGTGAGTAATCGGGCATTCGCCCACCAACCGTTAGGCCAGAGCCTAACACCAAGGAGCAATAGAATGAACAGCGTAGCACAAATCGAAATGAACTTCGCACCTGTCGTGCAGTCGATCTCATCGGCGTCCATGCTTGTCGGGCTGGGCATCGGCGTGTGGACCGGGCGCAAGCAGGACAAGGGTGCGTCCAAAGAGGTGACGCAGATCAAGCAGGCCGAAGATGGCACAGCGAAAGTTATCAAGAGCCTGCTGTGGAACTGCGAAGAGCTCGATGCCCTGATTAAGTTCGCGGCCAACGTGCGCAACATCCACTATAACAGCACCCTGCCGTGGACGGACATGGGCCCGCGTCTGCTGCCGACGCCGAAATACTTCGCATACCACAAGAACATGAGCGGGCTGCAAGCCGAGTTCTACCGCATGGTGGACGTGTTCATCTCTGCCTACGATCTCGAGGTGGCAGCGTCACAGGCTAAGCTAGGCGACCTGTTCGACGTTAGGGAATACCCTAACGCTGAGGAGCTGCGCAAGAAGTTCTCGTTTACTTTCAACTACTTGCCCTTGCCTGACGCTGGCGACTGGCGGCTCGATATCAACACCGAGGCACTGGCATCGCTGCGGGACCAATACAAGGACCACTACGCCAGCCAGCTGACGGGTGCGATGAACGACATCTGGAAGCGGCTCTACGAAACGCTGAACACCCTGTCGCGGCAGCTGTCCGACAAGACCGAGGATGGCAAGACACCGCGTATCTTCGCGTCCGTGTTCGACCGCATGCAGGAGGTGCTGGACCTGATGGAGACCTGCAACATGACGAACGATATGCAGATGCAGCTGATGCAGCGCAAGCTGGCCGCTGCCTTCCGTGGGATCGACGCCGAGGCGGTCAAGGACGACGCCTACCTGCGCCGCGATACCAAGCAAGCTATCGACGCAGCTATCAAGTCGCTGCCCAGCTTGGACTTCTAAGATCAACCGTTAGGCCACGGACTAACACATAAGGAGAAGACGATGGACGACCTCTACAACAACGACGATCTGTTCGATGTGCTGGAAGCACACCTACCTGAAAACCTATCTGATGTCCGCGTTGCGGCCCTCTGCGGTTTCCTTATCAGCACCTTCTCGGGCACTTTGCCAGAAGCTATGGCCGTGATGCGTCAGCTCACCGCGCAGCTGACCGATTTCTACGAATACAAGCGGGGCGAAGAGTGCGATTGCCCGAACTGCACCGCTAAGCGCGCCGAACAACTGAAACACTAGGAAGGAGTAGGTTATGTCGGTCCACTTTGTAGGCTTCCGCGGAGAAGAGTTCTGGGCTGCCGTCAGAGTATGGGGCCGACCGGACTTTATCCACAAGTGGCATGATCACCGCATGTGGGGTGATGTGGGCGAGGGCGACACTATCGTGTTCGCCCGTGCCAAAGACGAAACCGTGTCCAAGTGGACATGGCAAGACCACGAACTGTGGTGAAGCGTTAGGCTTCACCATAACAACCCAAACGGAGAACAATCCAATGTCTAACAATGCTTTGACCATGTATGCACTCGGCCTCGACCAGATCGCGGCTTTGATTCACGCCACGGGCCACAAGCGCACCACGCTGGTGCAAGGCCACATGGGGACAGGCAAGTCCTCGTTGCTGCGCACGCTGTCCGCTGTGCTGCCCACCCACACGCCGTGCTACTTCGACTGCACGACCAAGGACTTGGGTGACATCACCTTGCCGCGCATTGCCGAGGTTGGCGCCGACGCAGCGTTTGTTAGTTATGCGACTAACGAAGAGCTCGGTGCGCATCATGGTGGACCAATCGTCCTGATGGTCGACGAGTATGGCAAGGCTAACCCGTCGGTGAAGAACGCCCTGCTGCGCCTTATGCTGGAGCGTAAGATCGGTAGCTACACCCTGCACCCTGACAGCATCATCTTCGCAACGACCAACCTCGGTGCCGAGGGTGTTGGTGACTTGCTGCCGCCCCATGCCCGCAACCGCATCACTGTCGTGACTGCCCGCAAGCCGAGCAACATGGAGTGGATCGAGTGGGGCATCAACAACGGCGTCGACCACAGCTTGCTTGGCTGGTGCAAGGACAACCCGCAGCTGTTCCACAGCTTCGACGACTACAAGAACCCCGACGACAACCCCTACATCTTCCACCCCAAGCAGCAGCGTGCGGCCTTCGTCACGCCCCGCTCACTGGAAGCAGCTTCGGACATCCTGAAGGAACGTCACCACTTCGACGACCAGACCACCACGGCTGCACTCATGGGCACTGTCGGTGAGCGTGCTGCGATGGACCTGATGGCCTTCGTCAAGATGTCGGACCAGCTGCCTTCGCTCGACAGCATCAAGAAAGACCCGCTGCTTGCCAAGGTGCCCACGTCCGCTGCCGCTGTGTGCATGGTTGTGTATCGCACGCTGGCCACCATCGAGAAAGACTGGGTCGATGCGTGGATGACCTACATGGACCGGCTCGACACCGAGGCGCAGGGTATGTTCGCCAATGGCGTGCGTGCACCGAAGTATGGCCGTCAGGACATTGTGCTGACCCATGGCAAGTTCACCCAGTGGGCTATGAAGCACAGCCACCTGTTTGCATCTGATAAACGCTGAGGGGGACGACATGAAACTTGGAACGCTGAACTACAACACGCGGAGCGAGGAGGGGGAGGTCAAGTGGCACGCTGGTGTGGACCTGACACGCCCTGACGTGGTGATGCTCGACACCTTGGGGGATTGGATCGCCATCCTGACCCTCGCCTACACCGACTTGCATAAAATCACATACCCAGAGGGGGACAAACCCGATGCTTAACCTAGGCAGAACCCTATCCGCTGAACAGCGGCTACAGAAGGCCGTGATCGACATCATGGCCAACTCTAAATACGTCGCGCTTGCTGGCATCCTGATGATCGGCAACCGCAGCGTCGAGGATGATGTTAGGCGCTGCCCTACCGCCTATACCAATGGGCGGGACGAGGTATATGGCCGTGCCTTTGTCGACAAGCTGAACGATGCAGAGCTGCGCTTCTTGGTGCTGCATGAGTGCTATCACAAGCTCTATCGACACCTAACCACGTGGCGTTGGATGTATGACGAGGACGCGGAAATGGGCAACCAAGCCTGTGACTTCGTGATCAACATCAAGCTGGTCGACGACAACGCAGCGGACGGCTTTGCCACCATGACAGGTGAGCTTAAGAAAGGCTGCTTTGACGAGAAGTATCGTGCATGGGACAGCGCGCAGGTGTTCCACGATCTTAAGAAGCGCGCCAAGGAGGGCGGTGGTCAGAGCAAGCCAAGCGATGGGCAGGGAACTAGCTTCGATGAGCACGGCTGGGACGACGCCAAGGAAATGACGGTCCAAGAGCGCGACGAGCTGGCACGTGAGATCGACGAAGCAATCCGTCAGGGCGCACTGATGGCTGGCAAGGTAGGCTCTGGCG
>Ga0222713_10001617_pt1 | contig 24982 bp, 24 predicted proteins | sample C33_649DmetaG_FD_165061 | JGI IMG/M metagenome (GOLD analysis project Ga0222713, IMG submission 165061) | Estuarine water microbial communities from San Francisco Bay, California, United States - C33_649D | ecosystem: Environmental > Aquatic > Marine > Unclassified | place: USA: California... | reverse complement strand
CGCACCAGTTGAAGTAATTCAGCCGGTGACATCTCAGCACTGCCTCACTTTTAGTGGGTGAATCATCTCGGTCCGTTAAATCGGTAGATGACTTTCAGTGCGACGGGCCCAACAAATTGTTAGGCCAAAACCGAGCGGGTTTTTTATTGTGCTGCGCACGTAAATAAACCTAAGAAGGAGTATGCCGTCATGGCAGTAGTAACAATGCGAGAACTTCTCGACAGCGGAGTCCACTTCGGACACCAGACTCGTCGATGGAACCCAAAGATGAAGCGCTTTATTTTTACAGAGCGCAATGGAATTTACATCATCGATATCCAGCAATCACTAGCGTTAATCGACAATGCATATGAGTTCGTTAAGGACACAGTTGCAAAGGGCGGTCACGTTTTGTTCGTTGGAACAAAGAAGCAAGCACAAGAACCAATCATCGAGCAAGCAGCACGCGTTGGTATGCCAACAGTGACTGAGCGCTGGTTAGGTGGAATGCTTACAAACTTCCCAACTGTCTACAAGCGTATTCAGCGTCTGAAGGAGCTAGAAGCTCTAGAAGAGAAGAACGATCTACTTCTAACAAAGAAAGAACTTCTTGTTCTTCGCCGTGAACGCGAAAAACTATTTAAGAACCTCAACGGTATCCGTAACATGACTAAGTTGCCTTCAGCGATTTGGGTTGTTGATACTAAGAAGGAGCACTTAGCAGTGCAGGAAGCCAAGAAGCTTGGTATTCCAGTTATTGCAATCTTGGACACAAACTGTGATCCAGATGAAGTGGATTACAAGATTCCTGGTAACGACGATGCAATCCGTTCAATCGGCTTGTTAACTCGCGTTATCACTGATGCAATCGTTGCTGGTCTTGCTGCACGTTCAGCACAGGCTAAGACCGATGTAAAAGATGAAACCCCTGCAGTTGCAGCTGGTGAACCTTTAGCTGACTGGGAAAAAGAAGTTGCCGGGTCAATTGAGGCAGCAGCACCAGAAGCAACAACTGTCACAGAAGGAGCTTAATTAAATGGCTGCATATACAGCGCAAGACGTTAAGAATCTTCGTGAAGCAACAGCTGCCGGAATGCTTGATTGCAAAAAGGCTTTAGATGAAGCAGAAGGTGATTACAACAAGGCAATCGACATTATTCGCGTTAAGGGGCTCAAGGGAGTCACAAAGCGTGAAGGTCGCTTAACTTCAAACGGTGCAGTTGTTGCAAAGGTTGAAGGAAATCTTGGTGTGATGCTTGAGCTCAACTGCGAAACAGATTTCGTGGCTAAGGGTGAGCGTTTTGTTGCACTAGCTGATGAGCTACTTGCTCACCTACAAAATGCACAATCTGACTCACTAGAGGCATTCCTTGCAACAACAATGTCTAGTGGCAAGACCGTTCAGGCAACTGTTGATGAGGCAAATGCAACTCTTGGCGAGAAGATTGAAGTTCGCCGCATTGCTGTGTTGAAGGATTCTCCAGTTGGAATCTACTTGCACCGCACAAGCCCAGATTTGCCACCACAAGTTGGCGTTCTAGTTCAATTGACTAAGGATGCAGCTGAAGTCGGTAAAGATATTGCTCAGCACATCGCAGCCTTTGCACCACAGTTTGTAAATCGCGAAGATGTTCCCGCTGAACTAATCGAAAACGAACGTCGTATCGCAGAAGAGACTGCACGCGAAGAAGGAAAGCCAGAAGCTTCCCTCATCAAGATTATTGAAGGTCGCGTAACAGGCTTCGTCAAGGAAGTTTCTTTGATTGAGCAATCTTTTGCTAAAGATGCGAAAAAGACTGTGAAGCAGATCCTCGATGAGGCAGGAACAGCCGTTAAGGCCTTCAATCGCTTCCGCGTGGGTCAATAAGTTCAAAGGCGACATCGCTTAGAATTTAGATATTCCAACTAGAAGTTAAAGGAGCACTCATGCCCGGTACAAGAGGAACGTATCGGCGGGTGCTCCTTAAACTTTCTGGTGAAGTTTTTGGCGGAGCTAAAGGCATTGGCGTTGATCCTGATGTCGTGCAAGACATTGCTAAACAAATCGCAGATGTAGCCCGTAGTGGCGTACAAGTGGCAATCGTTGTTGGGGGCGGTAACTATTTCCGTGGGGCTGAGCTTTCTCAGCGTGGTATGGATCGCTCACGTGCCGACTACATGGGAATGCTCGGAACAGTGATGAACTGTTTAGCGCTTCAAGATTTCTTGGAAAAAGAAGGTGTCCAAACTCGTGTTCAGACCGCAATCACTATGGGTCAAGTGGCAGAGCCTTATATTCCACTTCGCGCTATTCGCCACCTTGAAAAGGGTCGCGTAGTAATTTTTGGAGCAGGCGCAGGAATGCCATTCTTCACAACAGATACTGTTTCAGCCCAACGAGCACTTGAAATTGGAGCAGAAGCTCTGCTCCTTGCTAAGAGTGGTGTTGACGGTGTTTACAGCGCAGATCCAAATAAGGATAAAAGCGCAACAAAATACGATTCAATTTCTTACAACGAAGTTCTAAGTAAATCTCTAGCTGTGGCTGATGCTGCAGCTTTTGCTCTGTGCCGTGAAAATAAGCTGCCCATCATTATTTTTGATTTAATGAAGAATGGCAATATTGCGCGTGCAGTGCGTGGTGAAACCATAGGAACGTTAGTTTCTTAGTTCAAATTTTTTGGGGCTAGGGCAGAATTTGCCGATAGAATCATTAATGAGGCAATACCAAGGGAGATGTCATGGCAGATGTAGCAAGCGCCCTCAAGGACGCTGAGACGAAAATGAGCAAAGCCGTTGAGGTTGCAAAGGATGATTTTGCTTCAATTCGAACTGGCCGTGCACACCCATCCATGTTTAATAAAATCATGGTTGATTATTACGGCACTTACACAGCGCTATCACAACTAGCTTCCATTCAAGTTCCTGAAGCGCGCATGGCCACAATTGCGCCATTTGATAAGGGCTCAATGGCAAGTATTGAAAAAGCAATTCGTGAATCAGATTTAGGTGTTAATCCAGGAAATGACGGCGTTGTTATTCGAGTTAATTTCCCACAATTAACCGAGGAGCGCCGCAAGGAATACATCAAAGTTGCAAAAGGCAAAGCTGAAGACTCAAAGGTTTCGATACGAAACATCCGTCGTGCTGCAAAAGAAGCGATGGAGAAGATGGAAAAAGATGGCGAGATTGGAAAGGATGATTTAGCACGCGGTGAAAAAGAGCTAGAGAAAATCACTTCTGATCACGTTGCCAAAATCGATGAGCTGTTAAAGCACAAGGAGGTCGAACTCCTAGAAGTTTAAGGAGTTTGTCACCGATGTCTGATTTTCAATCGATAAATGAGGCCATCAATAAGAAGGCCGGGCGAAAGCTGGGACCCTCTATTGTCGTCTCACTATCTCTAATTGCATTGGTGTGGTTTGCTCTTGTTTACCGCCGTGAGGTTTTTGCTGTTGTCGTAGCAATCGCGGTTCTTCTTGGCATTCGCGAAATTGTTCGAGCCTTTAGTGTTCGTGGAATCTACATCTCAGTTGTATCACTTGCTGTTGGAGCTGTGGCTCTCACGTATGCAACCTGGAATGGTGGGGCAGCAGGGTTAGCTATCGCCACAGCAATTGCAATTCCACTTTTGCTTATTCAACTTTTAACTAAAGGTCCAGAAGGATTTGTACAAAGTGCAACGGCAACTACGTTTTCACTTCTCTATTTACCATTTCTAGCTGGCTTCCTTATTCTCCTTGCTAAGCCAACTACAGGCTTAGAGCGCGTCATGACTTTTGTTGTATTGGTAGGCTGCAATGACACATTTGGTTACATCGTGGGAGTTCTATTTGGAAAGCATCCACTTGTTCCTGTCATAAGCCCAAAAAAGAGTTGGGAGGGCTTAATTGGTTCTCTCGTTTTCACAGTCATTGGTGGGTCACTTGCCTTTAGATACATCATGGATATGCACTGGTGGGTAGGTGCCATCGTTGGATTGATGATTGTTTTCACCGCCACATGCGGTGATCTCATTGAGAGTGCAATGAAGCGCGATCTTCACCTTAAAGATATGGGGACACTGCTTCCAGGCCATGGTGGAATTTTGGATCGTCTTGATTCAGTATTGATTTCAGCCCCAGCTCTATGGCTCGCATTAGAGCTAGTGAAGCGCTGGTTATGAGCGTTCCTGAGATTAAATTAGTTTTTGACGAACCAGTTCAGCGCAAGAAAGCCCCGAAGCATTTAGCTGACTATTCACCTGAAGAGCGCCGCGAACTCGCAATGTCTTTAGGTTTGCCAGCTTTTCGTGCCAACCAAGTTGCCACCCATTACTTCACGCATTTATCTATTGATCCAGAAAACTGGACAGATATTCCTGCTGAGATGCGTACTACAATCGCAGAACAGTTCACTCCTAAACTCATTGAACTTGTGCGCTCAGTTGAGTGTGATGGGGGAATGACACGTAAAGATCTCTGGAAACTCCATGATGGTGTTCTGGTGGAGTCAGTTTTAATGCGTTACACCGATCGTGTAACAGTGTGTATTTCATCCCAGGCAGGATGTGGAATGAACTGTCCATTTTGTGCCACTGGCCAAGCAGGACTCACACGAAACTTAAGTGCAGGAGAAATCACAGAACAAATTGTTGCAGCGGCAAGAGCATGTGCAAATGGTGAATTACCTGGGGGAGAAGCCCGTCTTTCAAATATCGTTTTTATGGGTATGGGTGAACCATTAGCTAATTACAACGCAGTGATACGAACACTGCGAAACATCACAGATCCAAACCCTGACGGCCTCGGAATTAGTGCGCGCTCAGTGGTTGTTTCCACTGTTGGACTTGTTAACGGAATTGAAAAACTCACTGAGGAAGGCCTCTCAGTTACTTTGGCCGTTTCACTTCACACACCAGATGATGAACTTCGAGACACTTTGGTTCCGATTAACTCTAGATGGAAAATCAAGGAAGTTTTGGCTGCAGCAGATGCCTATGAAAAGAAGACGGGCCGCCGTTATTCAATTGAATATGCCTTGATCCGCGACATCAATGACCAATCATGGCGATCAGATTTGCTTGGCCGGTTACTTAAAAACCGAAATGCTCACGTGAATTTAATTCCCCTCAATCCCACTCCAGGTTCTAAGTGGACAGCTTCCCGCCGCGAAGATGAAGCTGAGTTTGTCCGCATCTTGGAAAGTTACGGTGTTCCAGTCACTGTGCGAGATACTAGAGGTCGTGAAATTGATGGGGCCTGTGGTCAGTTGGCTGCTGCAGAAAAGGCTAACAGTCCTACTGGTTAGGCAAGGGTGGACTTGGTAGGCTCAATTCCATGGAAAAGTTAACTAACTTCATTAATGGCAAGGCCGTCGATTCAACATCCGGAGAAACCTCACCACTTATTAACCCTTCAACTGGCAAAGAATATGCCCGTGCACCCAAATCTAATGCCGCAGATGTTGATCTAGCATTTAAGGCTGCAAGTGATGCATTTCCAGGTTGGCGCGATTCCACTCCATCGCAGCGTCAAAAGGCTTTACTGAAAATCGCAGATGCTATTGAGTCTCGCGCAGAAGAAATTATCGGTATTGAAACAACAAACACAGGTAAGCCAATCTCTTTAACTACTTCTGAAGAAGTACCACCGATGGTTGATCAGATACGATTCTTCGCAGGTGCTGCACGAAACCTTGAAGGAAAATCTGCTGGTGAATACATGCCAGGTATGACTTCAATGATCCGCCGCGAACCAGTAGGAGTTATTGGACAAGTAACACCATGGAACTATCCCATGATGATGGCGGTTTGGAAGTGGGCTCCAGCAATTGCTGCAGGCAACACTGTTGTGTTAAAGCCAAGTGATACAACACCGGCATCAACTGTGTGGATGGCCAATTTAATGTCAGAGTTTTTACCAGCAGGTGTTTTTAATGTTGTTTGCGGTGAACGTGAAACAGGACGTATGGTTGTTGAACACAAGCGCCCAGATATGGTTTCAATCACTGGTTCAGTGGGCGCTGGAATTCAAGTTGCCCAATCTGCTGCTACTCAACTCAAGCGAGTACACCTTGAACTTGGTGGCAAAGCACCTGTAGTTGTCTTTGCTGATGCAGATTTAGGTGCAGCAGCGGAAGGTATTGCTATTGCTGGCTATTTCAACGCCGGCCAGGACTGCACAGCTGCCACACGAGTAATCGTTGAAGCCAGTGTTTATGATGATTTTGTTGCACTTTTGACCGAGCAAGCTAAGGGCATTGCTATTGGTTCCCCATCTGAAGATGTTTTCTTGGGACCAGTTAATAATGCAAACCAGTTAGCCCGTGTCAGTGCTTTCTTTGATCGTCTGCCTTCTCACGCAAAGGTGATGACCGGCGGAAAGGCTTTAGATAAGCCAGGTTTCTTCTTCCCAGCAACCGTTGTTGCCGACCTGAAGCAAAATGACGAGATGATCCAAAGTGAAATCTTTGGCCCAGTCATCACAGTTCAAAAATTTAGCGATGAAGCTGATGCAATCTCAAAGGCCAACGGGGTTGAGTATGGCCTGGCCTCCAGCGTCTGGACCAAGGACCATGGCCGTGCGATGAGAATGGCCAAAGCCATTGACTTTGGTTGTGTTTGGATCAATACCCATATCCCTGTGGTTGCCGAGATGCCGCACGGTGGATTTAAGCGCTCGGGCTATGGCAAGGATCTTTCAGCATATGGATTTGAAGATTACACACGAATCAAGCACGTCATGACCAACCTTGGGGCGTAGTATTTCACCCAAGGACCTCACACAATAAGGAGCATATTAATGGCAAAAGAGCGTTCACTTTCACCTGAAGCACGTTCGATTCTTAGAACTCAGATCTCACGTCGTGCTGTGTTAGCTGGAGCAGGTGGTGTTGGTGCTGCAGGATTATTAGCTGCATGCGGTGGCGGTGGAGATAGCGCATCTGCAGAAAACACTGTGCGCTGGGGTAACTGGCCTTTGTATTTAGATTTTGATGAGGAGTCAAAGACATACCCAACTCTTGTTAAGTTCTCAGAGCAAACTGGAATTGATGCCAAGTATTTTGAAGATTACAACGATAATGATGAGTTTTATGGAAAAGTTCAAGCGCAGTTAAAACTTGGAGAAGACATTGGTTATGACGTAGTCACACCAACTGATTGGATGGCAGCTCGCTGGATCCGTTTGGGTTATGCACAAAAGTATGACGCTGCAAATATTCCAAACAAGGTTAATATCCTTGATTCGCTGGCATCACCTTCATATGACCCAAATCGTGAATCAACTCTTACATGGCAGGGCATCATGGGTGGATTTGGTTGGAACGTTGAGAAGAATCCAAAAGGAATTCGCACACTTGATGATCTTTTTGCACCACAGAACAAGGGAAAGATCGTTGTTCTCACAGAAATGCGCGACACAATTGGTGTGATTTTGCTAGGTCAAGGTGTTGATATCACTAAGGTCACTGAAGACGAGTTTATGAATGCAGTTGATTTCATGGCTAAGAAGATCTCTGATGGGTGGATCCGCGGCGTTAAGGGTAATGAATACGCCGAAGACCTCACATCAGGTGATGCCACCGCAGTCATCGGATGGTCTGGCGATATGTTCATTCTTGCTTCTGAAAATGAAGGAAAGTTTGACTTTGCAATTCCAGAATCAGGTGGAACTATCTCAGGTGATAATTTGATTATTCCTTCAACTGCATCTGCTGCTGGTAAGGCAAACGGTGAGAAGCTGATTAATTACTATTACGACCCAGTAGTTGCCGCAGAAGTTGCTGCTTATGTGAACTATGTGTGTCCAGTAAAGGGTGCACAAGCTGAGATGGAAAAGATTGCTCCAGAGCTTGCAACAAGTGAATACATCTTCCCAACTGAAAAGACATCATCTCGTCTCAATGTTTTCCGTTCTCTCACACCGGATGAAGAGACAAAGTGGGCTGAAGCTTTCCAACAAGCTCAAGGAAACTAGTGTCGAAAGACCCAATTACTGCAAGGGGAGATCTTCGTCTAACTCGCATAACAAAGTCATATGGTGACTTCACTGCAGTTGATGATCTAACTCTTACGATTCCAAAAGGATCTTTCTTTGCACTACTTGGTCCTTCAGGTTGTGGCAAAACCACAACACTTCGTATGGTTGCAGGCCTTGAAGAGCCAACAGTTGGAAGTATTCACTTGGGTGATACGGACATCACGACTACGCGTCCGTATCAACGTCCGATTAATACAGTTTTTCAAAACTATGCGCTATTTCCTCACCTCACTATCTTTGAAAATATCGCTTTCGGCCTTCGTCGTCGCGGAATTAAAGATGTCAAGGAACAGGTCGATAAAGTCCTCAACCTTGTTGAGCTTCCACATCTAGCTGAGCGCAAGCCAACTCAACTATCAGGTGGTCAACAACAGCGCATTGCACTTGCTCGCGCAATTGTTAACCGCCCAGCACTTTTGCTCCTTGATGAACCATTGGGTGCACTTGATCTAAAGCTGCGACGTCAGATGCAAATCGAACTCAAGTGGATTCAGCGTGAAGTTGGCTTAACTTTCGTCCACGTAACACACGATCAAGAAGAAGCCATGACTATGGCTGACACGATTGCAGTTATGAATGAGGGAAAGATTGAGCAGATGGGATCACCGGCTGATCTCTATGACAACCCTGAAACAGCATTTGTAGCCAACTTCCTCGGTCAATCTAATTTAATTAAGGGCAAAATTGATGGAAATGATGGCGACAATTTAGTAGTTGATCTCTATGGCCAAAAGATTTCCATGCCAAAAAAGCGCAGCCATGCCGTTGATAATTCACTCTATGCAGGAATTCGCCCAGAGAAATTTAGAATCTCGCGCCTAGGTACTCCGGTTAAAGGAAACACTTTAACTGGCGGACGTATTGAAGATGTTTCCTACATTGGCGTGAGTACGCAATATGTAGTAGCAATGCCTTGGGGCCAGGAAGTCATGGTCTTTGAGCAAAACGATGATGGTGTTGCACCATTTGATAAGGGTGATGAAGTCAACATTTCATGGGAACCGAACTTCACATTTGGTCTGCGTGGAGATGAAGATATCGAAGCGGGTACAGAAGTTAATCCTGAGGAATTAGAGGAGGAATAACGTGTCCTTTCCCAAGGTACGTGTTCCTTACCTGCTTCTTCTCCCAGGTTTCGCTTTCCTCTTTACTTTCTTTATTCTGCCAATCATTAATCTTGCACAGACATCTACCCAGACACCAGTGGATAGTGGTGACACTGGCCAGTACGAACAAACTTTAGCCTTTTCTAACTATATTCAAGCATTTGTTGAAAACAAGGAACAGTTTGGTCGGTCATTCTTGTACGCAAGCTTGGCCACAATATTTGCTCTAGCGATTGCTTATCCACTTGCCTATGCAATTGCCTTTAAGGCAGGAAAGTTTAAAAACATTCTTCTTGTATTAGTTGTTGCTCCTTTCTTTACCTCTTTCCTGCTACGAACTGTCGCTTGGAAGCAGATTCTTGGTGAAGAAGGTTTCGTTGTCCCAGGACTTCGTAGTCTCAACATTATTGGGGAGCAGACCACACTGACTTCGACCTCTATTGCAGTCGTAGCTGGTATGACCTATAACTTCTTACCATTTATGACTCTGCCGTTGTATGCATCATTAGAGCGTATTGATCCTCGCACAATTGAGGCAGCGGGGGATCTCTATGCCAATGGAATAACAGCTTTTCGCAGGGTTACGGTTCCGCTTTCAATGCCTGGCGTAGTTGCTGGAACATTACTCACATTTATTCCAGCTGCTGGCGACTACGTGAACGCCGCCATTTTGGGAAGCCCTAATACAAAGATGATTGGTAATGTGATTGAGTCCCGTTATTTCAAGATTGTTGATTATCCAACGGCAGCTGCCCTTTCCTTCACTCTGATGGTAGCAATCTTGATTCTTGTAACTTTATATATTCGCAAAGCTGGAACGGAGGAGTTGGTATGAGCCAGAAGATTAAAGATGCCTCTATCCCAACCATTCCATTGAATGCCCGCTTCTCCCGCTGGTTTGGGCGCAACTTATTGCGCATCTACATGATCTTTGGTTTCACCTATCTCTTTATTCCAGTTGCTTACACATTTGCCTTCTCATTTAATGACTCAGGTAAGAGTAATTTAATCTGGAAAGGTTTCACCTTAGATAACTGGAAAAATCCTTGTGGAGCACCCGAGGTTTGTAATGCTCTTGGAAACTCAATCAAGATTGGCTTGCTCGCCACTATTTTTTCAACAATTCTTGGAACAATGATTGCCTTTGCTATTGGACGCTATAAGTTCAAGGGCCGCTCAAGTTCGAATTTACTTATCTTTTTACCGATGGCAACACCTGAGATTGTTCTCGGTGCATCATTACTTTCACTGTTTTTGGCATTCAAGATTAACCCAGGCTTCTGGCCAACAGTTATTGCACACGTAGTGTTTTGTGTTTCCTTTGTAGTGGTGACCGTAAAGGCCCGTATTGCATCCCTAGATCCACGACTTGAACAAGCTGCAATGGATCTTTATGCTAACGAACTTGAAACATTCCGTAAAGTGACTTTGCCATTAGTGGCACCTGGAATTGCAGGGGCTGCCTTACTGGCCTTTAGCCTTTCTTTTGATGACTTTATTATTACTAATTTCAACTCTGGAACTCTTATAACTTTCCCGAAGTTTGTCTATGTTTCTGCTGCACGTGGAATCCCGGCACAAGCCAACGTAATTGGTTCTGCGATGTTTTTCTTAGCATTAGCCATAGTTATTGCGGGGCAACTAGTAAAAAGAAAGAAAACCCGCTAACATTTACCTAGTCCACAACGAACTACAGGTTGTTTAAGAAAATCTGCGTTGTGGGGTTAGGTTCCGGAGGACCCGGGCCAACTACGAGTAGTGATTGAAGGGGTGATTCCGGTCAAGGCCGGATAGCGCGATGGCCACCATCGACCCTTACGTTCTCAAGCATCTTTCACATATGCAGCCAGCTTTGTATTGGCTGGATGAAGATCCCCTTGAACCACAACCAAATCCAACCTTAATTGGTGATACCACTACTGATTTATGTGTGGTGGGAGCTGGCTATACCGGTTTGTGGACAGCATTAATTGCAAAAGAACAAAACCCAGAGCGCGAAGTAATTATTGTTGAGCAACGTGAAACTGGTGCAGGTGCATCAGGGCGAAACGGCGGGTTCTGTAGTTACTCATTGACTCATGGCTTTATGAATGGATACAGCAGATTTAAAGATGAGATGGCAGTTATTGAACGTTTGGGCCGTGAGAATTTAGATCTAATTGAAGAGACAATCAAGCGATATGGGATTGACTGTCAATTTGAGTGGACCGGTGAGCTGCGAATTGCCAATGAAGAGTGGCAGATTGAGGGCTTGGTAGAAGAGGCTAACCTTCGTAACTCTTTTGGTGATCATGTTGAAGTTTTAGGTCAAGAAGAAATACAAGCACGTGTTAACTCACCGCTATCTAAAGCCGCGCTCTGGGATCCAGATGGGACTGCGTTAGTAGATCCGGCGAGATTAGTGTGGGGATTAGAGCGAGCGTGTTTGAAGCTAGGTGTAAAGATTTTTGAAAACACCCACGTTGAATGGTTAGAGCGCACAAGTGATGGAATGATTATTCATACTCCATATGGAAGTGTCTATGCCCAAAAGGTGGCTCTTGCTACTAACGTTTTCAAATCTCTCATCAAGCGTACTCATAAATACGTAGTACCTGTGTATGACTTTCAGTTAGTTACAGAACCTCTAACTAAAGAGCAGATGAAGTCAATTGGTTGGAAAGGCCGTGAAGGTTTATCAGAGGCCGGAAACCAATTTCATTACTATCGCTTAACCAAAGATAATGAGATTTTGTGGGGCGGCTATGACGCCATATATAACTTCCGGGGCAAAGTGCGCCAAGAATATGAGACTGATGCTGAAACTTACGCGCACCTGGCACAAGCGTTCCTAGAAACTTTCCCGCAGCTCAAGGGAATAAAGTTCACACACGGTTGGGGCGGAGCAATTGATACATGTTCACGGTTTTCACCATTTTGGGGTAAAGCCTATGGTGGGCGAGTGGCATACGTATTGGGCTACACCGGACTTGGTGTTGGCTCGACTCGATTTGGTGCGCAAGTGATGCTTGATCTTTTAGATGAGGTTGATAACGAGCGCACTCGTTTAAAGATGGTTCGCAAAAAGCCGCTGCCATTCCCTCCAGAGCCTTTGAAGTTTATTTTTATCCGAATTACGCAGTGGTCAATAAATAAGGCTGATCAAAATCAAGGGAAGCGTAATTTATGGCTTAAATTACTCGATGCGTTGGGCCTGGGCTTTGATTCTTAAGCTTTACCTCTATTCTTAAGCCATGACCAATCACGGCAACATGTATGGCCCCGATTTTACATTTCTTGGTATCGAGCGTTGTGATTTAGATATTCCTTCCTCTTATGCCGATGCAGATGTAGTAATCGTTGGTGCACCCATCGATAGTGGGACTTCACATCGTTCAGGCGCCAAGTTTGGTCCTCAAGCAATTCGTGGCGGAGATTATCTGCCTCATGATGCAGAGCGCCCACATTTAGCTTTGCGCATCGATGCATTAAAGGAAATGAAAGTTGTTGATGCAGGGGATTTATTAATGCCGGGTAGTGATTTAGTTGCATCGCTAGAAGTTTTGGCACAAGCCACAGAAAAGATTTCACGTGCCGGTGCAATACCAGTCATTCTTGGCGGAGATCATTCAATTGCATCTGCAGATGTTGCAGGAATTGCACGCCACCGTGGCATGGGTAAGATTTCAATGATTCACTTTGATGCACATGCTGATACAGGTGAAGATCAATGGGGTGCTTTAGTTGGTCATGGCACACCAATGCGTCGTTTGATTGACACAGGAACTGTGCGTGGAGATCGCTTCTTACAGTTAGGTTTGCGCGGATATTGGCCAGATGCAAAAACCTTAGATTGGATGCGCAATCAAGGAATGCGCTCCTATGAAATGACTGAAATTCACCACCGCGGACTCAATACTGTCCTAGATGAATCTTTTTCGATTCTAACAAATGAGTGCGATGGAGTTTTCTTATCTGTAGACATTGACGTCGTTGATCCAGGCATGGCTCCGGGAACTGGAACTCCAGAACCAGGTGGAATGACTAGCCGGGAGCTTTTAGAGTCTGTGCGCAGAATCTGTCTTGAACTGCCTATTGTGGGTATTGATGTTGTTGAAGTTGCACCGGCTTTTGATAGCGCGGATATAACTGCAATTTTGGCTAACCGTGTTGTCCTAGAGGCCCTGAGTGCAATTGCAAAGCGCCGTTCAGGAACTAAGTACTCACCAACTCAAAATCTTCTGGATCGATAAATGCCTATTGTTGTCTGTTTAGTTATGAGAAATTTAGATTATGTCAGTACAGGTGAGCATAATGCATTCACGAATACTCAAGCGTTCTTACTAGGATTGGTCGCATAATGCAAATTGTTGGAATTCTAGGATTTATTGTGGCATTACTTATTTCTGTAATGATTCATGAGTTTGGGCATTATTTAACTGCAAAGCGATTTGGAATGAAAGTCAGTGAATTCTTTTTAGGCTTTGGTACACGGATTTGGTCAACAAAGCGCGGTGAAACTGAGTTTGGTCTCAAGGCGATTCCTGCCGGGGGATATTGCAAGATTGAAGGAATGACACCAGGTGATGTTATGCCTGAGGGTGAAGAGTCACGTGCTTTCTATACAGCGAAATCTTCACAGAAGTTAATTGTGCTTGGTGCAGGTTCATTTCTTCATTTTGTTCTTGGCTATATTCTTCTCTTTGTTTTATTCGCAGGCATTGGCACTAATCAGTTATTACCGACAATTAATGAGGTTGTAAAAGGATCTGCGGCTCAATCCGCAGGCATTCTTGCAGGAGATGAAGTTCTAGCTATTAATGGCAAGCAAGTTCAAAACTGGTATTCAGATGTTCAGATAATTCGTAACTCTAATGGTGCACCTCTTACTCTCTTAATTAAGCGTGGTGGAGAAGAGCTCACAATAACCGCATCAGCAAAGCTGGAAACCATCGAAGGATCTGAGCGTTATGTGCTTGGAATCATTAATGACGTTGGAATTAAGCGCTCTGATTTAGGCACTTCATTTAAAAATTCAGGGATTGTTACAAAGGATTTCTTAGTGCAAAGCGTTAAATCACTCATCAATCTTCCTTCAAAGATCCCTGCTTTGTGGGGACAAACAGTTTCTGGGCAAACCCGCGATCCAAATGGTTTAGTTGGTGTTGTTGGTGTTGCACGGGTATCTGGGCAAGCAGTTGGAAGTGATGCCTTATCCCTAACAGAACGCCTATCAACATTTATTTTGATTATTGCTAGCTTAAATATCTTCGTAGGTTTGTTTAATCTGTTGCCGATATTGCCACTCGATGGTGGTCATATGGCTGTTGCAATTGTTGATGAGTTTCGCGCATTTATTGCGCGCCTTCGTGGCCGAGCACGTCCGGCAGCAATTGATGTGACTTTGCTGACCCCAATAACCATGGTGGTCTTCGTAATTCTGGCAGCCCTTACGGTTTTGCTCCTAATTGCAGACATCGTTAATCCAGTCATCCTTAATCTTTAGCGCAACTAGCATTCTTACGGCACAATAGCGTCATGGTTGATCTGGGAATCCCAAGCGCTCCACCTGCCACGCTAAGTCCGCGCCGAAAGACGCGACAGATGATGGTGGGCAAGGTTGGCGTTGGAAGTGATTTCCCGGTCAGCGTGCAATCAATGTGTACAACTCTTACAGCAGATGTGAATGCAACTTTGCAGCAGATTGCAGAGTTAACTGCTTCAGGATGCCAGATTGTTCGTGTGGCAGTTCCAAGTCAAGATGATGCTGATGCTTTAGCTCAGATTGCTAAGAAATCACAGATTCCAGTTATTGCAGATATTCATTTTCAACCTAAGTACATTTTCGCAGCAATTGATGCAGGATGTGCTGCGGTGCGTGTTAATCCTGGCAACATCAAGCAATTTGATGACAAAGTAAAAGAAGTTGCAAAAGCTGCAGGTGATGCTGGAATTCCAATTCGTATTGGCGTTAATGCTGGTTCATTAGATCCACGCCTTTTAGCAAAGTATGGCAAGGCAACACCTGAAGCTTTAGCCGAGTCAGCTCTTTGGGAAGCATCATTATTTGAAGAGCATGGTTTTTCAGATATTAAAATCTCAGTAAAGCACCATGACCCTGTAACTATGGTCAATGCTTATCGAATCCTTGCTGCAAAGTGTGACTATCCATTACACCTTGGCGTGACTGAGGCAGGACCTCTTTTCCAGGGAACAATCAAGTCTGCAACTGCATTTGGAATTTTATTAGCAGAGGGAATTGGTGACACTATTCGTGTTTCACTTTCAGCTCCTCCAGTTGAAGAAGTCAAAGTTGGAATCTCAATTCTTGAATCTCTCAACTTACGCCAACGTAAATTAGAAATTGTCTCTTGTCCCTCATGTGGACGTGCACAAGTTGATGTGTATACATTGGCTGAAAAGGTTCAAGCTGGATTGGAAGGAATGACAGTTCCTTTGCGCGTTGCTGTTATGGGCTGTGTTGTTAATGGCCCAGGAGAGGCACGTGAAGCAGATCTCGGTGTTGCATCAGGTAATGGCAAGGGCCAGATATTTGTTAAGGGCCAAGTTATTAAAACTGTTCCGGAAGCTCAAATTGTTGAAACTTTAATTGAAGAAGCTATGAGATTGGCCGAAGAAATGGAAGCTGCTGGCGTTGCTTCAGGGCAACCATCTGTTGATGTTCGATAGGCTCACTCCATGCTAAAAATGTCTACGCTCTTTTTGCGTACATTGCGTGATGACCCGGCAGATGCTGAAGTTGCTAGCCATCGCTTATTAGTACGAGCGGGATACATTCGCAGAATTGCAGCTGGAATTTACTCATGGCTTCCTCTTGGAGTTATCACTCTTCGTAATGTTGAAAACGTTATTCGCCAAGAGATGGATCAAGCAGGATTTCAAGAAGTTCACTTCCCAGCACTTTTGCCACGCGAGGCATATGAGGCAACAAATCGTTGGGAAGAGTACGGTCCATCCCTTTTTCGCCTTCAAGATCGCCGTGGCGCAGATTATTTATTAGGACCAACACACGAAGAGATGTTCACTTTGATGGTTAAGGGTGAATATTCATCCTATAAAGATCTACCACTTTCTATCTATCAAATTCAAACGAAGTATCGCGATGAAGCACGACCACGCAGTGGAATCATTCGCGGGCGTGAGTTTGTGATGAAGGATTCATATTCATTTGATGTTGATGATGCTGGTTTAGAAGTCTCCTATCAAAAGCATCGTGATGCCTATATCAGTTGTTTTGATCGCTTAGGAATGAAATACAACATTGTTAAGGCAGTCTCTGGGGCTATGGGTGGCTCGAGGTCAGAAGAGTTCTTAGCTCCATGTTCAACTGGTGAGGATACATATGTGCTTTGTCCTAAGTGTGGCTTTGCTGCAAATGTTGAAGCGATGGTTACTAAAGTTCCTGCCGGTGATGCATCAGCTACACCTGCACTTGAAGTATTGAACACTCCAAATACTCCAACTATTGATTCACTTGTCGATCTGATGAATGAGAAATTTGGTGGGGGATATAGCGCCGCTGACACTTTGAAAAACATTATGTTGATGGCAGATGGCACACCAATCGCTGTTTTAGTCCCAGGTGATCGTGAGGTTGATTTGAAGCGCCTGCAGGAAAACCTAGGTGGCGTTCATGAACTTCGTGTATTTGAAGAAGCAGACTTTGCAAAACATCCTTCACTTGTTAAGGGATACATCGGACCACAAGATGCCGCAAAATCTGGAATTAAGGTTCTAGCCGATCCACGCGTAGCACCAGGAACAGCATGGATAAGTGGTGCAAATAAAAAGGATCACCACGCCCGATATGTTGTTAATGGTCGTGACTTCACTCCAGATGCATACGTTGAAGCAGCTGAAGTTCGAGCTGGTGATAGCTGCCCAGAGTGCAAGACTGAAATTATTATTGATCGCGCAATTGAAATTGGTCATATTTTCCAACTTGGTCGCAAATATGCAGAGGCGCTAAGCCTTACGGTCTTAGATCAGAACGGTAAATCCCAAGTAGTAACTATGGGTTCTTATGGGATCGGTGTTTCACGCGCAGTTGCCGCAATTGCTGAGCAGACTAGTGATGAAATTGGACTTAACTGGCCAGCAGAAATCGCTCCGGCCAAGGTGCACATTGTTGCAACGGGCAAAGAGAATCTTCCATTTGATACAGCTCTTGATATTGGCCAAAAGCTTGAAGCATCGGGAATCACTGTCATGCTCGATGATCGCCGTGATGTAAGTGCTGGCGTGAAGTTTAAAGATGCCGAATTGATTGGTAATCCAATCATTGTGGTGGTTGGTAAAGCGCTAGCTGAAGGCAAAGTCGAAGTTCGCGTTCGCAAGAGCGGGGATAAGAGTGAAGTTTTACTTGCTGATGCAGTTTCAACAATTGCCAAGTTGCTAGCCTAGAAAAGTGTCTGCTGACTTAACGCTTGTCACGATTCTTTTTCTAATATCTGCATCATTTTTCGCTGGATTTGTTGATTCAATCGCAGGGGGCGGGGGATTAATTCAACTTCCAGCTCTTTTAATCGGTTTGCCTAAAACAGATACTGTCACGGTTCTTGGTACCAACAAATTAGGATCAGTTTTTGGGACAACGACGGCAGCAGCTCTCTATCGAAGGCAGATAAAGCCTGACATTAAAGTTCTTGCAGCGATGGCGATACCAGCATTTATTGGATCTGCTATTGGTGCATCTCTTGCCTCGCGTATTCCTACACAATCGATGCGCCCAATTGTTCTGGTGCTTCTTATCGTTGTTGCGATTTATACATGGATAAAGCCAGATTTGGGGAAAATAGAATTACTGCGCCATGCATCAAAGCGTCGAATCCAGATAGCAGTAGCAGCCGGATTAGTTATCGGTTTCTACGATGGAATCTTTGGGCCAGGCACGGGCTCATTTCTGATGTTGATTTTGGTGGCATCACTTGGGTATGCCTTCATCACTGCATCTGCAATTGCAAAAGTTGTTAATGTTTCAACAAATGTTGGAGCAATCATGATTTTCGGTTTAAATGGAGCAATTATTTGGAAGCTCGGATTGATGTTAGGCGCGGCCAATGTTGCTGGGGCAATTTTAGGTTCACGCCTGGCTATCCGAGGTGGATCAGTGCTGGTGCGCAAGGTATTCCTCATAGTCACGGTGGCTTTAATCGTAAAAGTAGGAATTGATACTTTCTCATCTTTCTAGTTACAATTGTGCTTACAACTTAATAAGAAAGTAGAAACACTCATGGCGCTCAAGGATTCATTAACCGAACTTCTCACCCCAGTTGTTGAAAATGCGGGGTTTTTCTTAGAAGAAGTTCAAATACAAAGAGCCGGTAATCACAGCACTGTTATATGTGTCGTTGATGGAGTAAAGCCGCTCAACATGGATGAAGTAACTTCAGTTTCGCGCGTAATTTCAGAGCTTTTAGATAATGAACCCGCATTGGGTGATAACCCTTTCACACTAGAAGTCACATCTCCAGGTGTTGATCGTCCACTTACTTTGCCCCGCCACTGGACTAAAAACCTCACTCGATTAATCAAGGTGACTCTCAACGATGGAACGGTAGTTACTGCCAGACTTGGTGAATTTAATGATACCCATGTCCAGTTAGTTGAAAACATTAAAGGTCGCATGAAAAACCATGAGATTGCCTTTGCAGATATCAAGCGTGCTGTAGTTGAAATTGAATTTAATCGAAAGGATGACAACTAATGCATGTTGAGATGTCAGCCTTAGTAGAACTAACTAACGAAAAAGGCATTCCATTGGAGCAGTTGATTCAAGCTATTGAAGTAGGCGTGCTTACCGCCTATAACCAGACCGATAATGCTAAGCGGCATGCTCATGCTGTACTAAATCGTGAGTCGGGCGAAATTCAAATATTGATTCCTCAGTTCAATGAAATTGGCGAGAAAATCGGTGATGAGCAAGATATGCCAGAGGGATTCTCACGCGTTGCCACATCAACAGCCAGACAAGTAATCAAGATGAAGATGCGTGAAACCAATGATGCATCAATTGTTGCAGAGTTCACTGCCAATGTCGGTGATGTTATTTCTGGTGTTGTTCAGCAAGGCCGAGATCCAAAAATGATTCTAGTTAATCTCGGGCGATTTGAAGGACGAATTCCGCCACAAGAACAAGTACCAGGTGAGATATATAACCACGGTGATCGCATCAAATGTTTTGTTGTTGAAGTAAAACAGGGATTAAAAGGACCTGAGATCATGTTATCTCGCAGTCACCCTGCACTTGTGAAGCAGTTATTTGCTCTAGAAGTTCCTGAGATTAATGATCGCATTGTTGAAATCATGGCAGTCGCACGCGAAGCAGGACATCGCACAAAGATTGCAGTTCGCTCACACCGAGCAGGAGTTAGTCCTAAGGGTTCACTCATTGGACCAATGGGTGCTCGTGCTCGCGCAGTGATGGATGAATTACATGGTGAGAAAATCGATATTGTTGATTGGTCAGAAGATCCTGCAACATTTGTTGGACATTCACTCGCGCCCGCAAAAGTTGCATCGGTTCAAATCACAGACCTAGCTGGGCGCTCTGCCAAGGTGGTTGTGCCTGATTACCAACTCTCACTTGCCATCGGAAAGGACGGGCAAAATGCACGCTTAGCGGCCCGCTTAACTGGCTGGCGAATCGATATTCACCCAGACAATCCGATTGAGGCTTAAGGCCATTATGTATTCAGGCCCTGGGTTGGATACCATGGGGCATTGCTTTAACCGAAGAAATGGAAAAGAAAGATATGAAACTCAAATGAGCTCGTTAGAACTATGAGGTCGTACAACTAGGGCTTGCATGTGAAGTTTCATGCGGGCCAAGACAGGGGAAAAAGTGTCAAAGGTCCGCGTACACGAGTTAGCAAAGCAACTCGGTATGGAGAGCAAGGTTGTCCTTGCAAAGCTCCAAGAAATGGGCGAATTCGTCCGATCAGCATCATCGACAGTAGAAGCGCCAGTTGTGCGCAAACTCATCGAGATGTATCCCGATGCAAAACCTGCAGAGGAAAAAAAGCCTGTCAAGAAGGCCGTAGCAAAAAAGGCTGCGGCAAAAACTAAGAGTGAAGTAAGTGCTGAACAAGCTGCAGAGTTAGCGGCAGAACTAGGTGTTGATATCAACGCACTTAAGGCACAACAAGAGCGAGTTGAAGCAGCAAAGGCAGAATCTGCAAAGACACATGCTGCAGAAGCTAGCGTTGAAGAAAAATTAGAGCTTCCAAAACCTGCACCACGTCCAGGTAATAATCCATTTTCAACTGGTGGCGCAGTTCCTCGTCCACCACGTCCAGGTAATAATCCATTTTCAACTGGTGGAACAACACCACGTCCACCTCAGCGACCAGGTGGTGCACCGCAACGTCCTGGAATGTCAGGACCGCGTCCAGGTTCAGTACGTCCAGGATTTGCAGCACGTCCACCAGGATCTCGTCCACCTGCCGGTACAGGTTTTCCTCCACGCACTGGAGCGCCATCAACTGGTGCACCAGCATCTCCATATAAATCAAATGCAGTCGGAGCACCAGCTGGTGGTCCACAACGTCCAGGTGGCGGTCGTCAACCACAACGTGGCGGTGCAGGCGGAGCATTTGGAAAGAATGCAAGCAAGAAGTCAGGACGTAAATCTAAATCGAGAAAAGCATTGCGCGATGAATTCGACAATATGCAAGCACCACAACTTGGTGGAGCAGTTATTCCACACGGTGATGGTAAGACTCCTATTCGTATGCGTCGCGGTGCTTCATTGGCAGATTTTGCAGACAAGATCAATGCCGATCCAGCAGCATTAGTTGCAGCGCTATTTCACTTAGGTGAGATGGTTACAGCAACACAATCTGTTGATGCTGATACTTTTGAAATTCTTGGAGTTCAACTTGGTTATGACATTCAGATTGTTAGCCCAGAAGATGAAGATCGTGAACTTCTCCAAGGCTTCGATATTGATTTAACTGATGAGCTCAGTGATATCGATCCAGATACATTGGTTGCACGCCCACCAGTAGTCACTGTTATGGGTCACGTTGACCACGGTAAAACTTCGCTCTTGGATGCAATCCGTAAGAGCGAAGTTATGAAATCTGAAGCTGGTGGAATTACTCAGCACATTGGTGCATACCAAATTCACCATGACCATGATGGAATTAATCGTGCAATTACCTTTATTGATACACCTGGTCATGAAGCTTTTACAGCCATGCGTGCTCGCGGTGCCAAGGTGACTGACATTGCAGTTCTTGTTGTGGCTGCAGATGATGGAATCATGCCTCAGACAATAGAAGCGCTAAACCATGCTCAAGCAGCCGACGTTCCAATAGTTGTTGCAGTCAACAAGATGGATAAAGAGGGTGCGAACCCAGATAAGGTTCGACAGCAATTAACTGAGTACAACTTAATCGCAGAAGAGTACGGTGGAGAGACAATCTTCGTAAACGTCTCTGCTAAGTCAGGTCAAGGCGTTCAAGATTTGATCGAATCAATTCTTCTTACTGCCGATGCAGCTATTGATCTACGCGCTGTTGCAGATGATTCTGCTCGTGGTGTGGCAATTGAAGCTCACCTCGATCGTGGTCGTGGCCCAGTTACGACCGTGCTAGTGCAACGTGGAACGCTACGAATTGGTGATCCAATTGTTGCTGGTGGTGCATTTGGTCGCGTTCGTGCAATGTTGGATGAGAATGGTGATTCAGTAGAAATCGCTGGTCCATCACGTCCTGTTCAGGTTCTTGGTTTCACATCTGTTCCAAGTGCTGGAGACACATTCTTAGTTGCCGATGAAGATCGCACCGCCCGTCAGATCGCTGAAAAGCGTCAAGCGGCAGAGCGCAATGCACAACTTGCTAAGGCACGCAAGAAGGTCTCACTTGAAGACTTCATGGAGCAATCCAAGATCACAACTCTTAATTTGATTCTTAAGGGTGACGTGAGTGGATCTGTAGAAGCTCTAGAAGAAGCATTAATGCAGCTAGATGTTGGCGCAGAAGTTGACCTTCGTGTTATTCACCGTGGTGTTGGTGCAATTACTAAGAGTGATATTACATTGGCATCTGCTTCAACTGCAGTAGTGATTGGTTTTAACGTTAAGCCAGAACCACAAACTGCCATCTTTGCTGATCAAGAAGGCGTTGAAGTTCGCTTCTACTCAGTCATCTATCAAGCAATTGAAGAGATTGAGCTCTCACTTAAGGGTCTGCTAAAGCCAATCTATGAAGAAGTTATCACTGGTAATGCGGAAGTTCGTGAGATCTTCAAATCTTCTAAGGCTGGAAACATCGCAGGTTCAGTTGTTAAGGATGGCGTCATCCGTCGCAATGCAAAGGCACGCATTTTGCGCGGTGAAACCCTCATTCTTGATAATCTCACAATCGATTCACTCAAGCGCTTTAAAGATGATGCAACTGAAGTCAAAGAAGGCTTCGAATGCGGAATTGGTCTTGGCAATATGAAGGATCTTCAAATTGGCGACACCATTCAAGTCTTTGAGATGCGCGAGACAAAGCGGGTATAACAATGGCAGCATCACACCGCAGCCAAAAGGTTGCAGACCGAATCAAAGTAATTGTGGCGCAATTGCTTGAGACAAAGATTAAAGACCCACGTCTTGGCTTTGTCACAGTTACTGATGCACGCGTAACTGGAGATCTCCAACAGGCCTCTATTTTCTACACAGTCCTTGGCGATATCGACCAACGTGCTGCAACAACTGCTGCTCTAGAGAGTGCAAACGGTGCAATCAGATCAGCACTTGGGCGTGAATTAGGTTTGCGTATTACGCCAACGATTGCTTTTTTTGAAGATGGTTTACCAGAAAGTGCTAAAGCACTTGATTCATTGCTCTCAAAAGTACATGAACTAGATGCCGAGGTAGCTGCGCTTCGTGTAAATGCAACATATGCCGGGGGCGAAGATCCATATAAAGCTCCTCGTGTAATTGACGAGGATTAATCATCGAGCACGGATTTCTGGTTGTAGATAAAGAACCAGGTATGACAAGCCACGATGTTGTGGCAATCGCACGGCGCGCACTTGGTACTCGCAAGGTGGGTCATGCAGGAACTCTTGATCCGATGGCTACAGGTATTTTGGTTTTAGGGTTTAACAATGGAACGCGCTTACTTCAATATATTACAAATGGCGACAAGACATATGAAGCGACTGTTGTTTTAGGTGCTGCAACAGTCACAGATGATGTTGAAGGTGAAGTGATTTCACTCGCCGATGTCTCGGCAGTTACTGATGAGCAAATAGAAGCAGAAATGGCAAAAATGCGTGGAACCATCATGCAGCGCCCAAGTTCAGTCTCTGCCGTGAAAGTTGATGGTGAGCGAGCATATAATCGCGTGCGAGCAGGAGAAAGAGTTGAACTTGCTGCCCGTGAAGTAACAATCTCTCAATTAGATATCAAAGAAGTGCGCCGAATTGAAAATGTGATTGAAGTTGATATTGAAGTAATGTGCTCTGCTGGAACATTTATTCGCGCTATTGCTCGAGATTGTGGAAATGCACTTGCAGTAGGCGGACATTTGAATTCCCTGCGTCGCACACGCGTTGCTGGCTTTGGTTTAGACAAATCAATCTCTCTCACAGCCCTTAAGGCGGGGGAGTTTTCAATCCTTGGATTAGTAGATGTCGCACGAACAACATTTAGTACGCGTGAGCTGGAACCTAATGAAATCAATGAACTTTCCTTTGGGCGCCCACTAAGTGCTAACCCAGATGAAGCTATCTATGCAGCAATTTCTGGTCAAGATCTCATTGCACTGCTGCGCAACAAGGATGGTTTAGCTAAGCCCATCGCCGTATTCGCGGCAGCTAACTAGGTCTGAGAGAATAAGGTCATGAGCATTGTAGTCATTGGAGTCTTTGACGGTGTCCATAAGGGCCACCAAGAAGTACTCAATCAGGCTAAAAAGATTGCTGGTGATGAAAAGATTATTGCGCTGACCTTTGATCCACATCCAACAACTGTTTTTGCACCTGATCGAGCTCCAACTTTGCTCACCATTTTGACTGACCGGATTGAGTTACTAAAGATTCATAACGCCGATCAAGTTGCCGTTATGAAATTCACACCAGAGTTTGCCGCTATGACACCTGAGGATTTTGTGAATAAAGTTTTAGTAGACCAGTTGAGTGCCACCAAAGTTGTCGTGGGTAAGAACTTTACCTATGGATCAAAGGCTGCAGGAAATGTTGATTCACTCAAAGCTCATTCCCAGTTTGAAACTATCGTTCTAGATCTCGAACCCTCTGAGGGAGAAGTTATTTCTTCTACTCGGATCCGCAAGTTAATTGTTGATGGAAAAGTTGAACTTGCACGCACACTTTTGACAAGACCACATCGTTTAGATGGAATTGTGGTTCATGGTGAAAAGCGAGGTCGTGAAATTGGTTATCCAACTGCAAATCTGGGAGATCTCGAAAATCAAACAATTCCAGCTGATGGTGTATATGCAGGATGGTTAACTGTTGGTATTGATAGATGGCCTGCTGCTATTTCAATTGGAACTAATCCAACATTTGATGGAGTCCGGGGCCGCCAAGTTGAGGCATATGCAATTGACCAAGTTGGTTTAGAGCTCTATTCAAAACGAGCAACAATTGAATTTGGTTGGCGACTTCGAGAAACTTTAAAATTTGATGGACTTGAGCCATTGCTTGAGCAGATGGCTAAAGACTGTGCTAAAGCCCGTGAATTAACCGAGCTTTAGGCTCAGGATTTCTCCTTATTCGCCCCCGCTGGTAATCTTGTCCAGTCCAACGAGAAAGCGAGCTTTCGTGAGGCAAACCGAAAGCCCTCGTGATCAGAAACCAAGGAGTACTAAAGAATGGCACTAACACCAGAAGTAACAAAGCAAGTTGTCGCGCAGTTCGGATCTACTCCTACTGACACGG
>Ga0222713_10001616_pt1 | contig 24983 bp, 18 predicted proteins | sample C33_649DmetaG_FD_165061 | JGI IMG/M metagenome (GOLD analysis project Ga0222713, IMG submission 165061) | Estuarine water microbial communities from San Francisco Bay, California, United States - C33_649D | ecosystem: Environmental > Aquatic > Marine > Unclassified | place: USA: California... | reverse complement strand
CAAGCAGGTCGCCCGGCTGGAAGGCCACGCCTTTCCGTACATCGGTAAGCGCCCCATCGCCGACCTCGGCGTCAAAGACCTGCGGCCGATGCTGGACCGCATGACCAAGCAGGGCCACAACGAACAGGCCCACCGCGTCATGGCTGCCGTCAGCAGCGTGTTCAAGTTCGCCGTTGCCACCGAGCGGGCCGAAAGGAACCCTGCGGCCGACCTAGGCGCCGCGCTGCCCCCGCGCCGCAAGCGCAGCTTCCCGAGCATCACCGACCCGAAGCTGATCGGCGGGCTTCTGCGGGCTATCGACGGATACCGAGGCGCTGTTACCACAGTGGTCGCACTGAAACTAGCGCCGATGACCTTCGTGCGGCCGGGGGAACTTCGCGGCATGCGCTGGTCGGAACTGAACTTTGATCACCCGGATGGTGCCCGATGGGTCATTCCTCCGATACGGCGCAAGTTACGAAAAGCAGCCAAGGAAGACCCAAAAACAGAGCCGCACATCGTGCCCCTCTCGGCTCAGGCCATTGCGCTGTTGCGTGAATTGCACGTACTGACAGGCCACCGCGATCATGTGTTTCCCGGCAATCGCGACCCGAAGCGATGCATGTCCGAAAATACCGTCAACGGCGCCCTGCGGAATCTTGGCTATGACGGGAACACCATCGTCGGCCATGGGTTCCGACACATGGCAACCACTCTATTGAACGAGCTTGGATTCAACCCCGACGCCATTGAGTGCCAGATGGCCCACAAGGGAACAGGCGTGCGGGCCATCTACAACCAAGCCAAGCACCTGCCGGAACGCCGCAAGATGATGCAGGCATGGGCCGACTACCTGGACGGCCTGCGAGCCGATGTCGGCGGCGTGGTCGTCACACTGACGCCGAAGGCTGCCTAGGGTTCACCGAAGGCGGACCTACCGCACCACCCAAGAACAACAGGGGGCCGCACGAGGCGGCCCTTCTCGTATCCGATGCGCCCGCCCCAGGCAAGGCCATGCGCTGCATCGGCAAGTGCCCCGTGAGAGGCGAGGACGTAGGCAGGAGAACCGGCAGCGCCGCGTGACCGCATGGGGTCACTGACAGGCCGCGCCGGTTCTCCGCCGAACCTCTTTCAGCGTGCGAGTGCAACCCAGGGCGTGCGGGCTTCCAGGCGCTCCACGTACAGCACGGACCGGCCCAGGCCCACCAAGATGCATCCACCGTTACGACGGTCGATCCAGAAGCCGCGCTCGCTCTTGGCAGCAGGCAGCAGCGCCAATGTCCTGGAGGTGCACGGCAGGCGAATATCCAGGTCATAAACCAGCCCGCCCATCACGCCGTGTCGTGCGACTTTCACCAGCCGCTGGAGCCAGCGGGGGATTTGCGGCGTCGAATGTCGCCGAATCCGCATTACACGTCCGCCCAGCCCGATGCACACATTGCCTTTTTCGACCCGGTCAACCCAGAAGCCGCGCTGCGAGGAGGATGCCGGCTCCGTAGAGAAGCCCCAGTCCAACACGCTGTGGATTCGATCAAAAATCTTCTTCATCTGCTTCCCCCTATCTGTCGTTTTGGTTTCCCGCAGGTGTGCGGCGGAGCAAGTTAAGCCGCGCGCAAAAGCAGGCGTCAACGACTTTTTGCGATGCATATATGGCCCATAACCCCCAAGTGGATTACATCCCGCATCGGGGACACTTAATCCCCTTTCCCTCCAACGGCATAGGCCATCGACGCCCAAACCATCCGCTGACACGTGTGGCGATAAATTGACCACTTTCAGCCCCCCTCCAGAACACTGGCCGACCACCCCCACACTCCGAACTGCGCAAACCGGACCACGCCAGGCTACGCGCACAGCAGGCCGCTACTGTTCACATTGGAGGCGCGTTCGCCGCCAAGCAGCCACCATGGCACCTGCGAGGCATGCGTCGGCCTGAAATGCGATTACGGGAAGCCCAGAAGGCGCATCACACCGATAGACAGCACACGCGCATGTCCGTCCCTATTGCCGAGAATCAGGCGGAGCCGCTACGCTGATTCCTGCATTGGATGCATACAGGGGAAAGCAGTTGACTACAGGGGCATGGGTCGCGCTTGCGACCGGCGTGGTGGTTTTCGGGTTACTTGCGTGGTTTCGGTTTCTGCGGAACGGATCAAGAGCGATCTTGGAGGGCTACCGCATGGGTTTCGAGGATGGGCAGGATGTTCAAGACGCCGCCCGGCTTGAGGAAATAGCCAACCAAGCAATGCTCATGGCAGCAGCCGAGCGAGTGCTGGGCAGAGAAATGCGCGCACTGTCCCGCGAAGGCATCGCGGTATCCGCCATTCACCGTCGAACCGAGGTGGTAGAGGGCCGCCGCAGCATTATCAGCGACACCGAAGTGGTCCGCCTGCGGGGCATGCTCGCGCCCAGGCAGGCCGCTACCGAGCGCATGCTGCGCGCAGGACTCAATCTGCCGGGGATGGCTGACACAGCCCGCGCCGTCATTGAGGACGTAGCACGGACGGGTCGCATCCCAGACGATTCATTGGGACTAGGCATTTGACCGGCGACCGAGGCGGGTCGTTCATCGATTCAGATGGCGTGCCCTGCCTGTGGATTCCCTTGGAAGATTGCGGTCTCCACTGGCTGACCACGGTGGAGGCCTACCGTGAACTGCAGGAAACCCACGGCCCCGGCTTGACCTTCGTGCGTGGAAGACCAGGGCGGAGAGGATGGTTCGTCGCAGCTAATGGGCCGGACGGCGCCCTTCTGGGTGCGGTGTTCAACCTGATCGGCAAGCCCCGCAGGGGCCAAGTCGCGCGGTGCTGGGACAGCAATGCGTTGGACTTACGCCCGGCGAATATCGAGGTCTGCAAGACTGGGACGAAACGCTGCGCGCCAACTGCGGTCATTTCTGGAGATGCGTCATGACTATTCCCGACATCCCAAAGCGCCTGTGGGCGATCTGCAACCCTCACAACGGGGAAGTTGTGGCCCTGGTCGAGAGCCACACTGCGGAACAGGCCTGCGGAATCGCGGCAGCTCAACTGGGATGGAAATGTGGAGCTTTCCATGCCTCTTGGCTACCGGAAGCCCGAGCGATTGACCAAGAATGCGCCGGTTCTGAACTCGAAGCAGAGAATGTCACCGGCCTCGTGCCTGCCTCGGCCAGCTTTGCGGAAGTGCAGGCGGTGATGAGTGTGGCCGAGGAAAGGGATGACGGAGGCCGCTACATCGCACGAGATTTGGAATGACGCCGAAGAGGAACCACCTTGAATTGCTGCTGGTTCTAGACGGCGGAGCGCTGCAGCCCCTCCCCAGTGAGCTACAAGCGCCGAATGGCGTGCTGGAGAGGCCACCCTACCCGCCTGCCCCTGGTACCCCGCTTGTGTGATTGGGGGGGGGCAGGTTCGCCAGCGAAGTCTCGGCACACGCCTCCACCCGTTCCTAGCCCGAAGAAGCACTGCGAGTGCCTGGGAAGCGCCTCGGAGAGCCCAGCACATTTCATTAGTGGTTCCTATGGAGGGAACAGGCTCGACAACCCACTCCAAGCGTTCCCCGCAGCGCCAGGAGGCCCGGCTACCGATCCAGGCCACCCACGTACCACCCACCACCTGCGCCCCCCGCTTTCGCCATTCCGGGAACGCCAGGATTGCCTCCCCATCGCGTGGACCACGCCGGCCGGCTTCCCGGTCCTCCAGGAGTACCGCGAGGACCTCGGGAAGGTCTGCAATGTCCACGTCGGAGGGAAGCGGGTGCAATTAGTGCTGGTTATGGACGGGACCAAACTCGACCGCCGTCGCCAGGGTCTCGGCATCTCCCCCAACTTCGTCCACTCCTGCGACGCAAGCCACCTGATGCTGACCACCTGCCTCGGGTGGTGGCACCGGCTCGCCGGATGACGCCCGAAGCCTCGCCTGAATGCTACGCTCCGACGCGCATTCCTCGCTGGGAGAACGCTCCATGTGCTGTAGACGAGAACCCGCAGCCTCCATTTGGACCGCTACCTGATGGGACGCCGCACTCCTGCAGGACTGAAAGGCGCCCTGCGACGCGCCGACCGTACCCATGAGCGGCTGATGATGCATACCCGCTGGTATCCGCTGGCGCTCGTTGGGGCTTTCTTCGTGGTTTGCGCTGCCGTTGCCCCTGTCGCAGCCAAAGTGCTGGCGGCGATTCGCTGACCTTTCCACAAGAGACACTTTGGCGCGTCTGGCGACGCTCGGAACACAACTGCCGCCAGCACCAACCATTCCAGTTCGCAAACACCGCCAGCGTTGGGTTTGAGCCGGCAGGTGACGCCGAGATCCGAATTAGTACTGGTTCTAGACGGGAAAAGAGCTGCGACGAGACGCAGTGGAATAAAGCGGGGCCTATGGAGGGGGAACCCGAAAGTCCGTGAGACCAACCAGGCGGAGGCGATGGATTCATGCCTGGAATTGATGCAAAAATGACCAGCCACAGATTCGTTTGGAGTGAGCAAATCCTGCCTTGGCACGCTCCCTGCTACGCGCGTCTTTAAGTTTCTCTATAAGAGCTTCTTTCAGTGGAACTGAAAGTTAAACCTTTCAGGTTTAGGAAGGTTCTACCGCAACGGTAACTCTTAACTTCCACTTTCAGTTCCGCCCGCGACCGCCCCCATCTGAGGGTCGTTGCCTGGCGGACTCTCCGCGCCCCGGTCGGCCTGCCAATCCATTCGCTGCGCCCTGATGCGCAAACAGGCCATCGCAGGGCCTTGGCGGTACCACCGCCCCACCCACCACCTGCGCACCCCGCCTTCGCCACTCGGGGAAGGCCAGGAACCGCCATTGCACTTGCCGCTTGCCCCAGGTCCCCCCGTCCTGGCCGTGATGCTGTGCTCGACCTACAGGAAAACACCATGCTAAAACTCACCGGCAACCGCTGCCAATGCGCGACGTGCGGGCTGCCCTTCAACTCTGTGACCGCATTCGACCGCCATCGCATCGGCAGCTTCGAGGACGCCACCAACCCCCGACGATGCCTGACAGCGCCCGAGCTGACCGCCAAGGGCTTCACCCGCAACGCGGGTGGCTGGTGGATCACCAAGCGCCGCACTGCGCCGGTCGCCGCCGCCTAGCAGTACCCCGGCCTCCCTGCGCCGCAACGCGCAAACAGGCCCGTCAGCATCCTTCCCGCTACCACCACGCCACCCAGCACCTGCGCGCCCCGCTTTAGCGATCACGGGAACGCCAGGACTGGCCGTATACACCTCAGGCCCGGCCCGACGGCCGCTCCCGCAGCGGATCACCGCGTCGGACACCCTTCGTAGTACGCCCCCCATCCCCGCGAGTGCTGGACCGAATCGGTCACGGCGGCGTTGCCGTGCGCGCTCGCGTCCTTCGGAACCTGCAGAAATGAAACATGAAACCCACACCCCTTTCGTTGCCGCTGACGGGACGCCATGCGTCTCGGTGCGGCTGTCCAACCGCGGCCCTTCTTGGACCACCACAGCGGCGGCCTTTGCCGAACTTGACCGAGCCGGGATGACTGGCCGCTTTTGGCTTAGCCATGGCGCGAGGGGCATCGGCTATGTCACCGCCAAGCTGCCGGGCTATGGCACGCAGGTGGTTGCCCGCCTCATCGCCAAAGCTGGCTATCGCGAACAGGTCGCTTACCGCGATGGTGATCGCCTCAATCTGCATCCCGACAATCTGGTCCTGGAGCCGTGCAGCCATGCGCGCGCCCATTCGGCAGTTGTGCTGGAGCTTTGCCAAGCTGCAGGGCACAAGCGCTTCACGGCACCTGTCGGGGAGGTGAGTGCATGAGTGCCGCCGCGAAGCGTGTCACGCGCGCGCCGCATGCCTTCAAGGCTCACAAGCCCGCGACGGTCATCTATCGGCAGGTGTCGTTCTCCCTGGCCGCATTCGATCGCCTCAAGTGCTGGCAGCGGCACATGGAGACCGTTACCGGTCAGCGATTCACCAACGGCGAAGTGCTGGACCGGCTGATTCTGGCGATCCCTCTGCCCGACACCTTCCTGCGCTGAACCCACAGCGCCTTTCCCCCTGAACGCCGACGGCTCCCGTCGGCGACCTCTCGTGTGCCCCGCCGCACACAAACAAAATCGGATGAAGAACATGCCCCGAATCAACACCCGGTTTACCGGGCGCCGAGTCGTGACCCCAGCAACGACTTCGACAGTCGAGCAATACCGCATCTCCACAACCAGCGCCGAAGCGCAGAGTTACTCGGCGGTCTCCAACATCACGGCCGGCGTCCTCGGGCGCCTGTCGGCTGCAGCCAACGGCCTCCAGCAGGACCGCCAGCGCCAGCAAAACCAGAAGGATCAGCTCTCGGGCGCCAAGCAGCGCACCCAGGAATCCGTGGACGGCACCGCCGCCCAGGGCGAGGATGCGCTGGCGAGCTACACCCCGGCGTTCCGTCGCGGCTACTACCTGACCGAGGCGTCCAACAAGCTCGACGAAGCCGGCCGCACCCTGTCCAAGCAGGTCGCAGCGATGGATGTCGGCGACGACGCACAGCCGGTGATCCAGCAGGCGCTCGGCGACCCTCCTGCAGCAGAAGGAGTTCCAAGACCCCCAGGTCATGGCCCAACTCCAGCCCAAGATCGCCGCCATGCGCGCGCGTGTCCTGGATGTGCGCCAGAAGTCGGAAACCGCCGAGCTGCTGGAGCGCCAGTCGGAGAACGTCAACACCATGCTCCGCAGCGCGGCGCTGGACGGTTCGCTGCTGGCGCCTGGTGGCCTAGAGCGCGCCGCCAAGGCACTCGACACCGAGGAGTTCGCCTTCGTCACCCGCGATGAGTTCTACGACTCCGCCGCTGCGCAGATCGCGGACGTGCTGGCGTCGGGCGAAGGCAATGTGGGTAAGCTCACTGAGTTCCTGCAGAACACCAAAGACGAAGCAGGCGTCCCGCTGTGGGACCGCAAGACCCCGAGCGGTGGCAACTGGAGCGACTCGTTCGCCCAGGCCGCACGCTCCGGCCAGGCGGTCCAGGCGAAGGCCCTGGCCGAGAAGCAGGCCAACGTCCAGGCGGACTATGAGGCGCAGTGGCAGACCTCCGCGAACATGGGCCGCCTGAGCGACGCTTCGATCTACGGAAACGCCGACAAGCTGGGCCTGGATGGACAGCCGCGCCTCACCTTCATCCGCCACTGGATCGACCAGAACCAGGCCGGCATCCGCCGCCTGGAGGCCGAGGCCAAGGCCGCCGCGCGCCACAAGGAGACCATCCAGGTCCTCACGGCCGGGCAGGGGCTCACCCTGGAGACCTCGCAGCTCACCAAGGCGTTCTCCAAGGAGTGGACCGACGCGGTGAAGGCGGGCGACAAGAGGGCGATGGGCACCGCGCTCAACCGGGCCACTGCCGCAGGGATCGTCCTGCCGGCCGTCAAGGACCTGATCGGGCGCACCACCGCTAACAACCTGACCCAGAACTACGCCACCTACAAGGCGATCCAGGACATCGATCCCATCGTCGCCTCACGCTACGTGTCCGACGACAACGCGGTCCTGTTAGAGGAGTACAACCAGAACCGGACCACGTTCGGCATGTCCTCGCAGGAGGCCCTACAGGCCGTCACCAGGCCCGAGCAGAAGGCCGTCCGTGCCGAGGTCTCGACGCGAGTCGGCAAGGCCGCCACGGACTACTTCAAGCAGAACGAGACGATGCCTGACGGCTCCCCCATGCCGCCCTGGATGCGGGACCGCGTGCAGGCCGAGGCCACCCGCCTGTCCATGCGGAACCCGATGGCGCCACCTGACGTTGCCGTTTCAGTCGCCTTCAAGCGCGTGCAGGGAGACATGGCGAACGTCAACGGACGCTGGGTGCCCCGCGGTGGCATGCGCACGGGCGCCGAGGCCGGTGTCACCCAGTTCGTCCAGCGCGCCGCAAAGGACGCCGTGAAGTACGGGGTCATCACTGAGGACGAGCAGTCTGGCGTGTTCGCCATGCCGGCCCCGGAAGACCCCAACGTGTACCTGCTGATGCGCCCGGACGGCCTGCCGGTGTACTCCAAGGGCGCAAATCCGCGACCAGTGCTGTTCGACCCGAACCTCACAGCGGCGGCCGTGCAGCAGTGGCAGCGCGACGAGGCCGAGAAGTCGGCCCGATGGGACCAGGAGCACAAACCTGGAGTGACCTTTGCGGGCATTGACGTGGCCCAGGCTGCGGCGATCCGCACCGCCAAAGGCGACCCGAATAGAGCGCCGAGCGTGACCGCACTTGGTGGGAAGCCGGAACCTGCAGGACCGCAGAAGCCAGCTCCGACGGACCTCCTGGATTACCTGTCCACCTTCAAGCGCTAGGTGTGGTCCTCCCTGCAGCATCCACAGGGCCAAGGAAGGCCCTGCAAATGTATGCCGCAAATTTCCGATGCGGTATCTGACTCCGGAGCGTCGCGCGAATCCCCCCTCCGGGGGCCTCGCCATCCTGGCGGCCGCCGTCGCCGCCTCCCCTAACAACCACCCACAGCCCGCCCGCAGTCGCCTGCCGGTGGCCTTTCGTATGCCCACAGGAAACCCATGACCGAATCCACCACCACCCGCCTGCTACGCCTGCCCGAAGTCCAGCGCCTGACAGGCATGGGTCGCAGTACCATTTGGCGCCGAGCCGGCGAAGGCACCTTCCCAAAGCCGGTCAAGCTGGGACCACGCACAACCGCATGGGTCGCCGCCGAAGTCGAGGGATGGGCCGCTGCTGCCATGACCGCGAGAGCGCCCTAGCAGGCTATTCCAAGGGGCAACTTTGGGGGCAACCACCGATCACGATTAGTCGAAAGTTTGCGCAAATCAGTTACTTGCGCAGGCTATTTGGGGGCACCCATACCACCAGGTTTCCTTTGGAAATCAGCGCGTTGACGAAAACCCGCCGGATGGCGGGTTTTTTGTTGGCTACGGGAAGGCTCTGGGGGGCTGCTGAGGTCGGCTTCGGTGGTCAGGCATCTCAATCTAAGCGCTCGAAGGAGTGACTTACTTCATGACCTCAAGTGGAATCAGCGCAAGCCAGATCACCGCCAGCAACAGCCATATCCAGCGCCAGCGCCCCATGGCGCGCCAGGCGAGTCGCCAGGGACCAGGGCTCATGAGGATCTCCGTCGACGTGCCTGGCGCAGGGTGTCGGCGATCCGCAGTCCGTACAGGTACACGCCGGTCAAGCTGAGCGTGGTGAGCGCAGCGCCGAACAAGAACCACAACAGCCGCACCAGCCACCCACCGAAGGCACCGAAATGGAGCGGGTCGGCCATTTCCGCGACACGCTGGTGAAAGCTCATGTCGCGTCCGTCGCGAAGCCCCAGCAGATGGCCATCGCGCAGATCGAAGCCCGCTACATTCGCGCGATCGCGCACTAGCCATGCCTGCGCCTGTCCATCGATGAGAATGCCCTGACCTGCGATGCTGGGCTGGACGCCCGCGACACGCAGTTCCGGCCACCGCTTTTCCAGCTGTTCCACGGCACGATCGATGGCGGCCGGATCGGCCGGCACGGGCCACTCATCCTTGCCATCGCCAGGCAAGGCGAGCTTGGGGGGAGGCGTCGCCTTGCCGCCCAGCGATTCGATGAGATACCACCCACCGGTCACGGCAATCAGGGCGACGAACCAAAGACTCCAGACCCCGCACAGCCGGTGGATGTCACCCCACAGGCGGCGCGACCGATCCCCTCTAGGCCACTTGAAAAAGCCCCGCCACCAGCGCTTGTAGATGAACAAGCTACTGATCAGCGAAAGGAGCATCGGGATCGACAGCGCGGCCACCAGCGGCACGCCGTACTTGACCGGCAGCATGAGGTGGCGATGCGTGTTGCGCAGGAATCGGTGGACGTTGAACCAGTGCGTATCGCCGGTCACGCGCGCGGTGTAGGGATCGACCCAGACAAAGCGCAGCCTTCCTTCTTCCGTCCGCATCTGGGCCTGGGCGGCAAAACGAGACGCATGGGGGGCGCTTAGTCCCTGTAGTACCCAGGTGGGATGGGCGTGCTGCACGGCACCGACCAGTTGCCCCCAACTGGCGCGTTGCTCGCCGGGCTCCACGCGCATCTCCGCATGCACGAGCCAGTCGATTTCCTGCGCGAACACCGCCAGCGTGCCGGTCAGGAAGACGAAGCTCATGAACAGACAGAGCTTCAGTCCGATCCAGCTGTGCAGATCGAACCAACGTCTCCGCCCCCGCGCTTTGGTGGGCGGCGCTATTAATGACGAAGTTCCGGTCGCTGGCAATGGCTGGCGCATGAAACCCTTCAGAACGTGTACGCCGCCTGCAGGTAGAGCCGTCGCGGCTCACCGGGGAAATGGCCATCGCGCTCGATGAAGCCGCTGGCCGCGTAGACCTTGTCGAACAGGTTCTTGATGTTGGCCTGGAACTTCCAGTCCTGCCATTGCGTCTGCCAGCTCAGGTCGAAGACCGTATAGGGCTTGACCCGCTGCCCGTCCAGGCTGATGCGCTCAGCCATGTAGTCGGCACCGAAGCCAATGGCCGATGCGATGGCGGGAAGGTCATAGCGGGTCCACACACCCAGCGTGTTGCGCGGCGCGTTGGCGAACCGATCGCCCGAGGCGTTGGTGATGCCGTCACTGCCTGCATCGACCACCCGAGCATCGTTGTAGGCGTAGGCGACGCTGACCACCCAACGGTCAGTCACATCCGCCAGCACGTCGAGCTCCAGGCCTTCGCTGCGGACCAGCCCCAGGGCCGCCAGTTGGTTGACGCCATCGACGGCCTCGCCGGTCGCCTGCACGATGTTGCTGCGCTCGATGCGATAGAGCGCGGTGTTGAGCGTCACCCGGCCGTTGCCGAGCAGGGTTTTCAGCCCGAGTTCCCACTGCTTACTCTGCTCGGCGTCGAAGGGGCCGCCCGCTGCGGGGTCCTGGTCACTGGTCGCCTGAGGCACGAACCCGCTGGCGACGCTGGCGTATGCGTTGATGCCCTGGCGCAGCACGAAGGTACTGCCCAGGCGCCAGCTGAGGTCATGGCCGACCACGCGATTGCCGGCCAACCGGTCCTCGTCCTCGAATCCGTCCCAGCGCAGGCCAGCCAGCACGTACCAGCGAGGCGTCAAGGTCAGCTCGTCCTGCACATAGCCACCGTAGCGAAGCCCGCGCGTGCGGGTTTGGCGCCAGGGCAGCGCGGCCAGGTTGTCGTCGTGGTAGGAAGTCACGCCGTAGACGGGATTGAACAGGTCGATGCCGGGCACCGGACCGGCGTTGCGGGGCAAGTCCGCGCTGTTGGCGGTCTGCGCCCGGAAATCCGAGTCGCCGCGATAGTAGTCGGCGCCGAACAGCAGCTTGTGGTCGATGCCAGCGGTGGCGAAGCGCCAGACGGCATTGGCATTGGTGGCCAAGGCGTCATTGTCGCGGTACTGGTTGCGCAGCTGGCGCGTCATCCATTCGGCCGTGCCGTCGCCATCGCGGTCGATCAGGCCCATCGGCTCGTGATAGATCTGGTGCTCGCTGTTCTCGAACCAGCGCGCGGCGAAATCCACGTCCCATGCCGGCGCCGGCGAGAAGCGGTACTGGGCCAATACCACCTTGGCCCGCATGTCGAGGAAATCGCTGGCCTCGTTGTGGTTCCAGCGGCGACTGGTGAGGAAGTGGCCATCGTCATTCACCGGCACGCCACGCAGCCGGTTGCCGCCCAGGTCCTGGGTGATGTCGGTGTACTGCAGGGTCAGTTCGCCCGTCTCGCCCACGTCGAAGGCGACCGAGGCGTCGCCGATCATGCTCTGGCTGTCCGCATTCCAGCGCACGCCTTCCTCACCGTCGGCATAGGCGCCAAGGCGGTAGCGAACGTCGCCCGACGAGGTGAGCGGCCCCGTGGCCTCCACCGAACCCGCCGCGAAGTCCTCGTTGCCGACCTGGACCTCAACCCGGCGCTGCGCCTTGGCCTGCGGTTTACGCGTGACGTAGTTGATCACGCCACCGGCATCGCCGCCGCCATACAGGGCGCCGGCCGGTCCCTTGAGGACTTCCACGCGCTCGATGTTGAACAGTTGCGGCACCGAGAAGCCCGCGTATGGATCGCCGCGCAGTCCGTCGTACAGGACGTTCTCCTGACGGAAGCCCCGCAGGGTGACACCGGCATAGCTGAAGAAGCTGATGCCGCTGATGCTCCGGTACAGGTCGGTGACCTGGCGCGCGGCCTGGTCATCGATCAACTCGCGCGGCATGACCTGCACCGACTGCGGCACCAGCGCCAGCGGCGTGTCGGTGCGCGTGCCCACCGCGGCGTCCTCGGTCTTGTAGAGCGTCAACGCCCGGCCCCGGACCTGGACCGAATCCAGCTCGGTGACCTCACTGTCAGAAGATGCGGGAGCGGGATCTACTGCCTGAGCCCGCGCTTGGAACATCGCCACAGACAATGCGGTGGTCAGGATGAGGGACGTGACGCGGTAAGGGGGCATATGCATTGAATGCGAATGATTCTCAAGCTCATCAGTCTACCGAGTCATGGGTTGCACGGCTAGTCGGCCCCACGCATCACGCATGCCGCTGCACCATCGGCAAGGACGACAATCTGGTTTCAGACGAGCGCCCGACACCGCCCAACAGCCCCATCCGCGGGCCTTGCACACAGCCCTCGTGCTGGTGCAGGCTCCCAGCTGCGCCTTGGTCCAGGTGGTCGTGCCGACGATGTCACTCGCGGTTACAAGGACATTCTTGGGCGGGGCATCGATGGCAGGCAGCTTGCGGTGACGATGCGGTACGCAAGTCATCGGCGCATGCGGCTCGTGCCGCAGGACAGGCTGCCGCCACGCGGCAGCCTCGGCGAGTGCACAGATCAACGCTTCTCGGAAGCAGCGCATCATGCTGTTCCTGGTCGCGAGGATGCATCGGACACGGCCAGACAGGCTTGGCGTCATCGCATGTCCCGACCGCGCCACGCTGTGCTGCGTCGCAACGCTCACGCATCGTGATCTCGTTGACGCTTTCGATAGCAGCGAAAGCAATATTAGTCAAAAACAAGGGAATTTCATGATTCCGTGGCCCCGACCGCACAGGACATGACCGCAGTACGGATGCGACACCTGCGGACAAGTTGACACCTTTGTCAGCGCCTCCCTACCGTGCCGCGCATCGCATGCGCGATGGCGATTGCTGGTTACGGGGGGCGTGCCGGCAGCGGATGGGACCATCGTCCACATGCGTGTCCGTGCTGCTTTTGAATGCCGTGGAACCACATCGTCCGGGAGGGGAACCATGCAACGCACCTGGTTGACGCGCTATGCGCTGTCGGCGGCGATCGCCGCCAGCTTGAACGCCACCGCCTTCGCGCAGGAAGCCGCGACTGCTCCACCACAGGATCCAACGCCCAGCGCACCGGCGTCCCAGGACAACGCCACGACGCTGGATACCGTCGTGGTCTCCGGCACCGCGCAGGCCGGCGGTGTGAAGAAGCTGGAAGCCAGCTTCAACATCGTCACGGCCAATGCCGAGCAGATCAAACAGGCCAATCCCAAGAGCACGGCCGACCTGCTGAAGATCTCCCCGGGCATGTGGCCGGAAACCAGCGGCGGCCAGACCGGCGCCAACATCGAGATCGCCGGCTTCCCCGGCGGCGGCGATGCGCCCTACTTCTCCACGCTGCTGATGGGTTCACCGCTGTACGGCATGCCCACGCTGTCGTTCTTCGAGACCACCTCGATGTTCCGCCTGGACGACACGGTCGAAGCGGTGGAGATCCTGCAGGGCGGCCCGTCGGTGGTGTTCGCCGATGGACAGATGGGCGCGTCGGCCAACTTCTTCCTCAAGACCGGCACCGACGTGCCGACCGGCAGCGTCGGGCTGACCTACGGTGACGAAGGATTGTGGCGACTGGACGGATTTTCCGGCTTCAAGCTGGCCGACAACTGGTACGGCAGCGTGGGCGGCTTCTGGCGCGAATCCGACGGCGTGCGCGATCCGCAGTTCAAGGCCGACAAGGGCGGCCAGCTGACCGCCACGCTGTCGCACGAGACCGACGCGGGCAAGTTCACCCTGTACACCCGCTACCTCAACGACAAGAACCAGTTCATCACCCCGATCCCGCTGATCCAGCGCGGCAGCGACAGCTTCAGCGCCTATCCGGGCTTCGACCCGCTCAAGGACACGTACTACAGCAAGGCCATGCAGCACGTGTACCTGCCCAGCTATCCCAACGGCGGCACCAACGCCGACCTGGCCGACGGGCGCGGTGCCAAGATGTTCTTCCTGGGCGGCAACTTCGACTATCAGTTGGACAACGGCTGGTCGATCAGCGACCGCTTCCTGTTCGATGAAGGCGACATGGACACCAATGCGCTGTTCTCGGGCAACAACCCGGCCAGCCTGGCGGACATGCTCTACAACCCCGACACACCGGGCGGCTTCGCGCTGCCTGCCGGATCGGCCACCGCAACCTACACCACCGGCGGGGCGGTGCCGCTGGACCAGAGCGTGATCCAGCAGGGCTGGTGGCATATCCACAAGCACCTGAAGAGCTTCAACAACGACTTCCGCCTGAGCCGCGAACTGTTCGAGGGCAACACGCTCACCGTCGGCCTGTACTACGCGCACTACACGATGGACGACAAGTGGTCGCTGGGTAACCAGATGCTGATGACCAACACGCCCAACGCCACGCCGATCGTGGTCACCTACCTCGATGGTGGGCAGACCTCCTACCGCACCGATAACCAGGGCTTCGCCGATTTCGGCGGCTACCACATCGTCCAGCGCGGCAGCGCGACCAACAAGGCGATCTATCTGTCCGATTCCTGGCGGGTGGGCAACTGGCTGCTGGACCTGTCCGGACGTCTTGAGAACCAGGACGCCGAGAGCGACGTGTGCAACATGACCAACCAGGACCTGGACGGCAATCCGCGCACGCTGTACGACAACGCCGTGCCGGTGTGCAACGGCACCTACGCGCACAACGACTACGACAAGACCCATCCCTCGTGGACGGCCGGCGCCAACTACACCTTCAATGAGCACACCTCGGCCTACGGACGGGTCAACACCGGCGGGCATTTCCTGGATTTCGACAACGGCATCCGCGGCACCACCAACGACAACTTCCCACCGCTGCAGAAGATCCGCAACTACGAAGTCGGCTTCAAGTACCAATCCTCGCTGCTGTATGTGGACCTCAGCGCCTACCACCGGGTCTTCACCGGCCTGCAGTACCAGCCCACTGATGGCCTGGGCACGCCGGTGGGCAGCCCGCAGATCTATGGCTCCAAGTCCAACGGCGTGAACCTGCTCGGCGCGCTGACCCCGGTGGAGAACCTGCGCCTGCAGGTGGTGGCCAACTACCTCGACGGCGAGTACACCGATTACGACGCCTGCTTCCGCTACACCAACATCAACGGCGAGGATGCCTGTGCTTCGATCGAGGGCAAGCAGCTGCAGCGCCAACCGAAGTTCCGCGGCATGTTCACGCCCAGCTACCGTTTCGTGATGGCCTGGGGTGACATCCTGCCGTACGTCACCTATACCTACGTGGGCGACCACACGCAGGATCAGTCGGGACTGCAGCAACTGGGCTCGTACCACACGCTGGACTTCGGCGTGACCAGCAACATCGGCGATCACTGGCAGTTGAACCTGCGCGGCACCAACATGACCAACGAGCTGGGGCTGACCGAGTCGAACTCGCGCATCTTCGGCAACGCGGCCAGTGCCGGCGGCGTGCTGCTGGCCCGTCCGCTGGAGGGCCGCGAAGTTAACTTCCAGGCCAAGTACCTGTGGTGAACCGCAGGCGCGGTGCCGCGTGAGGCGACAGGCAATAAGCACGACGACGCCCGGGCAGGTCCCGGGCGTCGTCGTTGATGAACCAGGACAAGGAACGATCGGATGAACCAGACCCTGCCTACGACCGGTGCGCGCCCGCGGGCGTCGCTCGGCCGCTCTCTGCGACGCCTCGCCCTCGCCGCGCTGTTGACCACGCTCGCGCCCGCCACGGCCGGCGCGCAGGCACTGCAGTTCCGCATCGACGAGGGCGCCACCACCAACGCCTTCTACCAGGATGGGCCGGTGGCCGCGCACGTGCTGGCCACCAGCGGCAAGCGCCCGCGCCTGCTGGTCGCGTTCCCGGCCGGCAACAGCGGCGTGGCGGTGTGGTTCGCGCCGACCACCGCACCGGTGCAGTGGACGCTGCAGTCGGTGCGGGCGCAGGCGCCGGGCGACGATCCGGCGATGCACGGCGTCGTGGCCGAACTCGCACTGCGCGGTGGCCCGCTGACCCTGGACAAGGCGGCGCTGGGCAGCATCCGCGTGCTGCGCGATGTGCAGCTGGGCCAGCCCATCCCCGCGCAGGTGAAGACCGAGGCACAGGTCGCGGCGCAACGCATCAGCTGGGCACGGCGCCGGCTTGACGGCGCCCCCGGCTACCGCGTCGCCCTGGAGATCACCCAGGGCCGTGTCGTGTCCCAGGCGGGCACGATCACGCTGGAACCGGAGCGTCCCAACGGCACCGTGCACCTGCGCCTGTTCGCCTCGACCGGCGAGACGCCGTTGACCCCGCTGGCCGGTGGGAAGTTGCTCAACGCCAAGGCCGCGCACGATCCGCGCATGCGCGATGCGCTGCAGTTCCTGAGCTATCGCGAAAAGTTCCTCGCCGGCTCGTGGCGCTTCGATACCTATTTCGGCCGCGACACGCTGATGTCCACGCGCCTGCTGATGCCCGTGCTGCAGCCCGCGGCGGTCGAGGCCGGCCTGGGCGCAGTGCTCGCGCGCCTGTCGCCGCAGGGCGAGGTGGCGCACGAGGAGGACATCGGCGAGTTTGCCATCCTGCGTCATCTGGCCAGCGACGGCACGCGCTCGGACGCGCCGATCTACGACTACGGCATGATCGACGGCGACTACATGCTGGCGCCGGTGATGGCGGCCTGGCTGGTCGAGGATCCGCGCGGCCAGGCGCGCGCCCGTGCCTTTCTCGCCGCCCGCAACGAGCTGCAACACAGCAGCAATGGCCAGGCGCTGCTGCGCAACCTGCTGCATGTCGCGCGCAACAGCGAGGCCTTCGCCGCCGCGCCCACTTTCGACCATCTGCTGGCGCTCAAGCCCGGACGCATGACCGGCCAGTGGCGTGACAGCGAGGAAGGCCTGGGCCGCGGACGCTATCCCTTCGACGTCAACGTGGTCTGGATGCCGGCGGCGCTGCGCGCGATCGACGCCTTCGTGGACAGCGGCCTGCTGGATGGCGTCGCCGACGATGCGCAACGGCAGGCGCTGCGCGCGGCGGCCGCACGCGCGGACGCATGGGAACGTCAGGCGCGCGCGTTGTTCGACGTGCGCCTGGATGCCACGCAGGCCGACGCACCGCTGCGCGCCTATGCGCGACGACTCGGCGTACCGGTCGAGCCGGCCCTGGCATCGCTTGGCGACGATGGACTGACGTTCCCGGCCCTCTCGCTGGACGCGGACGGGCGACCGGTGCCAGTGCTGCATTCGGATGTTGGCTTTGGGCTGCTGTTTGGCCGGCCCGATCCGGACACGCTGGCACGCGAGGTGGCCGCGGTGATGCGCCCCTTCCCGGCCGGGCTGATCACCGATGTGGGCATGGTGGTCGCCAACCCGGTCTTCGCAGGCCAGGCCGCCTGGGCGCGCCTGGGGCCGCAGGCCTACCACGGCACTGTGGTGTGGGCCTGGCAGCAGGCGGTGATGCTGGCCGGGCTGCGTCGCCAGCTGGCGCGCGATGACCTGCCCGCGCCCGTGCGCATGCAGCTGCAGCAGGCACAGGCACGGCTGCTAGAGTTGATCAAGGCGGCCGGCGCGGTGCGCACCTCGGAACTGTGGTCCTGGCGCTGGGAACAGGGGCGCTATCGCATCGAGCCCTTCGGCGCCCAGGGCGCGCACGAGGACGAGTCCAACGCCGCGCAGCTGTGGAGCACGGTGTTCCTGGCCGATCCGTCCACGCACGAGTGAACGCGTCCGGCGCCGCGCACGTCAGGCCGGCGGCCGACAAGAGAACAGATGCTTGGCATGCGTGCGGGACGCGAATCAGTTGACGGCATGAGCCGCGGATCGGCGAGCGGACTTCTCCCACCAGCCTCGACCCGGCCGGGCGCTGATCCTCGGCTAGCCTCCATGGCCGATGCGTGGAATTGACCGAGGCTCGCGTTTCGGTGGGAGCTGCCCTTGTGGCCTTTTCGGCCAATGGCGGCGATGCGGCTCTACCGGGAAAGCCCCATCGCCGCCATGGCAGCTCCCACGGGATTTGCGTCGGTCCGCAATGACCCCGCGCACTAGCGCGCCGTCACGACATCCAGTCCACTCTGCCCGCGCTTGCCGGACCGATGCCCGTCCGAAGCCGCAGTCCCCAAGCGCTACCACGCTTCGATCAGGAGAAGCCAAAAGGAAGGCCCGCCTCACGGCGGGCCTCGCTTCATCTGGCGCCGAGGGTCAGCGCTTGCGCGCGTCCTCGCGCATTTCGAACCACATGCCATTGAGGATGGCGAAGAAGCAGGCCAGGCTCACGCCCAGGATCCATGAGAAGTACCACATCGTCGTTGCTCCTAAGGTTGGGCGCCGTCAGTAGGCGTTGGGATTGCGGGCCACGGCATCGTCGCCGACCTTGCCGCGCAGCACGCGGTAGACCCAGGTGGTGTAGGCCAGGATGATCGGCAGGAACACGGCCGTCGCCACCAGCATGATGAACAGGGTCATGTGGCTGGACGAGGCGTCCCACAGGGTCAGGCTGGAACGCGGATCCAGCGAGGATGGCAGCATGAAGGGAAACACCGCCACGCCCTCGGTCAGGATGATCGCGGCGATGCCCACGGCCGACGCCAGGAACGAAGGCATTTCGCGCCCGGCCCGCAGCAGCGCCGCACAGGCCAGGAAGGCCACCACGCCCACCACCGGGAAGACCCAGGTCCATGGCATGGTGTGGTAGTTGCTCATCCAGGCACCGGCGACCACTTCCACCTGCTTGGCCAGCGGATTGGAGGGCCCGGCGTGGTCGAGTGCGCCGGTCAACTGGTAGCCCTTGATGCCCAGCGCCAGCCACACGCCGGCCAGCGCGAACAGCACCGCCGCGGTCAGTGCGGCCACGCTGCCCAGGCGACGCGCGCGGGCCTGGACCTCACCGCTGGTCTTGATCACCAGCATGCCGGCCCCGTGCGCGGCCAGCATCGCCACGCTCACCAGGCCGCACAGCACCGGGAAGGGCATCAGCAGGCCGAACAGGTCGCCTTCGTAGATCGTGCGCAGCGAGTCGTCGAAGCGGAACGGCGCACCGACCAGCACGTTGCCCATGGCCACGCCGAACACCAGTGCCGGCACCAGCCCGGCAACGAACAGCAGCCAGTCCCAGGTCGCGCGCCAGCTTGGGTTTTCCAGCTTGCTGCGGAACTTGAAGCCGACCGGCCGCAGGATCAGCGCGAACAGGATCAGGATCATCGCCAGGTAGAAGCCGGAGAAGCTGACCGCGTACAGCGCCGGGAACGCGGCGAAGATCGCACCGCCGCCAAGGATCAACCACACCTGGTTGCCTTCCCACACCGGGCCGACCACGTTGATGACCTGGCGGCGCTCGTTGTCGGTGCGCGCCACGCCGGGCAGCAAGGTCGCCACGCCCAGATCGAAGCCATCCATGATCGCAAAGCCGATCAGCAGGATGCCCAGCAGCAGCCACCAGATGAAGCGCAGGGTTTCGTAGTTAAGCGGAATCGTATCCATGGGGTGACCTTCAGGCGTTGACGGCGGCGAGCGGGGCGCCGGTGGTATCAGGCTGGCGTCCACCGGAGACCTCGGTGGGGCCCTTGAGGATGGTCTTGCGCAGCAGGTAGACCTCGATCACCGCCAGGGTCGTGTAGAGACCGACAAACACGCCCAGGCTGATCAGGATCTGGTGCAGCTTCAGGCCGGAGGCGGCAAAGAAGGTCGGCAGCACCCCGTCGATGATCCAGGGCTGACGGCCATACTCGGCCACGATCCAGCCGGCCTCGATCGCCACCCACGGCAGGGCCAGGCTCCAGAACGCCAGCTTCAGGAACCAGCGCTTCTCGTGCAGCGTGTGCTTGCTGGCCAGCCAGAAGGCCACGGCGAAGAAGGCGATGAAGTAGAAGCCCAGCCCGGCCATGGCACGGAACAGCCAGAACAGCGGCGCCACGCGCGGGACGGTGTCGAAGGCGGCCTTGTCGATCTCCTCGTTGCTGGCGTTCAGGATGTCATCGCGATAGCGCTTGAGCAGCAGCGCATGGCCCAGGTCGCCCCAGTGCGCGTCGAAGGTCTTGCGCGCCTCCATGTCGCTGCGATCCGCGCGCAGGGTCTGCAGGGCCGCGTAGGCCTGCTGGCCGCTGCGGATGCGCTCGCGCGCCCGATCCACCAGCGGCAGGATGCCCGGCATCTCGGTATTGAACGAGCGTGTGCCGATCAGGCCCATCACCCACGGGATGTGCACGGCATAGTCATTGGTGCGCGTGTCCTGGTTGGGAATGGCGAAGGCGTTGAAGCCGGCCGGTGCGGGTTCGGTCTCCCACATCGCCTCGATCGCGGCCAGCTTCATCTTCTGGTTCTCGCCGGCCACGTAGCCGCTCTCGTCACCCAGCACCACCACGCTCAAGCTGGCGGCCAGGCCGAAGCTGGCGGCCACGGCCATTGAGCGCTTGGCGAACTCCAGGTGCCGCCCGCGCAGCAGGTAGAAGGCGCTGATGGCCATCACGAACACCGCGCCACAGACATAGCCCGCGCTGACGGTATGCACGAACTTGGCCTGCGCCACCGGGTTGAACAACACCGCGGCGAAGTCGGTGACTTCCATGCGCATGGTGTCCGGATTGAACTTCGCCCCGATCGGGTACTGCATCCAGCCGTTGGCGATCAGGATCCACAGCGCAGACAGGTTCGAGCCCAGCGCGACCAGCCAGGTCACCACCAGGTGCTGCACCTTGCTCAGCTTGTCCCAGCCGAAGAAGAACAGGCCGATGAAGGTCGCCTCCAGGAAGAAGGCCATCAGCCCCTCGATGGCCAGCGGCGCACCGAAGATGTCGCCGACGTACTGGCTGTAGTAGGACCAGTTGGTGCCGAACTGGAACTCCATGACGATGCCGGTCGCCACGCCCATGGCGAAGTTGATGCCGAACAACGTGCCCCAGAACAGGGTCATCCGTCGCCACACATCGCGGCCGGTCATCACGTAGACGCTTTCCATGATGGCGATGAGGAAGGACAGTCCCAGCGTCAGCGGGACGAACAGGAAGTGGTAGAGCGCGGTGAGCGCGAACTGCAGTCTGCTGAGTTCGGCGACGATCATGTCCGGCATGGCGGCATCGACTTGGTGGGATTGGCGCCAGGATGCCCCCGCCCCGGAGGAATGACCTTGATCTGGATCAAGGTGGCCGGCCGCCGTTTTCCGGCACACTTTCGCCATCGCCCGGGTGCCGGGCACGATGCGACCTGCCGTGAGTCCCTCTGCCGCCCCGCCCGATCCTGCCAAGCATGCTGGCCAGCGACTGCAGGCCCTGGCCAAGCCGGTGCGCGGTCGCCTGCGCCTGGCGGGCGCGGCCACCGTGATCTCGGGAATCGCGTTGGCGGCCCAGGCGGCCCTGATCGGCCTGGCCGCGCAGCGCGTATTGGTCGACCAACGTCCGCTGCAAACAGTGCTGCCGCTGCTGGCCGGACTGCTCGGCGTTGCCGGTGCACGGGCCTTGCTGGGCTGGTTCGCCCGTCACCAGGCCGACGAAGCCGTCGAGACGCTCCGCCACACTTTGCGGATGGACGTGGTCCGCCGCATGCAGGCGCGCGGGCCGTTGTGGCTGCGCCACCAACGCGCCGGTGCACTGGCCGAGCTGCCCGGCACGCATGTCGATGCCCTGGATGGCTACGTCGGCGGGTTTCTCCTCGCACGTACCGAGATCACCTGGGTGCCGCTGGCGCTGGTCGCGGCCACCTTCTGGGCCGATCGCATCGTGGGCACGCTGTTGTTGGTCACCCTGCCGCTGATTCCGGTGTTCATGGCGCTGGTGGGCTGGGGCGCACAGGCCGCCAGTGATCGCCAGCTCGGGGCGCTGGCACGGATGGGCGCGCGCTTCGGCGACCGCCTGCGCGGGCTTGGCCTGATCCGCCTGTACGGCCGCGCCGCGCAGGAACTGGAAGGCGTGCGCGAGGCCGCCGATGGCGTGCGCGAAGGCAGCCTCAAGGTGCTGCGCATCGCCTTCCTGTCCTCGGCCGTGCTGGAGTTCTTCGCCTCGATGGGCGTGGCGATGGTCGCCCTGTACCTGGGGCTGAGCTACCTGGGCATGCTCGACCTGCGCGGCACGCCGCTGAGCCTGGCCACCGGGCTGTTCTGTCTGCTGCTGGCGCCGGAGGTGTACGCGCCCTTGCGACGCCTGGCCGCGCACTACCACGACCGCGCCGGCGCCCTTGCCGCCGTCGCCCAGATCGACGCGGCGCTGGAACCGGATGCCTCGCTCCTCACCGCGCAACAGGACGACGCCGCGCTGCCGGCGCGCGTCCAGGTCCGGGCCTCGGGCCTGAGCCTTCAGCACGCCGGGGCCAGCGCAGCGGTGCTGCGGGACCTCTCCTTCGACCTGCAGTGCGGCCAGCGTCTGGCCCTGGCCGGACCCAGCGGCTGCGGCAAGAGCACCCTGCTGGAAGCCCTGGCCGGCTGGATGCAGCCGAGCGAGGGCCAGCTGCTGCGCGCACCGGACCTGCGCATCGGCTACGCACCGCAACGCCCCCATCTGTTCTGCGGCACCATCGAGGAGAACCTGCGCCTGGGCGCGGCGCAGGCGACGCCGGAAGAGGTGCAGCGGGCCGCACGCGCGGCCCAGGTGCTCGCCTTCACCCAGGCCCTGCCCGAAGGCCTGCAGACCCGCATCGGCGAAGGTGGCTTTGGCCTGTCCGGCGGACAGGCCCGGCGCGTGGCGCTGGCCCGGCTGCTGCTGCAGGATCCGCAGGTCCTGCTGCTGGACGAACCCACCGCCTTCCTCGACCCGCACACCGAGGCGGCGCTGCTGGACGCCCTGCTGGCCTTCGCGCGCGGCCGCACGCTGGTGATCGCCACCCACAGCGAGGCGGTGATGCGCCGCGTCGGCCAGGTGCTGTGGCTGCCGCAGGGTCGGCTCGAATCGGCAAGGGAGGCGGCATGAACGCGATCCTCGCCCCGCACCGCCACGGCATCGCCCTGACCCTTGCGCTGCTCACCCTGACCCTGCTGGCCGGCACCGCGCTGCTGGGACTGGCCGGACATTTCCTCACCGCTGCCTCGCTGGCGGGGGTGGGCGCATTGGGCTTCAACCTGTTCGGCCCATCGGCCGGCATCCGCGGGCTGACCTTCGTACGCATCCTCTCGCGCTATTTCGAAAAGCTGGTCGGCCACGATGTCACTCTGCGCATCGGCCGCGACCTGCGGGTGGATTTCTTCCGCAAGGCCCTGCCGCTGGCGCCACTGGGCCTGGGAAGGCTGCGCACCGGCGAGTTGCTGTCCCAGCTGGTGGCCGACATCGAGCGCGTCGAAGGCGGGCTGGTGCGCGCGATCGGCCCGCTGCTGGCCCTGGGCGTGCTGATCCTCATCGCCTGCGGCGTGGCCCTGTTCGCCCTGCCGGCGGCCGGCCTGGTCCTGCTGGCCGCATGCCTGGCCCTGGCCGGCCTGCTGCCGTGGCTGACCACCCGCGGCGCGCATGCCCAGGAGCACGCGCGCGCCCAGGCCCGGGCCACCCTGCGTGCCGACGTGCTCGACGGCGTCCAGGGCGCCGGCGACCTGGCCGCCCTGCACGCCCAGGCCGAATGGGACGCCCGGATCGAGGCCTCAAGCCTCCAGCTGGCCGAGCGTGAACGCGAACGCAAGCGCATCCTGGCCTACGGCACCCTGGCCCACGGGCTGGGCAACGCGCTCACCCTGGCCGCGATGCTGGGGGTGCTGCTGGCCGCCGCGGCCGCCGGACAGCTGGGCGCGCCGGCCGCCGCCGGCCTATTCTTCATGACCGTGGCCACTCTGGAAGCCTGCGCGGGTGCCGCGCTGGCCTGGCGCGAACTGCAGGCCGCCCGCAGCGCGCGGTCCCGGTTGCGCACCAGTATTGGTCATCCGCCGCTGGTGCACGAACCGGCCGTGCCCGCGCCGGTGCCGTCAGCCGGGGCGCTGTCGCTGGAGGGCGTCGGCCTGCGCTGGCCGGGGCAGCCCCGCAGCGTCCTGCAGGACCTGCATCTGGACGTCCCCACCGGATGTCGCGTCGCCATCGGCGGCGACAGTGGCGCGGGCAAGAGCTCGCTGGTCGCCCTGCTGCTGCGCCTGTGCGATCCGGACGGCGGAGTCGTGCGCTACGCCGGCACGGATGTGCGCCAGCTGGCGCAGGACGACTGGCACCGCCAGATCGCCTGGCTGCCGCAGGACGCCCCAGTCTTCGCCGGCAGCGTGCGCGAGAACCTGTGCCTGGGCGCGCCGGAAGCCGACGACGCGCGTCTGTGGGAGGTGCTGGCCCAGGTACGGCTGGACACGCTGGTGCGTGGGCTGCCCCGACAGTTGGACGCCTGGCTGGGCGAGCATGGACGCACCCTGTCCGCCGGCCAGGCCCGGCGCATCGCCCTGGCCCGCGCCCTGCTGCGCCAAGCCCCGGTCCTGCTGCTGGACGAACCCACCGAAGGCCTGGACGTGGATACCGCGCACCTGCTGCTGGCCGATATCGCCCGCACCACGGCCGGGCGCACGGTGATCGTCATCACCCACGACGCCCTGCCGGTGGGCTGGGCCGATGCGCGTTACCAGCTGGAAGGCGGCCGCCTGCGCCCGGCGGCCTAGGGCGCCCTAGCCGCTGGCCTCGGCCAGGGCGTCCAGGCGCTTGCGATCGAGCAACTGCACGGTATGCGGCTCCGGCGTGGCAATCAGGCCCTCGCCGCGCAGGCGGGTGAAGCAGCGGCTCACCGTCTCGATCGTCAGGCCCAGGTAGTCGGCGATGTCCGTGCGGGTCATGGGCAGCTGCAGGACCGCATCGTCCAGCCCCTGCCGGCGGCGGCGACCGGCCATGTCCAGCAGGAAGCCGGCCAGGCGCTCGGGCGGGGTCATGCGCGCCAGCGACATCAGCTTGTCGCGGGTGGCGTCCAGCTCGACGCAGGCGCGTTCCATCAGCTCGTGCTCCAGGCCTG
>Ga0222713_10001614_pt1 | contig 25007 bp, 28 predicted proteins | sample C33_649DmetaG_FD_165061 | JGI IMG/M metagenome (GOLD analysis project Ga0222713, IMG submission 165061) | Estuarine water microbial communities from San Francisco Bay, California, United States - C33_649D | ecosystem: Environmental > Aquatic > Marine > Unclassified | place: USA: California... | reverse complement strand
TGAACAACAAGGTTTGATCCGGGTCAAACTGCATGACGTACCGGCATGCGATGCTGGCACTGTCCAACAGGTACGGAGGTGATTGTGGTTGCTGACAAAACACCAAAACCCGTCGATTTGAACGAGGCCGCGCGGCTGATCGATGCGCTGGAGCGCGATCTTGCCAAGGTGCGCGGCGGTTCGGCTGACGTGCAGCGCCTGCGCGACGAGGTCGAGGCGCTGCGCAAGTTGCTGGATGAGCCTGCGACCGAACACCACTGGATTACCGACCGCCTGCATGAACTGCGTGACCTGCTCGAGGCGACGGTGGATGAGGCGGTCTACGAGGGCGTGACCATCAGCCGCTATGCCGCGGAGATCGCGCGCATCCTCGGTTTGTAGAAAATATCAATTAAAACAGATATTTAAGTATCACGCCCGCTGCGGTCCTGCGCGGCCGTTTTCCACCGCGTAGTGTGCCAGTTCATACACCCGCGACTGCGCATCTTCCGGAGCGACCACGGCCATGAACGTGGTTTCCAGGCGCTTGGGCGTGACTGAGCACAGCAGGTAGCCGCGGCGCGAGCCGTTGGCAAAACGCACGTGCGGGTTTTCCGCGAGCAACGCTTCGACGCGCGCCCGGCTGGGGCCGAACGAGCTGATCGATGTGGTGACGAATTCGCTGGCGACCGCCGGTGATTTCTCATCGTCAAAATTCACCTTGAGATCGCTGGCCGAGGCGAAATGCACGTCGCCGCCGACCACCACCGGGTTGCTGATCCTGCGCTCGCCGAGGAAGCGCAGCAGCTTTTCGCGCGCCAGCGGATAGCCGTCCCAGCCGTCGGTATAGACCACGCGCTCCGGCCCCGGCTCGCGGTCGGCCTGCGCCATCAGCGTGGTCTGCGCGATCACGTTCCAGCGCGCGGCCGATGCTGTCAGCGCCTGTTCCAGCCAGCGCTCCTGGGTCGCGCCGAGCAGTGACCGACCCGGCAGCCGCAGGTCGGTGCATTCCGCAGTGTTGACCTGGTTGCCGCCGCCGCGGCCGCGGCGAGAGCATACGTGGTAGTCGCGGTACTGGCGCATGTCGAGGAGCTGGATGTTGGCCAGCGCGCCCATCGCGTGGCTGCCGTAGATTTTCATGTTCGGTCCGCCGGCATAGCTTCCCGGCGGCAGCGGCATGTGTTCGTAATACGCCTGGTAAGCCGCGGCGCGACGGCGAAGGAAGGCGTCGACCGGATCGAGATCCTGCGAACGGTCGTTGGCGTAATCGTTGTCGACTTCGTGATCGTCCCAGGTCACCAGCCACGGGCAGGCGGCGTGGGCCGCCTGCAGTTGGGGATCGGATTTGTACAAGGCGTAGCGGTTGCGGTAGTCGTCCAGCGTGTAGGGTTCGGGCGTATCGTGGTGGCGTACGAAAGTGCGGCGGCCCCATGAAGCCTCGTAGATGTAATCGCCAACATGGATCATCAGATCGGGATTGCGCTGCGCCATGTCGCGGTAGGCGGCGTAGAAACCGTGTTCGTAGTGCTGGCACGATGCCACCGCGAAAGACAGCGGGGTGGCGGCGTCATAGACGGCCGGTGCGGTGCGCGTGCGCCCGACCGGGCTGACGACATCACCGGCCATGAAGCGGTACCAGTACCAGCGCGCCGGTTGCAGGTTGCGCACGCCGACATGCACCGAATGGGCGAATGCCGGTACCGCGGCGGCCTCGCCACGGGCGACGATTTTGCGAAAGCGCTCGTCGGCCGCAACTTCCCAGCGCACGTTTACCACTGCGGGGGGCATGCCGCCCCCGTTCAGCGGATCGGGCGCGAGCCGAGTCCACAGTGCCAGGCCATCGGGCTGGGGATGGCCGGAGGCGACACCCAGGGTGAACGGATTGCGCGGAAAGCGCGGCTGGGCCCACAGGGCTGCCGGCAGCGCGAGCGTCGCCGACAGCGCGGCGGAGCGCAGCAGGAAGTCGCGACGGGAGCGTTGATCAGGAATGCGGGTCATGGCGGTGCGCACTATAACGCGCGATGATGACTGTCCGCTGACAACGCCGTTCCGCACCGGCGGCGGCTCTATATAATGGCCGGGACAACAATTTCCGGAATCATTCAAGGGAGAAAAATCATGAAAAGAACCTGTCTGGCCGTTGCCGCTCTGTTTGTCGCTGCCAGCGTCCACGCGCAGAATTTCCCGAGCAAGCCCCTGCGCATCGTCGTGCCGTTTTCGGCCGGCGGCCCGGCTGACATCACCACCCGCAACATTGCGCCGCGGCTGTCCGAACTGCTCGGCCAGTCGATCATCGTCGACAATCGCGCCGGAGCCAACGGCACCATCGGCGCTGATGCCGTGGTGCGTGCCGCGCCTGACGGCCACACGCTGCTGATGACCACCGCCAGCGTGACCTCGATCAACATGGTGACCTACGCCAAGCCGCCGTACCAGACCCTGCGCGACCTGCAGCCGCTGTCGCCGGTGATGACCACCGCGAGCCTGATCGTGCTCCATCCGTCGATGCCTACGAAGAATCTGAAGGAACTCACCGCGCTCGCCAAGGCCAAGCCCGAGCAGATTGCATTCGGCTCGGCCGGCAACGGCGGCACGCTGCACCTCGGACTGGAAATGCTGATGGACGCCGCCAAGGTGAAAATCACCCATGTGGCCTACAAAGGCGCGGCGCCCGCGGTCAGTGACCTGGTGGGAGGACAGATCCAGGGCATGTTCGTCGATCTGCCGGTGATCTCGCCGTACGTGAAGAGCGGCCGCGTCAAGGCGATTGCGGTGGCGAGCGATAAACGTTCACCGTATTTCCCGGACATACCGACCACCGGCGAATCCGGTTATGCCGGCGTGACGATGACCAATTACTACGGTCTTTTGACCACCGCGAAAACCCCGCGCGCGTCTGCCGACAAATTGCACGACGCGATCGTCAAAACAGTCAACACCAAGGCCGTGCATGACCGGCTGGTGGCGACTGGCGCCGATCCGCTGACGATGTCTATCGACGAATTTGCGAAATTCATCGAAGCCGACATTGGCCGCTGGCGCAAGGTGGTGCAGGCGGCAGGTCTCAAGTTCGATCGTTGAAAACCATGATCGGCAAGGGAGGCATGGCATGCTGACATTGTTCTGGGCCAAGGGTACCTGTGCGCTGGCCTCGCACATCGCACTGGAGCAGGTGGGTGCGGAGTACAAGGCCGAGCGCCTGGATTTTTCCAAGACCCAGCAGCGTTCGCCCGAATATCTGAAAATCAATCCCAAGGGCCGGGTGCCGGCATTGATCACCGATCAGGGCATACTCACCGAGACCCCGGCGATCCTGCTCTATGTTGCGCAGCTGTTTCCCAAGGCCAACCTCGCGCCGCTTAACGACCCGTTCGCGCTGGCGCAGATCAACGCTTTCAACAGCTACCTGTGTTCGACGGTTCATGTGGCGCATGCCCACAAGCATCGCGGCCGCCGCTGGGCCGACGATCCGCAGGCACTGGAGGAGATGACACGCAAGGTGCCGCAGACCGTGGGTGATTGCTTCGAGTTGATCGAGCAGGAAATGTTCAGGGGGCCGTGGGTCATGGGCGAGCGTTATTCCATCTGTGACCCGTACCTGTTTACGCTCGCGGGATGGCTGGAGTCCGACAAGGTGGACATCAACCGTTTCCCCAAGGTGGCCGATCATCGCAAGCGCATGTCCGACATCCCGGCAGTGGCCAAAGTGCTGAAGGTGCATGCGGCGGGGTAAGCGCCTGAATTGAACGGTAGTGTTATCTTGCGGGTAGACGTTCTCCCGCACTGAAATTTTGGCAAGTCACGTATGCGCATACTTTTTTCTCCAAGAGAGTTTTGTCTGTTCATTGTCCTGGCTGCGATGTCCATTTCCGTCGCCGCACAGACCGACAAGCGGCGGATCGACAATTTTCCGATGTACGGCCAGCCCGACATCGTGCGGCCCGAACACCTGAAAATCCTCGACGAGCATTTCATCGCCACTGCGGTCAAGACCTACGGCAGCCGCGCCAAGGCGAGCCAGGCCTGGTATGAGCAGGGTGAGGAATTCCTGCGCCAGAACAATCTTGATTTCGCGATGCGCCGCTACAACCAGTCGTGGCTGCTCGATCCCAACAACCACCAGCCGTACTGGGGTTTTGGCCGTGTGCTGCTGCGGCGGAAGGAATGCGACAGTGCGCTGCAGCAGTTTGCCAAGGCACGGGAGCTGGTGAATGACAAGTTCCAGCGCGTCGCGGTGATGTCGGATTCCGGTGTCGCCTACGGATTCTGCGCGACACTGATTCCCCATGAAAATCCCAAGGAGCGTAACAAGTATTTCGAGCGTGCCAACCGCCAGTTCGCCGAGACCACGCGACTGAATCCGGGCTACGCCGTTGCGTGGTATCGCTGGGCACAGGTGTTGCTCGAGCAGAAGCAGGCGAAGGAAACCTGGGAAAAAGTCCGCCGCGCCCAGTCTGCCGGATATACGGTGCCGGAAGATTTTCTGGTGCGGCTGCGACAACTGATGCCGGATCCAAAGTGACGCAGCCCAGGCTCAACATCGTCGGTCCCGGTCGTGTGGGCAGCACGCTGGGCAGGCTGTTGCAGCAGGCCGGTACGTGCGCGGTGCAGGATGTGGTGGGCGAGAACGAGGCCTCCGCGCAATCGGCAATCCAGTTCATCGGCGGCGGGTGTGCCCTGGGAGCACCGGACGGGATCCGGCCGGCTGAACTCTGGCTGCTGACTCCGCATGATGCGGGGATAGAAGCGGTCGCGGCGGCTCTGGCAGGAACCGGGAGCGTGCGCAGTGGCGACATCGCCTTTCATTGCAGCGGTGCGCTGTCCTCCGAGGTGCTGGCGCCGCTGAAAGCCGCGGGTGCGTATGTTGCGAGCCTGCATCCGCTGAAAAGTTTTGCCGATCCGGCAATTGCCGTAACCACCTTCGCCGGCACCTATTGTGCGGCGGAAGGCGATGACGCGGCGCTGAAGGTAATCAGTCCACTGTTCGAAAAACTCGGTGCCCGGGTGTCGCGCATCGACGCCGCCGGCAAGACGCTGTATCACGCCGGTTCGGTGCTGGTGTGCAACGCCTTGACCGCGTTGATGGAAACGGGGCTGCGTGCCTACGAAAGCGCCGGACTTGAGCGCGCGGCCGCACAGGCCATGATGGAGCCGCTGGTACGCGAGACCCTCGACAACGTGTTCGCATTGGGTACCACGCGTGCGCTGACCGGGCCGGTGGCGCGGGGCGATGCTGCGGTGGTCGCGCGCCAGCTCGCAGCGTTGCAGGCACTTGATCCGCGCATTGCCGAGGCCTACCGCGCACTCAATGACATCGCGCTCGATCTCGCGCGCCGTCAGGGCGGGGCGTCCGCAGCGGCACTGGATGCGGTCGAGCGTTCCTTGAAAAATACAAATAAAAACATATAGTTATAGAGACTTTCACAGTTCTGGCTGCGACCGCCGGGCAAAGTCTGCTTGTTACAATCAGGCATGGATACTGCAATACATTCTCCTGTCAGTGAGCTGGATATGATCCGCGCGCAGGTGTTGCGCGGCATCGCGCTCAACCGCGAGCCGGGTTATCACTTCGCCGGCAATTTTCTCGATCTCTCCTACGACCATGTCGGCACCGATTACACCGCGCTGTCGGTGGACGTGCGGCCACACTGCGCCGATGCCGACGGCCAGTTGAACCTGTCGGGCTTCGCGATCCTCGCTGACCTGGTGATGGCTGCCGCGGTGCGCGCGGGGCTGGCGCCGCACACGCGGCTGGCGACGGTGACGATGAACCTGCAGTTCACCGGCACGCCGCGCAGCGGACGCCTCGCCGGACGCGGCGCGATGCACGGTTTCGTGGAGGGCGCTGCGGGACGCCAGGGCATGAGCACGCTGGAGATCCGCAACGATGCGGGGTTGGTGTGCACCGGCAGTGCCACGTTCATGGTGCTGAAACCGCCCAAGGGCGTGGAACTGCACCCGGTGCCGCATCGCCGACGCGGCGAGAATCCGACACCGGACATCGGCGGCAAGCTGCGACCCGACGAAAAGAAGGTGCTGAGCGTCGCCGATGCGGTGCTCGCTGACGTGCGCAGCCACGGCGGTTCGTTCATCCAGCGTTTCTGGGGCGTGCAGGCGAAACATGCGGCCGGTACTGCGCAGTCGACAGTGAAAAACGGGCCGCATATCGGCAACCGCGTCGGTCACGTGCAGGGCGGCATCCTGCTCGGGCTCGCTGCCGAAAACGCGATCGCCGCGCTGACGCCGCACTGGTCGCTGACGGCGATCTCGGCGTGGTACATCAGCCCCGGCGAAGGGCGCTCGCTGAAAATAAAATCTAAAGTGGTGCATCATGGCCGGCTGATCGCGGTGGTGCGCACCGAGGTTACCTGCAAGGGTAAGGATGGTCGACCGCGCAAGGTGTTCGAACTGATGACCACGCTCGCCAGCAAGACCGAGTGATGTCGCTGCGCGCGTTATCCGGAAAACACGCTGATCCGCGCAAGGGGCGCGGTGCCGGCGTCAATCCGGAAGGACGATTTGAAAACGTCGAGCGCGAGGCCTACGATGACGGCTGGCAAACCGGGGCAGAAGCAGAACCGACCGTTCTGAAAACGCTGGTCACTGACGAGCGGGCGAAATCAATCATCGCCCGCAACGAATCCCCGGACATCCCTTTTTCACAGTCGCTCAACCCCTACCAGGGCTGCGAACACGGCTGCATTTACTGCTACGCACGGCCCAGCCATGCCTACCGCAACCTGTCGCCGGGCATCGATTTCGAGACGCGCATCTTCGCCAAGGTCAACGCTCCCGAACTGCTGCGCAAGGAACTGTCGAAGCCCGGTTACCAGTGCGAACTGATCGCGCTGGGCGCCAACACCGATCCCTACCAGCCGGCCGAGCGCGAGCGGCGCATCACCCGCGGCATCCTCGAGGTGTGCGCCGAGTTCAACCAGCCGGTGGGCATCGTCACCAAGAATGCCCTGGTCGAGCGTGACCTCGACATTCTCGGGCCGATGGCGGCGAAGGGGCTGGCGGAAGTGTTCGTCTCGGTGACGACACTGGACCATGAACTGGCGCGGCGCATGGAGCCGCGCTGCACGGCGCCGACGCGCAGGCTGCAGGCGGTGCGCGCGCTGACTGATGCCGGTGTGCCGGCGGGGGTGATGGTGGCGCCGGTCATTCCGTTCCTCAACGACCATGAAGTCGAAGCCATCATCGAGGCTGCGGCAGAGCATGGCGCACAGCGCGCGGGCTACGTACTGCTGCGGCTGCCCTACGAAGTGAAAACCCTGTTCCGCGACTGGCTGATGCGGCATTATCCGCTGAAGGCCGAGCACGTGATGAGCCGGGTGCATGCAATGCGCGGCGGCCGCGACAACGATCCGCAGTTCGGCAGCCGCATGACAGGTGCCGGCGAATTCGCCGCATTGTTAAAACAGCGTTTCAGCGTTGCCTGCAAAAAAGCGGGGCTGAACCAGGCGCGGCGCGGCGAAGGGGTGAGGAGGAACACAGCGCTGTTCTGCGTGCCGGGTGCGGTGAAACAAGGCAATCTGTTCTGAAGCGGTTGGAGGAGGAGTCATGAAAACGGAAGTGGCGTTGTATGTCGACGAGGCGCTCGGCGGTTACGGGTTTCCCGACGGTCATCCCTGGGGACCGGATCGCCAGGACGCGTTCTGGCGCGAAGCGACGCGGCAGAAGCTCGACAAGTCCGCCGAGCTCTGCGGTTCGCGTGCGGCATCGGTGGATGAAATCGAACGCTTTCACGGTGAGCAGCATGTGCAGCGCGTACAGCAGTTGTCCGAGCGCGGCTACGGTTCGATTGATGCCGGTGACACGCCGGCCTTCCCCGGGGTTTACGAGGCTTCAGCGCATGTGGTGGGAGCGGCACTCGATGGTCTCAAGCGCATCATGGCAGGTGAAGTGCTGCGCACTTTCCAGCCGATCGGCGGGCTGCACCACGCGGCGCGCGACCGTGCCGCCGGATTCTGCGTGTTCAACGACTGCGGCGTGGTGATCGACACGCTGCGCAGCGAATACGGGGTCAAGCGCGTCGCCTATGTCGATATCGACGTTCATCACGGCGACGGCCTGTATTACCCGTACGAGTCCGATCCTGACCTGGTCTATGCCGACATCCACGAGGACGGGCGCTTCCTCTATCCGGGCACCGGTGCCGACAGTGAGCGCGGCAAGGGCGGCGGCGAAGGACTGAAGCTCAATATCCCGATGCAGCCCGGCGCCGGTGATCCGCAGTTCATGGCGGCATGGGAGCGTGTCGAGGACCACCTGCGCCGGCACAAGCCGGAATTCATCGTGTTCCAGGCCGGCGCCGACAGCATTGCCGGCGATCCGCTGGCGCACCTGCAGTACACGCCGCGGGCGCATGCCCATGCCGCGCAGCGGCTGTGCGTGCTGGCGAACGAACTGTGCCAGGGCCGCATCATGGGTTTCGGCGGCGGCGGTTACAACCGCAACAATCTTGCTTTGGGCTGGTGTGGGGTGCTCGACGCTTTTATACGGGGTTCGGAAAAATAAATGACGCAATCAGCACCGCTCAAACTCAGCGTCCTCGACCAGTCGCCGATCATCAGCGGCCACACGCCGCAGCAGGCAATCCAGCAGACCATACGCCTCGCCCAGGCGGCTGAAAAACTCGGTTATTACCGCTACTGGTGCGCCGAGCATCATTCGATCATGGCGCTGGCCGATCCCTGTCCGGAAATCCTGGTGACCCGGCTGGCCGCGGCCACCTCGACCATCCGTGTCGGCACCGGCGGCGTGCTGCTGCCGTACTACAGTCCGCTGAAAATCGCCGAGCAGTTCCGCATGCTCGAAGCGCTGTTTCCGGGACGCATCGATCTCGGCATCGGCCGCGCGCCGGGCGGCGACCAGGCCACGGCAATGGCGATGGGGCAGGGCCGTTATCCATCGGCGGATGATTTTCCGGAGCAGGTGCAGTACCTCGCGGCCTATCTCGATGACGATATTCCCGAGGGGCATCCGTTTCGCCAGGTCAAGGCGCAGCCGGCGGGACCGGGCAGCCCGCAGATCTGGCTGCTGGGATCATCGGATTACAGCGGCGCGCTGGCAGCGCAGCTCGGTTTGCGTTTTGCCTTTGCGCATTTCATCAGCGCGCGCGGCGGCGACGTGGTGATGCGCGATTTCAAAAAACGCTACCAGCCCTCGGCGCGCGAACCGCAGCCCCATGCACTGGTTTGTGTGTTCGTGATCTGTGCGGACTCGCAGGAACAGGCCGAACGGCTGGCGCAGAGCGTCGACCTGCGCCGTCTGAACATGGATTACTGCGTCAACGCTCCGGTGCCGACGCTGGAGGAAGCCGAGCGCTATCCCTATACCGATGTCGATCGCCAGCGCATCGCCCATCACCGCCGCCGCGTGGTGCTGGGCACGCCGGATGTCGTCAAACAGCGACTACTGGAAATCAAGACTGAGTTTCAAGCCGACGAATTGATGGTGATCACCATCACCGGCGACTACGATACCCGGCTGCGTTCCTATGAACTGGTTGCCGGCGCTTTCGGTCTCTGTCATCCGTAATCTCAACGGCGCGTTAACGGGTGCATCGGGCTTGCCGGCGTGGTGCCGGTAAGACGACTTTGCGGCCGGAACGGGCCGTTAGACACCTTTGAGGAGAATGAAATGAAATCGCTGATAGCCGCAGTAGTTTGTGCCCTGTTTGCGCTGTCGTCCGCCCATGCCCAGCAACCCCAGGGCGAGGCCAAAAAAGGCGCTCCGGCCGCAGAGAAGAAGGCCCAGCAGGCAAAGAAGGAACCCAGCGAGGCGCAGAAAAAACAGCAGGATCGCATGCGCCAGTGCAGCGGGGATGCGAAGGCAAAAGGCATCAGCAGCAAGGAAGAACGCAACAAGTTCATGAGCGCCTGCCTCAAGGGTGAAACTGCCGAAGTCAAGCCGGCCGCAACGCAGCAGGACAAGATGACTGCCTGCAACAAGGAAGCCGGCAACAAGCAGCTTAAAGGCGAAGACCGCAAGAAGTTCATGAGTTCCTGCCTGAAAGGCTGATATCAGGCACCGCCGCATTGCGGCGGCTGAGGAAGCGGGGGCATACTGGCAACGGTATGCCCTTTTCTTTTTGCGGAAAGATGCCGGCGAATCCGGTGAGCCGTGGCACGGCGATCCGGCGGGTGGTCGCGGCATTGCTGCTGGGAGTGACGATGGGTGGGGATGCCGCCGACGATGCCGCCATGCATCGCGAACGCATGGTGGACGAGATCAGGCAAATGACCCGGGATACGCGCAATGAAACAGGGCGCGCGGAACTGGCCGGGCAGACGCTGCGCGCCATGAGCAGGGTCGAGCGCCATCGTTTTGTACCGCCCTCCCAGGTCGTGCAGGCTTACGACAACCGTCCCCTGGCCATTGGCAGTGGTCAGACCATTTCGCAGCCTTTCATCGTGGCGCTGATGACTGATCTCCTCGATTTGCAGCCGGGAGCACGTGTACTCGAGGTCGGGACGGGCTCGGGCTATCAGGCTGCGGTGCTGGCGGAGATCGCAGGCCGGGTCTATACCATCGAAATCATCGAGCCCCTGGCGCGTGTGGCCGCTCAAGCGCTGACCGATGCCGGTTATCGCAATGTGCAGACCCGAGTCGGTGACGGTTACGCCGGCTGGCCGGAGGCATCGCCATTCGATGCGGTGATGGTGACTGCAGCCGCGCCGCATGTGCCGCAGCCGCTGATAGACCAGCTGGCACCCGGGGGTCGGATGGTTATTCCGGTCGGCGAGTCCGGCGGCATTCAATCACTCTACCTGCTCGAAAAAAATCTGCGCAATGAGGTCAGTCGGCGCAAGGTGCTGGCGGTACGGTTTGTGCCACTGACACGCAAACCGTTGCACTGAGAAGAGGTACGCAGTTCCGCAGTGCAACATGAATTTTCCGGCACCAAAATAAAGCGCTGCCGGAACGCTGCGCACCGCGGTGTGGCGTCATCCAGCGGTTTTGCCTGATAAATCCCTGTTTTCTCCCGTGTTGGGCATGGCACGGGGGTTGCTCTGTTCTGCTCAGGCAATTTGCGGGCAGAACGTGCCGGAGGCAAAAGACATGGGATGGGGGCAGAGGATAGACACATTGGCAGCTGGGCAGTCGCTGTCAGAAAGCGAGGCCGAATCGCTGTTCGCGGCCATACTCGATGGCGGTGTTCCGGATCTGGAACTCGGTGGCCTGCTGGCCCTGATCGAACGGCGACCGCTGACGCAGCAGGAACTCGTGGGCGTACTTTCAGCGCTGTATTCCCGTGTTTTTCAGATGACCGCGCCGGATACCCGGTGGCGAGCGGTGCTGATGCCGAGTTACGGCGCATCCCGCGATCATCCCAACCTGCTGCCGCTGCTGGCGATGAGCCTGCAAAGACTGGGCATACCGGTGCTGGTGCACGGGATGCTCAGCGGTGAACGCGGCATGGCCGCGGCTTACGTGTTCAGGGAACTTGGCATCATGCCCTGCACCAGCCTGGCCCAGGCCAGCCAGAATTTGCAGAAGGGGCAACTGGCATTCCTGCTGTCAGGCGCGCTGGCGCCGGCACTGGCCGATCTGCTGGCACTGCGTGCACGGCTGGGCGGCGGTGCCCTTGCGCGTGTTCTGGCGCGACTGGCCGATCCGTTCAACGGTGCCGCCCTGCACCTGGTGCCGGCGGTGAATGTCCACGAGCGCGGCGTGCTGCGCCCGCTGTTGTGCGACATCGGCAGCACGACGCTGCTGTTCGAGACACGTGACGGAGAGTCCGTGGTTGACGCGCAATGTCGCCCTGCCATTGAATTGATCAGGGACGGTGTGCCGCAACTGCTGTTCGATGCCGAAATCACCCCCCGCTGTGCGCATCCCTTGCCATCGGCGGGAGACCTGAAAGGCACCGCGCGCTGGATCAATGGCGTGCTGGAAGGGCAGATTCCGATGCCGGTACCGATCGCCAACCAGTTCGCCTGCTGTCTCTATGGCACCGGCTATGCCCAGGATTTGAATCAGGCGAAGGCCATCGCCGCGGTTGAAACCGGCAGTCTTGCCGCAGCCTGACATTTCCCTGTTGACCACGTGGCTTTGGCGGCAGTTGGTGATGGCCGCTGTGCTAAACTGCGCGCTGTTTTCAGTTTGATCCATCCATAAAACAGTTTCGTAAGAAAGGAGTGCGCGCATGGGAGCGATATTCCAGTCACTTGGACGAACCATTACGGCCGGTTTCGTCATTCTCGTAGTAATCATTCTGGTTGCGGGCGGCGGCGGTGCACGTGCTGCCGGCGATCATGCCTGGTGGGCTTTCGTTTTCCGCTGGCTGCACGTGATGTCCGGCGTGATGTGGATCGGCCTGCTCTGGTATTTCAATTTTGTGCAGATTCCGTCGATGCCCAAGATTCCCGATGAACAAAAGCCTGCCATCGGCAAGGTGATTGCGCCGACGGCGCTGTTCTGGTTCCGCTGGGCTGCGTTGGCCACGCTGGTTACCGGCCTGATCCTCGGCGGCATGAACGGCTACATCGGCACGGCGCTGACCTTCGGTAAACCGTTTACAGCGATCGGCATCGGCATGTGGCTGGGCATCATCATGGCCTTCAATGTCTGGTTCATCATCTGGCCGAATCAGAAGAAGGCGCTGGGCATTGTTGCTGTCGAGGCTGACGCCAAAGCCAAGGCGGCGCGAGTGGCCATGATCACTTCGCGGGTCAACACCATGTTGTCGATCCCGATGCTGTTCTGCATGGTGGCGCAACAGAACGGCGGCCTGTAAACCAGCAGCCGGCTAGTGCCGAAAAAACGCCCGGGGATTTCCCGGGCGTTTTTGTTTGGAGGGCAGTACCGGTTTATCTGCCTGGCGATGGAGGCCCGAGGCCTTCGATTTTCATTCCGGGCTTGATGCCATGTTTGGCGAACCAGCCCTGGTTCATTTCCAGGGCATAGCGCACCGGTTTCCTGGCGGAATGCGAATTCTGGGTGTGCGGCTGCATGTCCTCGATGTTGACGATGGTTCCATCGTCTTCGATGAACGCAATCGACAGCGGAATGTAGGTGTTCATCATCCAGAAGGCATGGTGAGCAGGCTGGGGGAATACAAAAAGCATGCCGCGGTTTTCCGGCAGCATGCGCCGGTGCATCAGTCCCTGCATGCGATCCGCTTCCGTCACCGCAACTTCAGCCACGATTTTCTGACCTTTTGCAGCAAGCTCGATCTGCGGCATTGCCGCCTGCGCGGCCGTAGCCAGCAACAAGGCGGTGATGAACAGCAGGCGCTTCATGGGCGGTTACCGGGGACGGTATCGGCCAGCCAGGCGGCGATGGATTCGCGCAATCCGGCCACGTCGCCTATTGCCGGCAGCAATTCCAGCTTCAGCGCCGGATTGTCGCGACGGATTCCGGCCAGCAGGTCGGGTACGTCGTGTTTCAAATGGCCGCCTTGCGCCATGAACAGCGGTGCGATGTGGATGGAGCGATGGCCTGCGGAGACCAGCGCGCCAATGGCTTCAGCGAGCGTGGGCGGCTGGAATTCGAGAAAGGCCAGTTTCACCGTGAGATCGCTGCGCGTGGCGGCGACCCGGGCGGCGATGTCATGGAACGGCAATGCCCATTCCGGATCACGCGCACCGTGCGCGAACAGGACGAGGCCGGTGGCTTGCACCATGCCTCAACCCTTGCCGGTGCTGCCGAAGCCGCCGGCGCCGCGGCTGGATGCGGCGAAATCGTCGACGATGTTGAACGCGACCTGCACGACCGGTACGACCACCAGCTGCGCCAGGCGTTCCATCGGGTTGATGGTGAATGCGCTGTTGCCGCGGTTCCAGGTCGAGACGAACAACTGGCCCTGGTAATCGGAATCGATCAGTCCGACCAGGTTGCCGAGCACGATGCCGTGCTTGTGGCCCAGACCCGAGCGCGGCAGGATGATTGCGGCGAGTCCGGGGTCGGCGATGTGGATGGCCATGCCCGCAGGGATGAGTTCGGTCTGACCCGGCTGCAGCGTCAGCGGCTGATCGAGACAGGCGCGCAGGTCGAGGCCGGCGGAACCGGGGGTGGCGTACTGCGGCATCTGCTCGCGCAGGCGCGCATCGAGAATCCTGACATCAATCGATTGCATGGGGAAAAGGCGATCCGTTACCGGGATCGGCGGGATTTGCGGCCGCTGAGGGCGGCGACGTGTTCAATGATCTTGCGTGCGACAACATCCTTGGCAGCGCGTGGCAGGCGGTGCGTACCGGTATCGTCGAACAGCGTGACTTCATTGTCGTCAGCACCGATCGCGTCCTGCGCCAGGTTGGCGATCATCAGCGGCACTTTCTTGCGCCGGCGTTTCTGGTCGGCGTAGGTGTCGAGGTTGCGGCTTTCGGCGGCAAAACCGACGCAGAACGGCGGCTTCGGCCGCGCAGCCACCCAGCTGAGTATGTCGGGGTTGGGCGTGAGCTTGAGCGTCAGCTGCCCTTCGTCGGTCTTCTTGATCTTGTGCTTGCGTGGCGCGTTGACCCGGTAGTCGGCTACCGCGGCGACGCCGATGAAGATGTCGGCTTTGGCCGCATGCTTCTTCACGGCGTCGAACATCTCCGCGGCAGTCTGCACCGGGATCAGCGCAGCGCCTGCCGGCGCTGCGAGGCTGACCGGACCGGAGACCAGCGTGACGTCAGCACCTGCAGCGATCGCCGCGCGCGCCAGCGCGTAACCCATCTTGCCCGAACTGCGGTTGGTGATGCCGCGCACCGCGTCGATCGGTTCGAATGTCGGACCTGCAGTCATCAGCACGCGTTTTCCCGCCAGCGTTTTTGGCTCGAGCAGGGCGCTGATTGCATCGGCAAGATCATCAGCTTCAAGCATGCGACCCATACCGGTTTCACCGCAGGCCTGGTCGCCGCTGTCCGGTCCGAGAATGGTGACGCCGTCGCGCTTCAGTTGTGCGATGTTGCGGCGGGTCGCCGGGTGTTCCCACATCTGGCGGTTCATAGCCGGTGCCACGATCAGCGGGCAGTCGCGCGCCAGGCATAGCGTTGACAACAGGTCGTCAGCCAGGCCGTTGGCGGCCTTGGCGATGAAGTCGGCGGTGGCGGGTGCGACGACGATAGCCTGCTTGTCACGGCTGAGTTCGATATGTCCCATCCCGTTATGCACGCGGGCATCCCACATGTCGGTGTGCACGGGGTGTCCTGACAGTGCCTGCAGCGTGGCCGGGGTTATGAAGCCGCAGGCCGCCTCGGTCATCACCACGTGCACGTCGATGCCGCGGTCGCCCAGCCGGCGCACCAGTTCCGCGGCCTTGTACGCGGCGATGCCGCCGGTGAGGCCGAGCAGGATGGATTTGCGATCGATTTTGTTCGTAATATCAGGCACGTAGCGTATCCCGGGAGGGGGGATGCAAGTGTAACTGCAACCCGTCGGCGGGTAAACCGGGGGCCTTGCCGAGCGTTCTGGAATGACCGTCCCGGAAAATTCCGAACATGGCAATCACCGACTGGCCGCTGGATGAGCGGCCGCGCGAAAAACTGCTGGCCAAGGGTCCCCAAAGCCTGTCCGACGCTGAACTGGTGGCCATATTCCTGCGCACCGGCATCAAGGGCAGAAGCGCGGTGGAACTGGCGCGTGCGCAACTGCTGCGTTTCGGTTCGTTGTCGGCGCTGGCGGGGGCTGCTGCCGATGCCTTTTGCGCCGAACCCGGCCTCGGGCCTGCAAAGTATGCGCAACTCCAGGCTGCGCTGGAAATCGCCCGGCGTACGTTACGCGAGAAACTCGAAGCCGGATCCGCGCTGTCGGCGCCACAGACGGTGCGTGATTATCTGCGGCTGACGCTGTACGGCAGGCCGCACGAGGTTTTTGTCGCTGTGTTTCTCGATGCCCAGCACCGGGTCATTGCCTGCGAAGAACTGTTCCGCGGCACTCTGACCCAGACCAGCGTTTATCCGCGCGAGGTCGTCAAGCGCGCGCTGCACCACAACGCCGCGGCGGTGATTTTTGCCCACAATCACCCCTCCGGCGTGGCCGAACCCAGCCGCGCCGATGAAGCGCTGACCGCGGCATTGAAGCAGGCGCTGGCGCTGGTGGACGTGCGGGTACTCGACCATTTCGTCGTCGCTGGGGATGGTGCTTTATCGTTTGCGGAGCGCGGATTGATATAACTATATGTTTTAAATGAATAAATTGTTATTTTCCCCGTTTGGGGCCTATGCCCGAACGGGTTGAGGTCAGCCCCCGTTACGGTGTATCATCCGCCCCTTTCTGAATTGCGGAGTTCTGTCATGTCCCGGGTTTGCGAAGTCACCGGCAAAAAACCGATGGTTGGGAACAACGTTTCCCATGCCAACAACAAAACCAAGCGGCGTTTCCTGCCCAACCTGCAAAAGCGCCGGTTCTGGGTTGAAACCGAGAACCGCTGGATCAGCCTGCGGGTTTCCAGCGCCGGCCTGCGCACCATCGACCGCAAGGGCATTGATGTCGTGCTGGCCGACCTGCGCGCCCAGGGCGTGAACATCTAGGAGCGATCATGCGCGAGAAAATCAAACTCGAATCCACTGCCGGTACCGGCCATTTCTACACCACGACCAAGAATAAGCGCACGATGACCGAGAAGATGGAGATCAAGAAGTTCGATCCCGTCGCTCGCAAGCACGTGGCGTACAAGGAAGCCAAGATCAAGTAAGTGCTGCGCAAGCGGCAATAAAAAACCCGCCAAACGGCGGGTTTTTTATTGCCGCTAGTTTTCTGTTACGCGTAGCAGCGCAGGCGGCGGGAGAATTGCTCCAATGCCTCGATGCCGCTCGCTTCGGCGCGGCGGCACCAGTCTTCCAGCTGCTTGACCAGCTGTTCCTTCGAGGCGGTCGAGCGCTGCCACAGTTGTGCCAGTTCGTCGCGCATGGTGTAGATGGTGGTCAGCGTGCTGCTGTGGCTGATGGTACGGGCGCGTTGTTCCTGTTCTTCTGCAGGCAGTGCAATCTTGTCGATGTGCAGCCAGCGCTTCAGCGTTCCGGTATCGATGTCTGCCACCTTGCCTTTGAGCATTTTCAGTTCGTTTGCGCAGGTGACGCGCAGCGAGGCGGCGTATTTGGAAACCACTTCGTAGCGATGGGTGACCACGGCCTGCAGCGTGGCCAGATCGCAGCAGGTCTTGGAGTCATCGAGCACGAGTTTGGGGGCGATTTTCTTGACCTTGGCGAGGCCCAGCGTCTCGAGGATGCGGATGTAGAGCCAGCCAATGTCGAATTCGAACCAGCGGTTAGACAGCTTGGCCGAGGTCGCATAGGCGTGATGGTTGTTGTGCAGTTCTTCGCCGCCGATCAGGATGCCCCAAGGCACGATGTTGGTGCTGGCATCTTCCGGCTGGAAAGTACGGTAGCCCCAGTAGTGGCCGATGCCGTTGATGACGCCGGCAGCGAGGAACGGAATCCACAGCATCTGTACGGCAAAGACGGTGATGCCGATCGGTCCGAGCAGGATGACGTTGGTGATCAGCATCAGCGAGATGCCCCAGCGGTCATGGCTGTATATTTTGTGCTCGATCCAGTCGTCCGGGGTGCCATGGCCGTAACGATCTAGTGTTTCCTGGTTCTTGCCCTCTTTGCGGTAGAGTTCGGCGCCCTCGAGCAGTACCTTGCGAATGCCGAATATCTGCGGGCTGTGGGGATCCTCGGGTGTTTCGCATTTGGCGTGGTGCTTGCGATGGATGGCAGTCCAGTGCTTGGTCAGCATGCCCGTGGTCAGCCACAGCCAGAAACGGAAGAAATGCGCCGGCAACGGATGCAGATCAAGCGCGCGATGGGCCGAGTGGCGGTGCAGATAGATGGTCACCGCTGCGATCGTGATGTGGGTGACGACCAGCGTGTAGACCACGTAGCCCCACCACGGCATATCAAGAACCCCTGTATACATTCAGATCCTCGCTCTTATGTTTTGTATGGTCATGGACGGGTTTTGTGACCGCTGCAGTGTACTGAAGTTCGCTATCCGGGGATAGCCTTGCCCCCGGTTTTTCCCCGAGAGCCATTCATAACTAATTGTTTATAAACAATTTTATTCTTGACGTTCGACCAGGGATTTGACGCTCCCCAGCACCCTGATTTCGCGCTGCGGATAGGGGATTTCAATACCCGCCTTGCGGAATTCGCGCCAGATGTCGGCATAGAGGTCGGAACGCAGGCCGTAGACGCCCTGGTCGGGATCATCCACCCACACGCCCATTTCGAGATTGATGCCGCTGTCGGCGAAGCCGATGATGAGCGCCGAGGGCGCCGGATCCTTCAGCACGCGCGGAATTTTTTCCGCCGCGCGCACCATGATTCCCCGCGCCGCGTCGAGATCGGTCGAGTAGGCGACCTGTATCGGCACTCCGACCCGCACCTTGCGGTCGGTCAGCGAGTGATTGATCACCGTCGCGGTGATGATCGATTCGTTGGGGATGATGGCTTCCAGCCCCGCCAGGCTGCGTACCACCACGTAGCGTGCGGTCATTTTGGTCAGCGTGCCGGTGTGGTCGCCGATGGTGACCAGGTCGCCGATGCTGACCGAACGGTCGAGGAGGATGATGAAGCCGCTGATGTAGTTGGCGGCGATTTTCTGCAGGCCGAAACCGATGCCGACTCCGAGCATGCCGCCGAACACCGAAAGCACGGTCAAATCGATCCCCACGGCGGGCAGTGCGATCAACAGGGCAAGTAGCAGCAGCGAGATCTGCACCAGCTTGGAGAACATCACGCGCAGGTTGACCTGCAGCGTAGTGGCGCGCATCAGCCGGTTTTCGGCCAGCCGTCCCAGCCACAGCGCGACCAGCACGGTGGTAATGACCGAGATCGCGCCCTGGAGCACCAGCAGCAGGGAAATCCGGTTGTCCCCGGCCTTGAACCCGATGTCGTGCAAGGCGTCGCTCAGTTGCGGCCACAGACCGGTCACATAGATAGCCACTGCCAGCCACGCCAGCCAGCTGATCCAGCGCTCCGATGCGCGCAACCAGGCACTGGGGGCGAAGGTGTGGCGCATGGCGTAGATGGTCAATCGCACCAGCGCCATTGCCAGCAGCAGCGTGGCTGCGACCTTGAGCAGGTGGGTGCTGTGCCACAGGCCCAGTAGCGTTTTGGCGAACAGCACCAGCAACAGTGTTGATACCGGGAACATCATCCGCTGCATGCTGCCTATGCCCAGAGCCTGGGTGGCATCCAGCGGGGCACGGGCGCGGATCCGCCGGTCAAACCGGCGCGAGAGGAACCAGCCGGCGGTGATGCAGATCGCGAGTGTGCCCAGCTGCCACAGCACGGCTATGCTGTGCAGGTCGGCCCACAGGTCGAGCAAAAGGGCCTGGAATTCAGTCGAGGTGGACATCAGCGGTGTGCCGGGGATGGCGGGAAAACATCCACCTGATGCGAGCGCGGAAACGGAAACATCATCCGCATTTTAACATCAACGCATGGCGCTCAGCCGTTGATCCGTTCCAGCGCCGCCGCGTAAAAACCGTCGGTATGGTGGATATGCGGCCACAGTTGCAGTTGTGGCCCGCACTCGATGGCAATGTTCTGTCTTTGCAGCAGTTCCTGACAATCCAGTGCGCGGAATTGCGGATGGGTGGAGAGGAAGTCTTCGACAACTAGCCGGTTTTCCTCTTCGAGCAGACTGCAGGTGGCATATACCAGGCGTCCGCCGGGTTTGAGCAGCCGCGCCGCCGACCGGAGTATCGAGGCCTGTTTGGCAACCAGTTCGGCCACGCTTTCGGGAGACTGCCGGAACTTGAGGTCGGGGTTGCGGCGCAGAGTGCCCAGCCCGCTGCATGGCGCGTCCACCAGTACGCGGTCGACTTTGCCGGCCAGGCGTTTGATCCGGGTGTCGTTCTCGTGTGCGATGACTTGCGGATGCAGGTTGGACAGCCCGGAGCGTTTGAGTCTCGGTTTGAGGTTGGCCAGGCGTTTGGGTGAGATGTCGAAAGCGTAAAGGCGCCCCTGCGAATTCATCATGGCGCCGAGCATCAGCGTCTTGCCGCCGGCGCCGGCACAGAAATCGACGACCAGATCCGTTCGCCGCGGTGCCAGCAGAAAGCCCAGCAGCTGGCTGCCTTCGTCCTGGACTTCGACAGTCCCGTTGACGAACAGCGGGTGACGATTCAGTGACGGCTTGCCCTTGAGCCGGATGCCGATGGGTGAAAAAGGAGTGGGCGCAGCTTCGATGCCATCCTGCTTCAGGCCGGCGAGCACGGTTGCGCGGTCCGAACGGAAGGTGTTGACGCGCAGATCGAGGGGGGCGGGTTCCTGCAGCGCGCGGCCCAGGTCACGGATGAACGCCTCATCATGCAGTTGTTGCAAGCGGTCAATGACCCACTGCGGGAGGTCGGATTCAACGGCCAGCGGCATGGCGGACTGCTGTGCCCGGGTGGCGTTGAGCCATTGTGATTCAGCCGAGGAAATGAACGTGCCCAGTTCGCGCCCACTGTAGCCGGCTACGCGGGCCAGCCACAGCAGAACCTGCTGGCGCGGCGTTGCATCGGGCGCCAGCCGGTCGAGCAGCAGTTTGCGGCGAAGCACGCCGAATACGGTTTCGGCAACAAAGGCACGCTCAACGCGGCCCAGGGCAGGGTGTTCGCGGAAATAGCGGCTCAGTACTCCGTCAGCCGGATATTCGAAGGTGACTACCCGTTCCAGCGCAGCGGAAGCGGCGGCGATGCGCGCGGCGTTGGGGCTCGGTTTCTCAGGCGGGGGTGCGGCTGTTTTCATCGTTCGCTGACCTGGATTTCACTGACCAATTGCTCACCAGCGGCTTCACCCTCGCGGTTGTAGAAGCGGATGCGCACCGGCAGGTTGCGGTAATCGGTGGCCAGCCAGATCGCAAGGCTTTCACGATCGCCTTCGCGAACCTGGACCACGGGCACGGTGCGCAGCTGGCCGAGCGGAGTTTCGATGATTTCCTGCGGCAGCACGTCGAAGCTGGTCATGTCGAGCCGCGAGCCGCGGGTAAACGGAATGCGGATGCGGCCGGGGGCGGGCGGCGTCATCGCCAGCTGGTACATGAAGCTGATGATGTCCTGGCTGCCGGCGGGAAGATCCGAAGTGGTCTGTTGCGGTGCGCGGCCGAGGCGGATGCTGCGGCTTTCCCAGTCAAACACCGCCAGCGCTTCTTCGGTACGGCTGCCGCGCTGCACGCTGGAGAGGAAACGTTCGGGCCTGAGGCCCTGGTCGGTGACCGTGCCCTGGCTCAGGTAACGATAGCGGTGCGGGCGGAACAGTTCGATCAGTCCCGAGCTTTCGGACTGGCTGCCCAGCTTGTATTGCGTGCCCTCGAATTCCCAGGTCTGCACCGTGCGTCCGACCGGCGTGCGGTCCGGTCCCATGGTCAGTTGATAAATGATCCGTCCCTTGCTCGGGAAGTCCGGCAGCGGCGGTTTTTCCGGCAGGCGGAATACCGTGGGTGTTGCACTGGCCACCACCACCGGTTCGGTCGCTGGTGCAGGAACTGTGAGACTGTTTTCGGCGGCAGGCGCTTCCGCGGTTTCGTTGACAGTGACGGGCGCCGAAGGTGCCGGTTGCGGTTGCCGTGCTGCGGCACGAGGTCGCGGGGGTGGTGCCGGTTGTGGTTTTGCTGCGGGCGCCGGCGGCTGCGGTTCCAGCCGCGCCGTCAGCGGCGGAAGTTCGGGTGGGACCTCCGGCGGCCTTAGCCAGGTACCCGCAAGCAGCGCGGCGTGTGCTGCCAGGGAGACCAGGGCCGCGGCAACCAGACGCAGCGAGGTCCGGTTGGTGATCAAGGCGTCATCTCCAGCCGGGCAATGACCTGCTCGTAGCGTTCGCCGTCATCCTCGATGATGCGCATTTTCACCGGCATCATGCCGTGGTCGCGCGCCAGCCAGATCTCGGTCGCAGTGTCTCCGGGTTCGCGCTGTTTGACCAGATGTACCACGGCCAGCTGCCCCAGCGGCGTGTCGATCGTGGTGTCCGGGCCGATGGCGTAGCGGTACTGGTCGAGCTTGCGGCCATTGGTCATCGGAAACTCGAGCCGCTGCATTTTTTCCCGGTTCAGGAAGAGGAACTGGTACATCACCGACAGCCGGTCCTGGGTGTTTTCAGGCAGCGCCACGGTTTCACTGCGTCCGTCATGGGTGAGTTTCAGTTCGCGGGCATTCCAGTCGAAATCGGCATGCACGCGGCGGGGGTCCTTGCTGGCGCGGGTGCCGTCAAAGGTCACCGGGCGCAAGCCGCCGGGTTGTGCCGTTCCGCTGCTGGTGACTATGCCCGGCCGGCGTTGTACCAGGGCCAGCACACCGATGGCGCGGGTTTCGCTGACGATCCGGTAGGCGTTGTCGCGCAACTCAAAAGTCTCCTGCATCACCGCAATGGGGATGCCGTTCAGCGACACGTTGTATTGGGAATGTATGGATTGGGGTACGGCTGCGCCCGCCAATGCCGTATGCACCAGGATGCCGGCCAGCAGCAAACCGGCGGCCAGCAGCCTAGTCATCGAGCCCGGGCGCGATCAGCGCGGCTGCGCCGGCGCGGCTACCTGAGACCGATACCGAGCCGTCGGCATTGATGCTGACGCGATCCTCGCACAGCCAGCGCACCGCCTGTGGATAGATGCGGTGTTCCTCGGCGAGCACGCGCGCGGCCAGCGAGGTTTCGCTGTCGCCGGGCAGCACCGGCACCGCGGCCTGGATGATGATCGGGCCGTGGTCGAGCTGCGGCGTGACGAAATGCACCGTGCAGCCGTGCACGCGCACGCCGGCGGTCAAAGCCTGGCGGTGGGTATGCAGTCCGGGAAAAGACGGCAGCAGCGAGGGGTGGATGTTGATCATGCGGCCACTGTAGCGGTTGACGAAACCGTCTGTGAGTACGCGCATGAAGCCGGCGAGTACCACGAGGTCGGGGCGGTGCGCGTCGATGGCCTGTGCGAGCGCGGCGTCGAAATCCGCGCGTTTGGCATGGGCGCGGTGATCGATGACGGCGGTGGCCACGCCCTTCGACTGCGCGGTGCGCAGTCCCGCCGCGGCAGGCTCGTTGCTGATTACCGCGCAGATCTGCGCCGGCAGCTTTGCGGCGAGCAGGGCTTCCATGTTGCTGCCGCGCCCCGAGATCAGTATCGCGATGCGCTTCAGGATGGCTCCTTCCGTTTTTACAGTAACAAAGTCTGCGGCTCGCCGCGCCGCCGCCGGCGCACGGTGCCGATGCGCCAGACGCGTTCTCCGGCCCGCTTGAGCAGGGCCTGGGCGCGTGCGGCGTCGGCCGCGGCGACCACCACCACCATGCCGATGCCGCAGTTGAACACGCGGTGCATCTCGGCGTCGGCGACGTTGCCCTGCTGCTGCAGCCAGCGGAACAGCGGCGGCAGCGGCCATGCATCGTGGTGCAGTTCCGCGGTCAGGGTCTGCGGCAGCACCCGCGGCACGTTGTCGACCAGTCCGCCGCCGGTGATGTGCGCCAGTCCTTTGACCTTCACCTGCTTCATCAGTTTCAGCACCGGCTTCACGTAGATCCGCGTCGGCGCCAGTATCAGGTCTTTCAACGCGCGACCGCCGACTTTCGCCGACAGGCGCACGCCCGGCTGTGCGAGGATGCGGCGCACCAGCGAATAGCCGTTGGAGTGCGCGCCGTTGCTGGCGAGGCCGAGGATCACGTCGCCGGCGCGGATGGAACGGCCGTCGATGATCTTTTTCTTGTCGACGACGCCGACGGCAAAGCCGGCGAGATCGTATTCGCCGGGCGGATACATGCCGGGCATTTCGGCGGTTTCACCGCCGATCAGTGCGCAACCCGCCATCTCGCAGCCGGCGGCGATGCCCTTGACCACGTCGGCGGCGGAGGCGACGTCGAGTTTGCCGCAGGCGTAATAGTCGAGGAAGAACAGCGGCTCGGCGCCCAGCGTGAGAATGTCGTTGACGCTCATCGCCACCAGGTCAATGCCGATGGTGTCGTGGCGCTGCCATTCGAAGGCGAGTTTGAGCTTGGTGCCCACGCCGTCGGTGCCGGAAACGAGGACGGGTTCGCGGTAGCCGCGCGGAACGGCGAACAGCGCGCCGAAGCCGCCGATGCCGGCCATGACGCCGGGCCGCAGCGTACGTTTGGCGTAGGGCTTGATGCGGTCGACCAGTGCGTCGCCGGCATCGATGTCGACGCCGGCGTCACGATAAGTCAGCGACCGGGGTTTGGTGGTTTTGCGTTTCAAGGAATTTCCTGCGGTTTCTGGGTGGGAGCCGGTTTCGAATCGGAAGTCTGCACCGTCCGCCCTGTTAAGATAGGCATTCGGCAATCATCGTTGAACGTTGCGGATTTTATCTCAAATGACTGAGCAGGGTTCCGGACAGAAGCACCTGTGGCAGTGGCTGGCGGCGACCGCGCTGGCGCTGGCCGTCGTTTATGTACTGAGCCCGATACTGACGCCGTTCCTGTTCGCCGCCATCCTCGCCTATATCTGCAATCCGCTGGTCGGCCGCATGACCCGTCGTCGCGTGCCGCGGACGCTGGCCGTGGTGTTGGTGCTGCTGCTGCTCGGCGCGGTGTTCGTGCTGATGTTGCTGGTGCTGCTGCCGCTGCTGATCCGCCAGATCCGCACCATCGCCGAGCAGGCACCGGTGTACATTGACTGGCTGCGCACCGCGGTGGCGCCGCGGCTGGAGCACCTGCTCGGTGTGCAGCTGGAAACCGCGATGGTGCGCGACTGGGTGACCGAGCACATGGCGGAAATCCGCGACGTCGCGCTGAAGCTGCTGCCCTCGCTGAAGTCCGGCGGTCTCGCGGTGATCGGTTTCCTGGTCAGCGCGGTGCTGGTGCCGGTGGTGCTGTTCTATTTTTTGCGCGACTGGAACGCGATCGTCGGCGGCATCGACCGGCTGGTGCCGCGGCGCTGGCACGAAAGGGTCACTGTCCTCGCCCGCGAGATCGACGATGTGCTCGGCCAGTTCCTGCGCGGCCAGCTGCTGGTGATGCTGGGCATGGGCCTGTTCTACACCGTGGCATTGTGGGCGGTCGGTCTCGATTTCGCGCTGTCGGTCGGCATGATCGCCGGGTTGGTCACCTTCGTGCCGTACCTCGGCGTCATCATCGGCGTGCTGCTGGCGACGATGACCGGGGCGCTGCAGTTCC
>Ga0222713_10001611_pt1 | contig 25078 bp, 24 predicted proteins | sample C33_649DmetaG_FD_165061 | JGI IMG/M metagenome (GOLD analysis project Ga0222713, IMG submission 165061) | Estuarine water microbial communities from San Francisco Bay, California, United States - C33_649D | ecosystem: Environmental > Aquatic > Marine > Unclassified | place: USA: California... | reverse complement strand
GGTGCTGCCGAGTGCTGGGGCTGTTAGCCCACAGCCCGCGCAATCGCGTCGCCCATTTCCGCCGTTTTAGCTTTACCGCCGAGGTCCGGTGTTAGTTGTTTGCCGTCAGCGATGGTTTGTTCGACGGCGGCTTCGATTGATTTCGCCGCTTCCAGCGCTTTCGGTTCATTCTTCTTCATTCCCAGCCAGTCGAACAGCAGCTTGCCCGACATGATCATCGCGTAGGGGTTGGCAATGCCCTTGCCGGCGATGTCGGGCGCGGAGCCGTGGGTGGCCTGCGCCATCGCGTGCGTGCCGCTGGCGTTGACGCCTGGCGCCATGCCCAGACCGCCGACCAGTCCCGCCGCTTCGTCGGTGAGGATATCGCCGTAAAGGTTGGTGGTGACCAGCACGTCGTACTGTTGCGGCTTCATCACCAGTCGCAGTGCGCAGGTGTCGACGATCACTTCTTCGAACTCGATGTCGGGGTAGCGCGCGGCAACCTTGCGGCATTCCTCGGCAAACAGGCCGTCGCCCATGCGATAGACGGTGTTCTTGTGCACGGCACTGACTTTTTTGCGGCGGTGGCGCGCGGCCTCGAAGGCGGCTTCGGCGATCAGCCGGCTCTTGGTGCGGGTAGTGACGCAGACGCCGATGGCCAGTTCGTCGGTGGGCATGAATTCGCCGTAGCCCTTGAACAGGTTGGCATCGACCTTGAAGCCCTCGGTGGTTTCGCGCAGGAACAGCATATCGACGTTCTTGTGCACCGAGGGCAGGTTGTTATACGACTTGAAGGGCTTGTAGTTGGCATAGAGGCCGAAATGGGTGCGGAACAGCGGATGGGCGTTGAGCCAGGTCGGATCGTTGCGCGGGTATTCGCGGTGGCCGATGGGGCCGAGCACCCAGCCGTCGAGCGCGGTCAGTGTTTCCAGCGTGCCCGGCGGAACGGTATGGCCCAACGCGTCATGCGCGGCGCGCGCGATCGGCACCGGCTTCCAGTCGATGGTCAGTCCGGTTTTCGCGGCGGCGGCCTTCATCACCTTGATGCATTCGGGAACGACCTCGAGGCCGATATCGTCGCCGTTGAGTATGCCGAGCTTGAGCATGCTGGGTTCTCCTTAGTCTGTCCGATGCGCCGAATGGGTATGAGACAATAAAACATACACGAAGCATGCACATCGGATATTCCACAACATGAAGACACTGCCTCATCTGTTTCACAGCAACCGTTCATGGTCGGAACGTGTGCGCCGGGAGAATCCGGACTTTTTCCGCAAGCTGGCGCAGCAGCAGGCGCCGGAATACCTGTGGATCGGCTGCGCCGACAGCCGGGTACCTGCCAACGAGGTGGTCGACCTGTTGCCGGGAGAGTTGTTTGTACATCGGAACGTTGCCAACGTCGTCACCCATACCGACCTCAACTGCCTGTCAGTGATCCAGTTTGCCGTCGACGTGCTGAAGATCAAGCACATCATGGTGGTCGGACACTACGGCTGCAGCGGGGTCGGCGCCGCGCTGCGCGGAGACCGCATCGGCCTCAGCGACAACTGGCTGCGCCACGTGCAGGATGTGCGCCAGAAGCACGACGTGTTGCTGGGTTCGACGGACGGTGTTGCGCGTGCAGACCGGTTGTGTGAACTGAATGTGATCGAGCAGGCGCTGAACGTGTGCCAGACCACCATCGTGCAGGACGCCTGGGAGCGTGGCCAGTCACTGACGGTGCACGGTTGGGTCTACGGCCTCAGTGACGGCATGCTGCGCGACCTCAATTTCGTCGCGACTTCCGTACTGGAGACGCGTGAGACTTATGCCGAGGCGCTGGCAACCCTTGGTCGCCGCTGATTGATCCATAGGCGTTCGTCCTGAGCTTGTCGAAGGACGGAGGAAATATCCCGGGATGTTGTCTGTCGCCAATGGTGTTCGTGGTTCGACAAGCTCACCACGAACGGGTCTTCAGGATTTTCTAGACGATCCCGTTTTTGCGCAGCGCCTCGATCTCGGCGTCGCTCTTGCCGAGCAGTCCGCGCAGCACGTCGTCGGTGTGTTGAGACAGCAGTGGCGGCGGGTTTTCGTAGGCCAGCGGTGTGCGTGAATATTTGATCGGGTTGGCGACCAGCGGCACCGTGCCCGAAAGCGGGTGCGGCACGTCGACCTTGAGGCCGCGGTGCCGGATCTGCGGATTGGCGAACACTTCGTCGAGCCGGTGCACCGGCCCGCAGGGCACGCCCAGCGGTTCGAGCACGGCAATCCATTCCGCAGTGGTTTTCAGAGTCATTGCCGGCGTGATCGCCGCAACGCAGGCATCGCGGTTGGCGATGCGCAGCGCGTTGCTCGCAAATCGCGGATCATTGCCGGTGGCCGCGATGCCTGCAGCTTCACAGAAGCGCTTGAACTGGCCGTCGTTACCAACGGCGATGATCACGCTGCCGTCCCGGGTCGGGAAGGTCTGGTAGGGCACGACATTGGGATGGGCGTTGCCCATGCGCCGCGGCACTTCGCCGCCGACCAGGTAATTGCTGTTCTGGTTGGCGAGCCAGGCCACCTGGGTGTCGAGCAGGGCCATGTCGATGTACTGGCCGCGACCGCTGCGATGGCGTTCTTCGATTGCGGCAAGGATCGCCACCGTTGAATACATTCCGGTCATCAGGTCAGCGATGGCGACGCCGGCCTTCTGCGGGCCGCCGCCGGGCAGGTCATCGCGCTCGCCGGTGATGCTCATCATGCCGCCCATGCCCTGCACCATGAAGTCGTAGCCGGCACGGTCCTTCATCGGCCCGTCCTGGCCGAAGCCGGTGATTGAGCAGTAGACCAGCCGCGGATTGAGTTTCGACAGCGTGGCGTAGTCGAGGCCGTAGCGCTTCAAGTCGCCGACCTTGTAGTTCTCGAGCAGAATATCGGCGTGCTGCGCAAGTTCGCGAGCGATGGCCTGGCCTTCGGATTTTGCGATGTCCAGTGTCACCGACTGCTTGCCGCGGTTGGCGCACAGGTAATAGGCGGATTCCGTGGTGTCGCGGCCTTCGCGGTCCTTGAGGAACGGCGGACCCCAGCCGCGGGTGTCGTCACCCTTGCCGGGACGCTCGACCTTGATCACTTCGGCGCCGAGGTCGGCGAGCAGCTGGCCGCACCAGGGCCCGGCCAGGATGCGACTCATATCGAGTACGCGAAGTCCGGTCAGAGGTTTGTGCATCGGTTATTTCTTGGCTTTCTGGATGAGTTCGTATACGGCAGTGTGATCCCGCCCGGGGGCCAGCTGTTTTTCCGCCGCGGTCCAGAATGCTGCGCAGTGGCGGGCGAGGTCGGCGGGAGTGTCCGTCGATTCGACGACTTCCAGCGCGGTGCGCACGTCCTTGGCCATCAATGACGTCGCAAAGCCGGCGCCGAAGACGCTGTTGAGCATCTGCTGCCTGACCTTGTTTTTCGTCGTGTTGTTCATGCCGCTGGAGGCGTTGATGATGTCTGTGGCCACGGCGGGATCGAGGCCGAAGCGTTCGGCGGCGATGATGGCTTCGCAGGCGGCAACCAGCCCGGCAGCCGACACGTAGTTGTTCAGGGCCTTGATTGCATGCCCCGCACCGAGCGGGCCGCAGTGGAACAGCTGTCCGCCCATTTTGGCGAGCATCGGTTGCACGCGGTCGTACATGGCCTTGTCGCCGCCGACCATGATCGCCAGCGTGGCCGCGACCGCGCCTTTGACGCCGCCGGACACCGGTGCGTCGATGAAAGGAAAGCCGCGCCTGGCCAGCAATTCGCCCAGGTCGCGCGTGCCCACCGGCGACGACGAACTCATGTCGATCAGCAGAGTTCCCTTTGCCGCGCGTTCGAGGACGCAGTCTTTGAAATCGTCTTTTTTTCCGCACAGCGCGGTACGCACCGCCTTGCCATCGGGCAGCATGGTGATGACGATGCCGGCGGTTGCGCCGAGTTCAGCGAGGCTGCCGGCGACGGTGACGCCCTGTTCTTCCGCCAGTGCCTTGGTGCGCGCGGTGTCGAGATCAAACACGACCAGTTTGTAGCCGGCGCGGGCGAGGTTGCCGGCCATCGGCGTGCCCATCGCGCCGATGCCGACAAAACCGATGATGTCGTTGGAAGCCGTCATGATCAGTACCCGGATTATTGGTGGTTACATCGGCAGTTCGGTGCCGCGCTTGCGGCTGCGTGCCAGCTCGAGCATTTTTACCGCGGTGTACACGTCCTGTATACCCATGCCGTGCGATTCATAGAGGGTGATGTCGTCCTTGCCTACGCGGCCCGGCTTGAGTCCGGCCAGCACTTCGCCGATTTCGGCCAGCGTTTCCCAGCTCAGCCGCCCGTTTTCGACGGCAGGCAGCAGGTCGCCGCATTCCTTGGCTGCGGTGCCGCGTCCGTCGACAGTGATCAGCGCGCAGCGCGCTACGGTTTTTGCATCGATCTCGCGCCGCGACAGGGCATTGGAGCCCGCGGCGTTGATATGCTGGCCCGGTTCCAGCCAGTCACCGTCGAGTACCGGCGCTGCCGACTTGGTGATGACGTTGACGACCTGCGCGCCGCGGATCGCTTCCTGCGGAGTATTGGCAGGTGTGACCGGAATATCCAGCTTGATCGACATTTTCCTGCACCAGGCTTCGAGCTTGTCGCGGGTCGGGGCGTAGACCCGGGCTTCGCGCAGTTTCAGCGCACGCACCACGGCCTCGAGCTGGCCCATGCCCTGGTAGCCGGCGCCGAGCTGGGCCACGGTCGTCGCACCCGGATTGGCCAGCGCCCTCGACGCGACGCCGCTGGCGGCGCCGGTGCGGATCATGCTCTGCCAGCGCGCCTCGACGATGGCTTCGAGCTTGCCCGTTTTCATGTTCATCAGGTGCACGTACATCGCTGAGCGTTGTCCCGGCACCGTGTAGTAGTACTTGAAGCCGATGTAGCCCAGCTCCGGCGCTGCGGCCTGAAGTACATGCTGGATGCCCGACGGCGTCTGGATGCGCGCCCGCGGAATGTCGGTGGCACGACCCAGCGCCAGGGCTTTCATCGCGGCCTCGACCTGTTCGAGCGCGATGTCCATGGTCAGCAGATCCTGGATGTCCTGCTCGCTGAGAAAAGTCACCATCCGGGCTGTCCTATTTCTTTGCCGATTTTTTCGCGTCGGCGCGGATCGCCGACAGCGTGGTGCGCGGGCTGATTGCGTCAGGATCGATGCGGACCTCGATCAGCGCGGCGGTTTTTGCCGCCGCAGCGCGTTCGAATGCGGCTTCAAAATCGGCGGTCTTGTCGACGGTCTCGCCGTGCAGGCCGTAGGCGCGGGCCAGCGCTGCAAAATCCGGATTCTTCAGTTCGGTGCCGCTGACGCGACCCGGATAATGCCGTTCCTGGTGCATGCGGATGGTGCCGTACATGCCGTTGTTGACGACGATGAAAATCACCCGTGCATCGTATTGCGCCGCGGTGGCGAGTTCCTGTCCTGTCATCAGGAAATCCCCGTCGCCGGCGAAGGCGAGGACCATCTTTTTCGGATAAACGAGTTTTGCGGCCACGCCTGCAGGCACGCCATAGCCCATCGCGCCGCTGGTGGGTCCCAGCTGGGTGCGGAAGCCGCCGTAGCGGTAGAAACGATGCACCCACAGCGAGAAATTGCCGGCGCCGTTGGTGATGATGGATTCCGGCGGCAGGCGCTTGTTCAGCCAGTTGACGATTTCGCTCATGTTGGCAGCGCCGGGAACCTTGACCGGCTTCTGCCAGGCTTCGAGATCGGCACGCGCGGCCCTGGTCCATTCGCTCCACGCCGGTTTCAGCGGCGGCAGCTTGCGCGCGGCGGCGGCGAACTCGGGCATGCCGGCGTTGATCAGCAGGTCGGCCTGGTAGACGCGCCCCAGTTCCTCGGCGCCGGGATAGATGTGCACGAAGGGCTGCTTCGGTCGGGGGATGTCGAACAGCGTGTAGTTGACCGTGGTCCATTCGCCGAGCCTCGACCCGATGGCGATCAGCAGATCGGATTCGCTTATGCGTTTGGCCAGTTCGGGGTTCAGTCCCACCGCCACGTCGCCGACATAGTGACGGTCGCGGTTGTCGATCATGTCCTGGGCGCGGTACGAACACGCCACCGGCAGGTCATAGGCGGTGACGAATGCGAGGAAATCCTCGCAGCCTTTTTTGCTCCAGCCGGCCTGGCCGAGAATGACCAGTGGTTTTTTTGCTTTCGACAGCAGTTCGCGCAGCCGGTACATGTCGGCGTCGCCCGGATGTGCAGCGACACGCTGGTAGCGCGCGGTTTTTTTAACTTCGACTTCTGCGTCCTGCATGTCTTCAGGCAGTGCCAGCACCACCGGCCCCGGGCGGCCGGAAGTCGCGATGTGGTAGGCGTGGCTGACCATTTCCTGCACGCGGTCGGCGTGGTCGATGCTCGCCACCCATTTCGCCATCGGGCCGAACATGCGCCGGTAGTCGACTTCCTGGAATGATTCGCGCTCGGCGTAGCGGCTGTGAATCTGGCCGATGAACAGGATCAGCGGTGTTGAGTCCTGATAGGCGGTGTGCACGCCGACTGAAGCGTTGGTCGCGCCCGGGCCGCGGGTGACAAAGGCGAGGCCGGGTTCCCCGGTGAGTTTGCCGTAGGCATCGGCCATGTTGGTGACGCCGCCTTCCTGGCGGCAGATGATGAACTTGAAATCGTCTTCGCGTTCGTAGATGGCGTCGAGTACCGCGAGATAGGATTCACCGGGTACGCCGAAGCCGATTTTCGAACCGTGGGTGATCAGCGAATCGACAAGTATCTGCGCGCCGGTCTGGAACAGCGGGCGGGTGGCGGATTTGGCCGTCATGTGGATTTCCTGGCGGGATGTTCGTGTTGCGGGAGCGCAAGCCTATCACGTCTGTATCGCGCGCGACCGCTATACTGCGCAGCGTGTGCCCCGTTGCCGCAGCGAAAGGAAACCGGATCGTGCATGAATTCATAAAATGGACTGCAACTGAAGCAGTGCAGCGTCTGCAGAACGGCGAGGTCTCGCCGCTGGAACTGATTTCCGCTGCCGAGACGCGCATCGCCGAAACCAATCCGCGGATCAATGCCATGGTCACGCTGTGTTTCGAGCGGGCACGTGAACGCGCCCGCCAACTGATGCAGCGCAGGAGCGGAGCGTTGCCGAAGGGATTTCTTCACGGACTGCCGATCGCGGTCAAGGACAACACCCATGTCGAAGGCGTGCGCTGTACCTCGGGTTCGCGCGTGCATGAAGATCTGGTTTCACCGGCATCCGATCCGGTGGTGCGGCGGCTCGAAGCCCACGGTGCGATCGTCATCGGCAAGACCAACCTGCCGGAGTTTGCGGCCGGTGGCAACACCTTCAACGATGTGTTCGGTGCGACGCTGAATCCGTGGGACATGCGCCTGAGTGCCAGCGGTTCCTCCGGCGGCAGCGCCGCCGCGCTCGCCGCCGGCCAGGCGTGGATGGCCACCGGCAACGATTTCGGCGGCAGCATCCGCACGCCGGCGAGTTTCTGTTCGGTCAGCGGCCTCCGCCCGAGCCCGGGCATGGTGGCGCGGGTGCAGAAGCAGCCGTTCAATCCGCTGTCGGTCGAGGGGCCGATGGCGCGCACCGTGGCCGACGTGGCGTTGATGTTCGACGCTGAAGCCGGATTCGATGCGCGTGATCCGCTGTCGCCGCGTGATCCGCTGCCTTCGTTTGCCGTGGCCGCGGCGCGCCCTGAAAAACCGCTGCGGGTGGCGGTCAGTGCCGACCTTGGCATCGCGCCGGTGGTTGACTGCGAGGTGCGCGCGGCGATAGCCGCAGTGGCTGAAAAGCTGGCAGCGGAAGGCGTAGCCGTGGAAGAAGCGCATCCTGACCTCAGCGATGCCGGAAAAAACTTTCTGACCCTGCGCGGCGCGGTCTACATCGCCCGCGTGGCGCCACTGCTGGAAAAGTACCGCGCAATGCTCAAGCCGGAAGTGGTGCAGAACGCCGAATTCGGCCTCGGGCTGAAACTCACCGACCTCGTCGCCGCCGAGATCGCGCAGGGCGAGATCATCCGCCGCGCCGCGGCGTTTTTCGAGCAATATGATCTGCTGATCTGTCCGGCGACACTGTGCCCACCCTTTGACGTCACCTGGCGCTATCCCCAAAGCTGGGACGGTGTCGCGTTCGACGGTTACATGGGCTGGCTGGAACTGACCTATGCGATCACCATGACCGCCTGCCCGGTGATGGCGATGCCCGGTGGATTCACCAAGGCCGGGTTGCCGATCGGTTTGCAGGTCGTCGGCAGGCCGAAAGGGGAGGAACAACTGTTTTCACAGGCTGCCTGGCTGGAGGCGTTGCTGGGTTACGCGGCCCGTACTCCCGTTGACCCGCGCTGACTGCGTCACGAAGATAAGTCCGGGCGAACAGGCAAAAAAACCCCGGCTTGCGCCGGGGTAAAACAGGGGTTCTTTTCTCAATGCCCTGCCGGAGGAGATTGTTCGCTGAGTCGTATTCCGTCGTTACTTGAATTTCTTGCCGATTTCGTGGCCGATGGCGGCGCCTGCACCCGCACCCACCACGGTCCCGGTGGTGCTGCCGCCGGTCAATACTGATCCGGCAACGCCGCCGATCACGGCACCGGTGGCTGCGCCGACCTGGGCATTGCTTGGTGAAGTGGTGCAGGCGCTGGTCATCAGCGCGATGGAAACAATGAAGATGAGGCGGTGCATGGGCATAGGGGTTAAGTGCGTTTTCTATGCAGATCTACTCAGCAGGGAGCGTGCCAGACAAATAAATCAATAAAAACAATGAGTTGAAACAATTGTGGCGCCGCAGCTGTCGCCGCCGCCCGACAGATTGCAATCAATAGATTTAACCTGTTGTTTTGAATAAGTTATTTTGTCTCCGCCCGGAGACGGCCGGCTGCCGCGAAAAATGTGCGATTTGTCCTGCCCGATCCGGCGATTTGGCGGCTCCTCGCCAACCTGTCCGGATTTCGGCGGAGCAACCCCGTCAAATCACCGCCGGTCGGCCTTGGGCGCACGCCAATCGGGGACATTGCAGGCACGGGTTATGCATGTATTTGGCCAGGTAATGCAGGAGGCACTGGAGGTGCATCATGAGCGTGCTGCTGATCGTATTTATGCTGTTTTTCGGCTCTGTCACATGGCTGGCCGGAATGCGTTTGCATCGTCTGCTGTTCGCGGAACGTAATCTGTAACCGTGGTTGGCGCTGCGGGGCGGCGCCGATAAAATCGAATGAACAAGAACCGTGCCCCACCTGAGTGGGCGCGCACGGGCAACAGGGGAGCGCAATGCTGAATTTTCTGACGGGTGGCAAGGTCGACCATCCGATGGCCGATGCCAAACAGGCCCGCGAAATCATTGCCGAACTGCCGGCTGATTCGCTGAAGGCGCTGGGCGACATTACGCACTGGCTGGACAGCCTGGTCGAGACCAAGGGGTTCAAGGCGGATCGCCTGTTCGAGAACATCGACCTGCTCGACACCGCTGCAAAAAATCACCAGCGCAAGCTGGCGCAGGATTATTTTTCCATGGCACGGCAGCAGAAGTTCCAGGAGAACCGCCTGTGGACTGCCAGCTACGTGTTCTGGAAGGCGCTCAGCAATGCCTATCTCGAATGTGTGTCCCGATTCGAGGGCGGCCAGACCGGAAGCACGGCGATCCGCAAAAGTCTGCCTGTCATCGTTGCGCGTTCACTGCGTGCGCTGGCGTTGCAGCTGAAATGGATACTGGTGCGCTACGGGCCGGTCGAACCAAAGATCTGGACCGACGTGGGGCGCCTCTACCAGTTCGCCGAAGCCACCGGGTTTGCAGCCAATGCCATCGCCATTTATCCGGGTACGCATGGCGGAGGCACTGTGCAGCAGGAATTCCTCAAGGCCATCATCCTGGGCATATCCTCCACCGACGGGCTGAGTCCGCAGCGCCAGGAAATCGCCGAGCGCGCCATCGCCCATTTTTCTCCGGACTTTCGCATCGCGGCGAAGCCGGGCCCCGGATGCGGTTACTGTTTCGACATCGCATCCGGCAAACCGCCGTTCCGCATCGTCGGTGATCCGCCGAAGGCGCAGACCGCGAGGTTCTTCGGCGCCGGCGCGGCGCTTGCCAAGTTGCAGCGGGTGGAGGCGACCATATGCGAAACCGGTGCCGTGCCTTCCGACGTGCACCTCGGCGGCAGCTACGAGGGCGGCGTCGTGCTGCCGGTGTTCAGGCATCTAGCTTCCTATTGGTCGGACGATGCACCCGAGCGCACCACCCAGCGCCGGCATATCGCGACCCGGATGACCGTTCTTCACGGGCTGGACGAGATCCTGCGCATCCTTGATCCGGCCAACAGCGATGAACTCGATTTCAGCAATGAAGCGGCGTCGGAGTCTTCCGCCGAGAGCTGGATAGTCGAGAACGTCAGCGACGGCGGCTGCGGGGCAATCATTCCGGCGGCGAAAAGTGATTGGGTGCGCGTTGGCGCGCTGATCGGCGTCAAGACGGAAATCGCGCGGCACTGGGGCATCGGCATCATCCGCCGCGTTACCCGCGATGAACATCAGCAGCGCCGCGTCGGGATACAAGTGCTGTCGAAAATCGTGATCGCGGTGCGGATCGGCAAACCCGGAGCAGTGGCGGCCGATTCGGCATTGCTGCTGTCGACGACGCCGGACAAGCTTGGTGAAGTCGGTGTAGTGATGCGCGACGGCATCTACAATTCGCGCGACAGTCTCGATATGACCGTCAACAACAAGCAGTACCTGCTATTGCCTTCGCGGCTCGCCGAAGGCGGCGAAGACTTTGACTGGGCGATGTTCAAGCCGATGTCGCGCGGCTGAACGCTCCGGTCGCACCATTTCCGGAAAACTCAGCCAGTCTGCAGCGTAATCCTGCGCCCTCATCAAGGGCGGGCCCTGTCATCAGAAGTTTTGATGCTGGTATCAGCAAAATCCTTGATCCATTGCAGGCCGGTTTGCGTTAAATCAAAGCGACTTCTACTCCAGATCGAGAGAATGTAACCGTGCGTCGGCGATGTTTACCGGCATCGAAGGTTGCAACAACCGAAAAATGGAGACTGCCATGCTGAAGAAACTGATTCCGGTTCTTGTCCTGTCCGCGGCTTCCGCTACCGCATTGGCTGCCGATGTCACTTATACCAGGGATATCGCACCGCTATTCAAGGATCGGTGCGATGAATGTCATGGCAAAAACTCGCCCGACATCCATGCCTTCAAGAAGGACCAGAAGAAATTCGAGAAGGAGAAACTGGGCCCGCGCATGGCCACCTACGACGAGTTGATCGCATTCATCGGCTGGCCCGACACCGGCGCCATCATGCGGCGGCTGGACGACGGCAAGTCAGTCAAGGGCGGCAAAGCGGGCAACATGTACAAACATCTCGGCGAGACCGACGACGAACGTCAGAAAAACCTGGCGGTATTCAAAGCCTGGGTCGGCGAAGGCGGCTGGAATCTGAACCGGTTCAAGGCCAGGGGCGACGTGCCGGCGATCACCAAGGAGCAGATGGACAAGCTGCTGCTCAAGTATTGAGCGCCTTTCACGGCAGCATGTTTGACCGGCCGGGGCAGCGATTGCCCCGGTCGGCTGTTCTTACCCGAGTTTTGTCACGCCTGAAGAGTTGAGTTGTGCAATCGCCGCGTCGTCGTATCCTGCCTCACGCAGGATTTCCGCGCTGTGTTCGCCGAGTCGTGGCGCCGGGCGATGCGGCATGGCGTCAGCGCCGGAATAATGGCTGGCCAGGGTCATTTCGCGCAGGCGGCCCTCGGTGGGATGCTCCGTTTTGCTGAAGAAACCCACCGCCGCCAGATGCGGGTCATGCAGCAGGTCGTCCACGGTCTTCATCGGCGCTGAAGGGATGTCGGCTTCGCGCAGCAGTTTTTCCCATTCCGCGGTGGTGCGCTGTTTCAGCTGTTCGGCGACGAAGGCATAAATCGCGGAGAAATTGCGCGAGCGCGCTTCATGGGTGCGGAAGCGTGCATCGGCTTCGAACATTTCCTCACGACCGATCATGCGGAAGAACGCACGCCAGTGCTTGTCGTTGTAGACCAGAACGCACATGTAGCCGTCTTTTGTCGGATAGGGTGCGCGATGCTCGGCGAGCATGCGTTCGTAGCCATGGCGACCTTCGGGCGGTTCAAAGGTATGGCCGCAAAGATGGTCGGCTAGCACCATTTGAGTCACCGTCTCGAACATCGGCACTTCGACCGCCTGTCCCTTGCCGCTGCGGCTGCGCGCGAACAGTGCGGTGGTCACCGCATTGACCGAGGCCAGTCCGGTGATGCGGTCGGCAATCGCCAGCGGCGCATAGCGCGGGCTGGATGCACCGGCTTCGTGGATTAGTGCCGGCATTGCCGACATGCCCTGGATCAGGTCATCGTAGGCGGGCTGCGCGGCGTAGGGACCACGCTGGCTGAAGCCGTAGGCGCCGACATAGATGATCTGCGGATTCACCGCGGCGACCTCTTCATAAGAAAGCTTAAGCCGCTTCATCGCCTGCGGTCGCACGTTGTAGATCAGCACGTCCGCGGTCTTGGCCAGTTTCAGTAGCGCCGCGTGCCCCTCCGGTTTCTTCAGGTCGAGCACGATCGAACGCTTGTTGCGGTTGTGGTGCAGGAAAATGTGTCCCATGCCCGGATTCCGCATCGGCGCGTTGTGGCGCAGGATGTCGCCGTCGGGCGGTTCGACCTTGATCACGTCGGCGCCGAGATCGCCGAGCAGCTGGGTGGCGAACGGGCCCATGACCACGGTGGTCAGGTCGAGAATGCGGACGCCTTCGAGCGGTTGGGACAAGCGGATTTCCTTTCAGCAGGGAATGATCACTGCGGCTCGATGCCGGCGGCCTTGACCAGCCGCGCCCATTTCGCCAGCTCGCTTTTCTGGAACGCGGCGAGTCCGGCGGGCGGCAGCGGCGCGACGTCGATGCCCATCACCGAAAAACGTTCACGGACGTCGGCGCGCGCGAGAATCTTCGCCGACTCCGCTTCGACGCGGGCAATCGCCGGCTTCGGTGTTCCCGCCGGCGCGAACAACGCGAACCACGCGATCAGTTCGAAATCCTTCACGGTTTCGGCAATTGCGGGAACGTCGGGCAGCAGCGAGGCGCGTTTCTTCGAAGTCACGCCCAGTGCGCGCACCTTGCCTGACTTCACCTGCGGCGTGCCGGTGACCATGTCGGCATAGACCATGTTGATCTGGCCGCCCATCACGTCAGCCAGTGCCGGAGGGATGCTCTTGTAAGGGATGTGATTGACCTCGATGCCGGCCATCTGCTGGAGCATGAAGATCGGCACCAGGCTGCCGGCGCTGCCGGAGCCGACGGTGAGTTTGCCCGGCTGCTGTTTCGCCAGCGCGATCAGTTCCTTCATCGATTTCGCCGGCAGCGACGGGTTCGCGACCAGCACGAAGGCGATGGTGCCGATGCGGGTGATTGGCGCGAAATCCTTCACCGGGTCGTAGTTGATCTTTTTCATCAGGCTGGGCGCCGCGGCACTGGGCGTGTTGGTGCTCATCAGCAGCGTATGGCCGTCCTTCGGCGCGCGCGAAGCGAGTTCGGCGCCGATGGTGCCGTTGGCGCCGGCGCGGTTGTCGATGACCATGGGTTGGCCCAGGGATTCGGAAAGATGCTGGCCGATGGTGCGCGCCACCGTGTCGGTGGCGCTGCCCGCGCCAAAGGGCACGATGATGCGCACCGGGCGCGTCGGATAGTCGGCAGCAGCGGCGATGAACGATGCCGCGCACAGCACGCCGGTCAGCAGAGAGCGTTTCATTGGAATTCTCCGTGCAGGATTTCGGGGATGGTGAAAATCAGGTTTTCAGCACGCCGGTGAGCCAGCGGCCGATATCGGCGACTTCTTCCAGGCATACCGAGTGCTGCATCGGGTACTCATGCCATGCGATGGTGTAGCCGGCACGTTGCAGCAGGTCGGCCGAGCCGCGTCCCATCGTGTACGGCACCACCGGATCGTGCATGCCGTGGGCCATGAACACGGATGTCTTCGCGTTGGCCGGCGTGGCTTCCTGCGCGAATGATTCAGCCAGCGGCAGGTAGCAGGACAGCGCCATCACCCCGGCCAGTTTTTCCGCATGGCGCAGCCCGCTCTGCAGCGCCATTGCGCCGCCCTGCGAAAAGCCCGCAAGCACGATGTTTTCGGTAGCGATGCCGCGCTCGTTTTCGCGCGCAATCAGCTGCCCGATCTGTGCCTGCGATTCGCGCACGCCGCGCTCGTCGGCCTTGCGCGTGTTGCCCTCGAGGTCGCCGAAGGAGATGTCATACCAGGCGCGCATCCGGTAGCCATTGTTGATGGTGACCGGCCGTACCGGTGCGTGCGGAAACACGAAGCGGATGGCCGGCGCGCCGGAGAGATCGAGCTCGCGCACGATGGGCACGAAGTCGTTGCCGTCGGCGCCGAGGCCGTGCATCCAGATCACGGCTGCGGACGGATTGTCCGCGGTTTCGATTTCGATGGTTTCGAGCAGGCTCATTTCGGACGGATTGCCGATTTCGGACGGAAAGCCTTGCACACCGCGTCGTTGGTTTCGATGTACGGCCCGCCGATCAGGTCGATGCAGTAGGGCACCGCGGCGAAGATGCCATGCACCAGCGGCTTGCCGTTTTCATCCTTCAGGCCCTCCAGCGTTTCCTTGATGGCCTTGGGTTGGCCCGGCAGGTTGATGATCAAGGACTGTTTACGGATCACCGCGACCTGCCGCGACAGGATCGCGGTGGGCACGAATTTCAGGCTGACCTGGCGCATCTGTTCGCCGAACCCGGGCATCTCCTTGTCGCCGACGGCGAGCGTTGCCTCAGGCGTCACGTCGCGCAGCGCAGGGCCGGTGCCGCCGGTGGTCAGCACCAGGTGGCAGCCTTCCTGATCGACCAGTTCCTTCAGCGCGGCTTCGATCACCGGGCGCTCGTCGGGTATCAGCCGGGTGATGAAACGCAGTGGTGGATCGCTGATCGCGTTTTTCAGCCAGTCTTCGAGCGCGGGGATGCCTTCGTCCTTGTAGACGCCCTTCGAGGCGCGGTCACTGATCGAGACCAGGCCGATAATTAATTCTTGAGTGTTCGACATGGCGCGGATTATACCGATGGCGCTGCTTCGCGCCGCCGGGCCTCATCGAGTTCGCGGATCATGCGGAACAGCGCGCGAAAGTGTTTCGGCGGCTTGCCCTGTTCCCGCTCCTGCGCGGTGTTGCGGATCAGCGTGCGCAACTGCTGGACGTCGGTGCCCGGGTGCTCGGCGACGAACAGCGCCAGCGCTTCCGGTTCGGCGAGCAGGCGTTCGCGCCAGCGTTCGACCTGGTGCAACTGTGCAGCCTGTTCCGCGGAATTCGAGCGCCAGCCGTCGAGCTTGGCGCGGATCGGCGCCGGATCGACCTGGCGCATCAGCTTGCCGATGTACTGCAGCTGGCGGCGCCGCGCTTCGCGGGTTTTCATGCCCTGGGCCTCGAGCACCGCATCACGCAGGGCTTCGGGCATGTCGATTTCGGCGATCTGCTGGCTGTTGAGTTCGACCAGCGCCGCACCGATGTCCTGCAGCGCGTCCATGTCGCGCTTGCGCCGGCTTTTGCTGTGCGGATCGGGGATTCCGGGGATTTCGTTCACGGGGAAAGGGGTGTCAGGCAAGGGGCTGCAAAATGAAGCTGCTATGATAACGCCCTTTCGCGCGGCTCCCTGCTGCGCCCAGCACAGATCATGGCCTCCAGTCCGTTTTCCCACACCGACGACACCCTCAAGCAGCTGGTTTCCGACGCGTTGAAGTACGCCAAGGAGCGCGGCGCCACTGCCGCCGATGCCGAAGTCAGCGAGGGCAGTGGCCAGACCGTCACCGCCCGGCAGGGCGAAGTCGAGACCATCGAGTACAACCGCGACAAGGGTATCGGCGTCACGGTCTATCTCAGCCAGCGCCGCGGCCATGCCAGCAGTTCGGATTTTTCAGCACAGGCGATCCGCGACACCGTCGATGCCGCACTGGCGATTGCCCGCCACACTGCGATCGACGAGTGCGCCGGTCTGCCGGATCCCGACCGGCTGGCTCGCGAGTTCCCTGATTTCGACCTGATCCATCCCTGGGACATGCCGGTGGAGCGCGCGATCGAGATGGCGCGCGCCTGTGAGGCCGCCGGATTCGCCGCCGACAAGCGCATCACCAATTCCGAAGGGGCGTCGATATCGACCCAGCAGTCGCATTTCATCTACGGCAACAGCCACGGCTTTCTCGCCGGCTATCCGACTTCGCGCCACAGCATCTGGTGCGCGCTGGTGGCGGGCAAGGGCGACGGCATGCAGCGTGACGACTGGTATGAGACTTCGCGCGATCCCGCGGAGCTGCCGCCGGCGGAAACCGTTGGCCGCAAGGCCGGAGAACGCGCGGTGGCACGCTTGAAGGCACGCAAGGTCAAAACCGCGCAGGTGCCGGTACTGTTCGAGGCCGGTGTGGCTTCCAGCCTGCTCGGCCATTTCGTGTCCGCGGTGTCTGGCGGCAGCCTCTACCGCAAATCGTCATTCCTGCTCGACAGTTTGGGCAAGGAGATTTTTTCCAAGAACGTGCAGATCAGCGACCTGCCGCACATCCCCAGGGCGCTGGCGAGCGGCGCCTTCGACGAGGAGGGCGTGGCGACGCAGTCGCGCGATGTCGTGAAGGACGGCGTGGTGCAGGGCTATTTCCTTGCCAGCTATTCGGCGCGCAAGCTGGGCATGCAGTCCACCGGCAACGCCGGCGGCAACCACAACCTGATACTCAAAGACACCGGCGAGGACTTCGCCGCGCTGCTGCAGAAACTCGGCACCGGCCTGCTGGTCACCGAGATGATGGGGCAGGGTGTCAACGCGGTGACCGGCGACTATTCGCGCGGCGCGGCGGGTTTCTGGGTGGAGAACGGCGCGATCGCCTATCCGGTGCAGGAGATCACCATCGCCGGCAACCTGAAAGACATGTACAAGAACATCGTCGCCGTCGGCACCGACGTGTCGCGGCGCAGTTCGCGCCAGTGCGGGTCCATCCTGATCGCGCAGATGACCCTGGCAGGAATATAAATATTGTTTTAAAACATATAGTTACGTAATTTCACGGAGATTGTCATGCGCCGTCGCTCATTTCTGAAGAAAGCCGGACTCGGACTGGCCGGCGGTGCAGCGGCCACTGCGCTCGCCGCCTGCGGACAAAAAGAAAGTGCACCGGCAGCGCCGGCTGTCGCCAGTTCGCAGCCGAAAATCCAGTGGCGGCTGGCCTCCAGCTTTCCGAAGAACCTCGACACCATCTACGGCGCCGCTGAAATATTGTCGAAGCGCGTATCTGAAGGCACCAACGGCAATTTCCAGATCCGCGTGTTTGCCGGCGGCGAGATTGTCCCCGGACTGCAGGTGCTCGACGCAGTGCAGAACGGTACCGTCGAATGCGGCCACACCGCGCCGTACTACTACATCGGCAAGGATCCGGCGTTCGCCTTCGCCACCGCGCTGCCGTTCGGGCTCAATGCACGTCAGCAGAATGCGTGGATGTACTACGGCGGCGGGATGGAAGCCGTTGCCGGCCTGTTCAAGGAATACGGCTGCGTGCAGTTTCCCACCGGCAACACCGGCGCGCAGATGGGCGGTTGGTACCGCAAGGAAATCCGGTCGCTCGAAGACCTCAAGGGCATGAAGATGCGTATCGGCGGCATCGCCGGCCAGGTGCTGGCCAAGCTGGGCGTCGTTGCCCAGCAGATCGCCGGCGGCGAAATCTACCAGGCGCTCGAACGCGGCACCATCGACGCCGCCGAGTGGGTGGGTCCCTACGACGACGAGAAGCTCGGTTTCAACAAGGTGGCGAAGTACTACTACTACCCGGGCTGGTGGGAAGGCGGCCCGCAGCTGTCGACGGTGGTTAACCTCAAGCAGTGGGAATCGCTGCCGAAGTCATACCAGTCGATTTTCGAGGCGGCCTGTGCCGAGGCCAACGTGCATATGCTGGCGCGCTACGATGCCCAGAACCCGGCGGCGCTGAAGCGGCTGGTGGCCGGCGGCGCCCAGTTGCGCCAGTTTCCCAAGGCGGTGCTGGAGGCGTCGCAGAAGGCAGCGTTCGAGCTCTACGACGAAGTTGCCGCGAAAAGCCCGCACTTCAAGCGCATCTACGGCGACTGGCTGAAATTCCGCAACGACCAGTTCCTCTGGTTTCGCGTCGCCGAGATGGGTTACGACAATTTCGTGTTCACCAACGCCGCGCGGTCGGCGGTTAAATAAGCGGAGGTGTGCCGATGAAAATCGCGGTGATGGGATCGGGCGGGGTCGGCGGCTTCTACGGTGCGCGGCTGGCGCGCGGCGGCGCCGACGTCACTTTCATCGCGCGCGGCGAACATCTGGCGGCGATGCGCAGCAACGGCCTGCTGATCGAGAACGAAACGCAGGGCAATATCCATCTGCCCAAAGTCAATGTCACCGACGATCCGGCGACCATCGGCATTGCCGATTTGGTGCTGGTGGGGGTCAAGCTGGGCGCACTCGACGCCGCGATCCGCGCGTTTCGCCCGGTGGTCGGGCCCGACACCGCGGTGCTGTCGCTGCAGAACGGCGTGATCAAGGATGACATCCTGCGCCGCGAATTCGGCGACAAGGCGGTGATGGGCGGCGTGGGCTACGTCGGCACCCACATTTCGCGCCCCGGCGTGATCCACCAGGTCGGCACGCTGCAGCGGATGATCTTCGGCGAGTACGACGGCACGCGCTCGCAGCGTGCGCAGGCGCTGCTTGATTTCGCGCTCAAAGGCGGCATCGACGCGCAGATTTCCGACGACATCCGCCGCACGCTGTGGGAGAAATACACCTTCCTTGTCGGGCTCTCCGGCACCACCGCGACGATGCGCAAGCCCTTTGGCGAAATCCGCTCGAATCCGCAGACTCGGGCATTTTTTTACGACCTGATGAAGGAAACGGTGGCGGTGGGCCGCGCCCACGGCGTCAAGCTGCCCGAGAACTATGCCGACGAGCGCCTGAAATTTGCCGACACCGTGCCGGCGGACATGAGTTCCTCGCTGGCCCATGATCTCGAATCGGGCAATCCGCTCGAGGTCGAGTGGCTGGCGGGCGGCGTGGTGACGCTGGGCGCGCAGGTCAAGGTGCCGACGCCGGCCAACCGCGCGGTGTGGGACATCCTCGCGCTGCATGCGAAAGGCCGAAAAGAGCGCTGAAATGCAGGCGCCTGCGCTGACGGTCCGCGCCATCCGCGCGGTGCCGGTGAAAATCCCGATGAATTACGCGCTGGGCACCAGCGCCGCCGTGGTGCGTGAAGCGCCGCTGCTGCTGGTCGATCTCGAAACCGAAGAGGGTGTGACCGGCCGCGCCTACCAGTTCTGCTATACGCCCGCTGCAGCAGCAGCAATCATCACCCTGCTCGACGATGCCGCCGCCGCGATCCGCGGCCAGCCGCTGGCGCCGGAGGCGATCTGGGATGCGCTGTCGCGGCGCTACAAGCTGATCGGCGTGCAGGGCATCGTGCGCATGGCGATGGCGATGGTCGACATCGCGGGCTGGGATGCGCAGGCGGTTGCCGCGGGAGTGCCGCTGGTTACGTATCTGGGAGGTTCGCCGCAACCGATTCCCGCCTACAACAGTTGCGGGCTGGGACTGATGGCGCCGCAGGCGGTGGCCGACGAAGCCGAACAACTCCTTGCCGGCGGATTTCGCGCAATGAAACTGCGCCTCGGTTACGCGACGCTGAAAGAAGACCTCGCTGCGGTGCGTGCCGTGCGCAAGCGGTTGCCCGACTCGGTGCTCATCATGACCGACTACAACCAGGCGCTGTCGGTCGACGAGGCCATCACCCGCGGGCGTGCGCTCGACGGGGAAGGGGTGTACTGGATCGAGGAGCCGATCCGCCACGATGATTACGCCGGCTGCGCGCGCATTGCCGCCGCGGTCGAAACCCCGGTCCAGATCGGGGAGAATTTCTCGCAGTGCTACGACATGGAAAAAGCGCTGGCGGCGAAAGCCTGCGATTACGTGATGCCTGATCTCGAACGCATCGGCGGCGTCACCGGCTGGCGCCGCGCGGCGGCACTGGCGCAGGGCGCGAACCTGCGCATGTCCTCGCACCTTTACCCGGAAGTCAGCGCCCACCTGCTGGCGGTGACCCCGACTGCGCACTGGCTGGAATACGTCGACTGGCTGGCTGCGGTGGTCGAGGAACCGCTGCGCATCGTTGACGGTCACGCGCAGATCCCGCAACGGCCCGGCAACGGCATCACCTGGAACACTTCCGCGGTGAAGAAATTGCGGATGGCGTAGCCGCGGTGCCCATTCATCTCACCATCGCGCTGACGTTTTTCAATTTCACTGGCGCCAATGCAACCCGGGTTTTACTGACACTCTACGCGCTGGAGCTCGGCGCTTCGGCCACCGAGGTCGGATTGCTGGGCGGCCTGCTGTTCCTGTTTCCGCTGCTGCTGTCGTGGCCGGTCGGCGTGCTCGCCGACCGCAAGTCCGCGCGTGGCATCCTGATGTTCGCCGCGGTGTGCGCGACGGTGTCGCTGGTATTGCCGTTTTTCTTCCGCCACCTGTGGGTACTCTATGCAGCGGCGGCCTTGAACGGCCTCGCGCTGGCGTTTTTCCATGTCACGCTGCAGAACCTCGTCGGCAACCTCAGCACGCCCGAGCGCCGCGCGCGCAATTTCGCCAACTTCAGCCTCGCCGGGGCCACCACCAGTTTTGTCGGCCCGCTGCTCGCCGGTATATCCATCGACAGCGTCGGCCACGGCTGGGCCTGCCTGATCACCGCGTTGGTCTCGGTGATCGTCATCGTGCTGCTGCTGACTTTGGGCAAGCATCTGCCGGCAGCGAAACCCAAACCGAAAACCACCGACGTCGCGCCGCGCGCGCTGCTCGACGCCGCGGTGTGGCGCATGCTGATCACCAGCGGGCTGGTGCAACTGGGCTACGACCTGTTCCAGTTCTTTATCCCGGTATACGGCCATTCGATCCAGCTCTCGGCCTCGGCTATCGGCACGGTGCTGGCGACACTCGCCGTTGCCGCGTTCGTGGTGCGCCTGTTTCTCGCGCGGCTGGTCGAGACCTATTCAGGCGAACGGCTGCTGGCGTGGGTTTTCTTCACCGGTGCCGCCGGGTTCGCGCTGGTGCCGTTCGCGACCAACGGCTATGTGCTGGGCGCGACCGCGTTCCTCTTCGGGCTGGGCATGGGTATCGGCATACCGCTGACGGTGATCCTGATGTTCGCCAGTTCCGCCGAGGGCCGCTCCGGCCAGACGCTGGGCCTGCGCCTCACCGCCAACAACCTGGTGCGCGTCGGCGGTCCGCTGGTGTTCGGCCCGGTCGCCGCGGCTCTGGGTGTGGCGGCGGTGTTCTGGATCATCGGGGCGATATTGGTGGGTGGAGGGATTTTGGCGAGTGCACAGGTGAAAAAATGAACACATTCGAGATGCAACTTTTTTCATATAGAAATTATTGTTACCGATTCAGCCTCGGTGAATTGTTGTTAATATCTTTTCCATGAACCACGCCAACCCCAACCGCAGCGGTGAACTCGCCCGCAACGTCGAGATCGCGCTGCGTTTCAAGCTGACCCAGGGCAAGCCGGAGATGCCTGACGTCGAGAAGGAGGTGATGTCGCCCAAGTACGACCGGGTACGCGGCGGCAATCTGCATCTCGCTTCCAATGCCCGCGACCAGAACTGGCCGCATCCGGCGCTGTATCTGCGCGCGGCGTTTCCGGATCGTGTCGACGTCATCGAGCAGGTGATCGCCGACGGCGACCGCGTCGGGCTGCTGTTCCGCGTCACCGGCACGCACACCGGCAATTTCTTCGGCATCCCGCCGACCGGGCGTCCGGTCAATGTTTATGAAGTTGCGCTGCTGCGCATCGTCGACGGCCAGATGGTCGAGGGCTGGTTCATGATGGACGAGGCCGAGTTGCTGCGTCAGCTGGGGGCGAAGCTGCCGGTGCGCAGCGACGGCAAGTTGATGCCGCCGCTGCTGCCGAAGACCGACGATGCCGCGACCTATGTGAAGAAACTCAAGGCGCAGATCGCCGAAACCGTGCAGTCCGCGCAGGACCGCAACCGGCTCACCGCGGCGCGCACGCGGCTGTCGACGCATGCGAAGGATGGTTATGCCGCGGGCCATCGCAACCTGCGCCACGGTTTCCTGCATACGCGCGGCTTCAGCGTGCGCCGCGGCCATGGCGAACTCGACCTCGACGCCGCGTTTTCCGACCGTGGTTACGGCATGGACGTGCTGCTCGCCGAGGGCAGGCAGGTGTGGATGCGTTTCAATGTCGGCGGCACCCACGACGGCCCGTTCTGCGGCATCGCACCGACCGGCGCGAAGATGGGCGTCAATGCGGTGGCCATCCTCAATTTCGACGACAGCGGCGAGATCGTCAGCAGTTGGACCTTCGCCGACGAGTTGGGTGTGCTGCTGCAGCTGGGACGGCCGAACCTGTTGCTGGAGTGAACGCGCCGGCATCGCCGGCCAGCGTCAATTCGTTGCGTCATCAACGGAATATTCCCCGGGCGTTGTCCGTTTATACTGCGCGCGCATCAATCCACTCTCCCGGAGGAATCTCATGATCCCGTACCGCCATGCTGCAGTTGCAGTGCTGGCCCTGTTCGCTGTTGCCGCTTACGCGCAAACCAGCAAGATCGCACCCGAGATGTCGTTCTTCATCACCAGTGCAGGACTTGGTAAAGGCGCTGATCTCGGCGGACTGGCCGGTGCCGACCGCCATTGCCAGCAGCTCGCGGCTGCCGCGGGCCACGGCAAGAAAACCTGGCGTGCCTATCTGAGCACCACCGGCGCCAAGCCGGTTCATGCGCGTGATCGCATCGGCAAGGGACCGTGGTACACCGCCGAGGGCCGGCTGGTGGCGCGCAACGTCGATGAACTGCACGTCAACAACAGCATCAACCGCATGACCGCACTGACCGAGAAGGGTCAGATCGTCAACGGCCGTGCCGACGCACCGAACATGCACGACATCCTCACCGGCTCGATGCCTGACGGTCGCGCATCAGTTGCCGGCGACAAGGACACCACCTGCGGCAACTGGACCAAGAGCGGCGAGGGTTCGGCGATCGTCGGCCATCACGACCGCTGGGGTCTGCGCGATGACGAACCGGCGCGCTCGTGGAATTCGGCGCACGGCTCGCGCGGCTGCAGCCAGGACAATCTGCGGGCTTCGGGCGGCGCGGGGATGTTCTACTGCTTCGCGGCCAACTAAAAATATAAATAAAAACAAATACTTAGAGCGCCTAACAGAATGAAACGCGTGATGCGCTGACACGATTTTGGCTGGGAGCAAGGAGCAGGCCGAAGCGAATATCGAGAATATTCGCAAGGCTTGCGACGCTGCGCCCGGCCAAAATCGCGCCAGCCCTGAGATCACTCGAAATGTTAAATAACTTCAACGGGTTACAGCCAGAATCGGCCCTGACATTGTCGCGCGGCTGGTTCATATTCTCGATATGACCTGCACCGCGCTTCGCGTCAGTTCCGATTCTGGCTGTAACGCACACGTGTTTTATTCTGTTAGGCGCTCTTAATGAAACCGGGCGGCGACGCCCGGTTTTTTACTCCGCCGCCAGTTTTTTCAGCAGTGCGACGTCGGGGTCGAGCCCGAGCCCCGGTCCCTGCGGCACCGCAATGCGGCCGTGGCGCGGATTGATGATGTCGCCGAACGGCGTTTCATCGAAGTCGCAGTAGAAACGCTCGACCCACACTTCTTCGGCCTGCGCCGCGCAGGCGTGGATTGACGCCAGCAGTCCGGGACCGAAATAAGCCGAGTGCGGCACCACGCGCACGCCGTGGGTTTTACCCAGCGCGAACACCTGCTGCAGGGCGCTGATGCCGCCGACCTTGGTGACGCTGGGCTGTGCGACATCCAGCGATCCGCGTTCGAACAGGCGCTGGAATTCGTTGGGGCTGCCGACGTTTTCGCCGCCGGCCACCGCAATGCAGCCCTCGGCGCGCACCCGCGCGAGTCCGCCGTGGTCTTCGGGCGGCCATACCGGTTCCTCGATCCATTCCAGGTTAAGTTCGCGCAGTTCGCGGCAGATGGCCAGCGCCTGCTCGATGGTCCACGGACAATTGCAGTCGACCATCAGCGGGATTTTGTCGCCGGCGGCGCGGCGCGCGGCACGGATGATGTCGGGCACGATCTCGTGGATCTTGATCAGGCGGTAGCCGCGTTCCAGCGCTTCGGCGATGCGCGGCTCGATGGCGGCGATTGAACCGTAACGCAGCAGGCTGGCATAGGCGGGCAGGTCGGTGCGGGACTTGCCGCCGAGCAGGCGGTAGAGCGGCTGGTTGGCCATCTTGCCGGCGATGTCCCACAGCGCAATCTCGATGGCGGAGAGCGCATACATCACCGGGCCGTTGCGCCCGGCGCCATGCACGGCGCGGGCGAGCTCCTGCATCAGCGCGGGGATGTCCTGCGGATCGCGGCCGATGCACAACGGAGCGACCATGCGTTCGATTGCGGTGCGGGTGACCGGCCACACGCGATGGCCGAAGCCTTCGCCCCAGCCAGTGACGCCGGTATCGGTGTCCACGCGCACCAGCAGGGTTTCAATCGCGGTACGCGCCTGGCCGCCGATTTTGGGGGCTTCGCCGCGGATGACCAGCGGGGTGCGGACGACAAAAGTGGTGACAGCGGTGATTTTCATGGGTGGGGCCGGTGAGGGTGTTGGTGCGCGGATTGTAGCCGACAGCGGGGACGGCTCCGGCTAGAATGGATTGTATGAAGGTTCCGTTCCACGATATTCGCCAGCGCTATGCCGAAGAACGCGAGGAAATCCTCGCCTGCATCGATCGCGTGCTGGCGCAGGGGCATGTATTCCTCAGCGAGGAGGTTGATGCCTTCGAGGCGGCGGTCTGCGCCTACACCGGCGCCAAACATTGCGTGTCGCTGAATTCGGGCACCGACGCGCTGATGACCGGGTTGTGGGCGCTGGGTGTCGGCCGCGGCGACGAGGTGATCACTTCGCCGGTGTCGTTCATCGCCTCGGCGGGTGCGATCGCGCACATCGGTGCGGTGCCGGTGTTCGCCGACGTGCGCGACGACCAGAACATCGACCCGGAACAGATCGAACGCAAAATCACGCCGCGCACGAAAGCGATTTTGCCGGTGCACTGGTCGGGGCGCATCGCTGACATGGACGCG
>Ga0222713_10001610_pt1 | contig 25098 bp, 40 predicted proteins | sample C33_649DmetaG_FD_165061 | JGI IMG/M metagenome (GOLD analysis project Ga0222713, IMG submission 165061) | Estuarine water microbial communities from San Francisco Bay, California, United States - C33_649D | ecosystem: Environmental > Aquatic > Marine > Unclassified | place: USA: California... | reverse complement strand
TATGGATATGATTTGTTAAATGGTGGACTATACTATAAGAGTTATATTTTTACCCAATCACAAAAAACAACCATAGAAGCTAATCCAACTACTAATTATTATAGTACATATCCACCAACCCAAATTGGAACATTTACAAACCAAAATCAGTTCTACATAATGGGTACAGGTAAACATAAAACAACTATTAACAACCTAAACAAAATACAATGAATACTATTGTTTGTTACTTTGTAGCTAGTGTGATGTCTATGGCTTCTATTGCCGGCATCTCTCAAGATAAATTTGCTTTTGGTGTAAGACAGATGACCGAGGAGGTATTAGCTGAGTCTGCACCGCTATGTCCAGATGGTTCACCAGTATACGTAGTGGTGAATGAGATCAAAGCTCCTACTCAAGGAATTAGAATAGGTCCTTTTGAATTCAAACAAAAGAAAACATTCGTTACCGTTACTGTAACTAAGGACGGTAAAGAATACGTCGGAACCGGTACAGCTAAGATGAACATGGCAGCAACCCTTATGCAACTTCAAGACGACAACCTTCCTTTCGAACAAACAGAATTTTCTATTGCAATTAAGAAAGCAATCATTGACGCACTAGACTAACATGGAAACAAACAACAACCCAGTAGGAGAGAAAGGCTTTCAGAAGCTTTTAATCTCAATGATGACCAGAAGATGGTTAATGACTCTAGTAGTTTTAATCACCTTTATGACAATTGCAATAGGAATACTTATCTCCATTCACGTCGGAAGTGAAGTAGCTGGAGAATGGAAAGAACTATTATTACTCCTCTTAGGAGCATTGATAGGTAGTTATGGAAAAATAATCGACTATTGGTTCTCGGACACTGACAAGGATAAGATGCTTGTGCAAAAGATGGATGAAGAAGATGGTGAATCATTATCAAACACAAATTAATAAACTATGTCAGAAGAAGCAAACGTAAGCGTAGGTAACGACAACGCTGGAGCATCCGCAGGAGTATCTGCTGGAACCGAAGTAACAAACACATCAGTAAGTGCTGGTGTAGAGGCAGGAGCAGAAGTTCATGCTGGAATAGAGAACTCAAATCAAATTGGAGATGTAACTATCTCTCAAGAAGCTCATGCTGAAGCAGAGGTTCACGCTGAAGCAACAACTGAAGCTGGTTGGGATGGTAGAAATGCATATGTAGATGCTCATGCAGAAGTTGGAGCATCAACCGAAGTAGGAGCATCTAATTCAGTATCTTATGGTGGAGTAACTAACACAACCGAAGTTCATGCAGGAGCAGAAGCAAAGGCTTATGTTGGTGCAAGCGGACAAGTAGGAGCTGATGGTGCAGAAGGACATGCAGGAGCAATGGCCGGAGCATCAGTTGGTGTTGGAGCATCTAATAGTACTTACGATGAAAATGGTAATGGAGCATCTGCCGGAGCTGGAGTATCAGCTGGAGTACAAGTAGGTGCGGAAGTAGGTGGTGGTGCTACAATGGATGATGGTGTTGCAACTATCGGAGTTGAAGGTGAAGTTGCTCTATTAGTTGGAGTGGATGTAGACCTTTCAGTTAGCGTAGATACTAAACCAGCACAAGAGGCGGTAGTAGATACCGCAAATACAGTAGCTAAAGAAACTACTAAGGTAGTAGACAAAGTAGCAGAGCCTGTAAATGATGCTGGTAACGCTGCTGTTGATGGAGCTAAAAAGGCCGGAAAGAAGCTTAAAAAATTATTTTAAGTTTTAATTTAATTTGTTGCGCTATGCTCAATCGTTGATGCTCTAGATTAAATTTCGTATATTTTATATGAAGACCAACAATTAAAACCAACAGTCATGTTTAACTATCTAAAAAGAAAATTTATGGCGTTTTCAGATATCTTTAAAGATAACAACGACTATAATGAGAAAAACATTGTTGGTTTTTTGTCATTTGCTGTGATGGCTGTGTTTGCCGGAGCTGACGTAGTTACTGGAATCATGGGTCAAGATTTGGTAATCTCTGATACCATCTTCAATTCATTTGTTATCATCGTTTTGGGTTCATTCGGTATTGACGGTGCAACCAAAATCTTTAAAAAAGGAGAATAATTATGAGTTTAAAATCATTACAAGCTAAAGCTGGAGTAACTGCAGACGGTCTTTTTGGTCCTGGTACGTTGAAAGCTGGTATGGCTTATTATAAATTTAGTCCTGAGCGTGCAGCACACTTCTTTGCACAAACAGCTCACGAGACTGGCGGCTTCAAAGCATTTTCTGAGAACCTTAACTATGGTGCTAAAGGTTTGCTTGGTATTTTCAAAAAGTATTTTCCTACAGAAGCTATGGCTCTTGAATATGAGCGTAAGCCTGAGAAGATTGCTAACCGTGTATATGCATCCCGTATGGGTAACGGAGATGAAGCTTCTGGTGATGGCTGGAAGTTCCGTGGTCGTGGTGCATTGCAATTGACCGGCAAGTCTAACTATCAAGCATTTGCTGATTACTTGAAGAAGCCTGAAATCATGACCGATCCTGATTTGGTTGCTACTGAGTATGCTTTTGAATCAGCTATGTTCTTCTTTGATCGTAATAAGTTGTGGGATATCTGTGATAAGGGTGTTAATGATGACACTATTGTTGCACTTACTAAGAGAATCAATGGAGGTACTCACGGTCTTGATGATCGTAAAGAAAAAACCTTGAAGTATTACGGATGGGTAAAATAAGAGAAGTATTGAGGGGACTCCTGCGTGCTACGTTGGAGTTCCTCTCTTATCATTAACCTTTTAATTAAACCAATATGGCAAAGATTAAAGCTCAGTCTGCTGCATTTAAGCCTAGAGTTCCAAAGAGTCGTCCGGGCATTCATTCTAAGACTAGGACTTCAGTTCTTAAGAGTTCTCGTAATTATAAGAAACGTTATAAAGGTCAAGGTAGATAATGGCAAAGTCGCATAAAATAAAAGGCGGCAAGCCTACTAGTCGTAAAACTATACTTGAAAGACAGAGAAGAATAGACTGGAATTTAGAGGTCATCAACAAGATGATTAAAGATCACTGGGACTCAATAAAATAAAATATGCAACGAACTCATACTGATGAGGTGTTTCTTAATAAGAGACGCCCAAAAAATCCTATAAAGTTTAATATCAGTTTAAATGAAGAACAGAAGGCTGCTAAAGAGATTATTCTTGCAAATCCGGTCACAGTTCTACGTGGCATGGCTGGAAGTGGCAAGACTTTGGTGGCTGTTCAAACGGCGCTTGACTTGCTGTTTACCAAACAAATCGAGAAGATTATCATCACGAGACCAACAGTGGCTAAAGAAGACATTGGCTTCTTACCCGGAGACATCAAAGAAAAAATGGACCCATGGCTCGCACCAATCTACCACAACCTATACCTCCTATATGATAAAGCGAAGGTTGACAAAGAAGTAGAAGACGGAAGAATAGAAATCTTACCTTTTGCTTTTATGCGTGGGCGCACGTTTGTCAACACTTTTGTTATTGTAGATGAAGCTCAGAACGTTACTCACACTCAAATGGAGATGGTTCTTGGCAGACTAGGTATTGGTTCTAGATTATCTATATGTGGTGACCTAGCTCAAATTGATTTAAAGAATAAGAAGGAGACGGGTTTCTCATTCCTTACAAGACTTGAAGAACAAGTACAAGGGGTGAAAGTGGTAACTCTAAAGAAGAACCACCGTCACCCCATTGTAGAGCCTATACTAGAAGTATATCAAACCTTCAGGGATTAGGCTTTCTGTTCTTGTTGTAATAAGTCTTTCTGGTTACTTTGTTTTTGATGCCATCAATACCTTCAGTAAGGTTGTGAAGAGCTTCTCTAACTCCGTCCAGTGCAAAGATTATAAATACTACTCCTACTAAGCTAAAACCGCTCAGTATGAGTGTTATTACTTGGACTGCATTGCTTGGTTCCATATCTCTAATTGATTTTCGTTTTCAATGCGTTCTTTAAGCATTGCTTCTATTAGTATCATGTAATTGATTACATCACCAAACTTCTCTTCAACAAGAGCATTGGTGAGCTGTACTTCATTACCCTTTTCAATCTGTGTAATCATAGCCTTTACAGCCTGCAGATGCTTGACAGCATAACCCCAGGCTACAGCTTCTCTGGTTATGGAAAAACCAAGGCCTACACCTTCTTCAAAATTTTCAAATGCTCCGTTGTTGTAGGAGTATTCATCACCTTTGTTTCCAAGAACTTTTTTGGTGCGGTCTAGAACATGTTCTAGGTAAACTTCAAATTGTCTTCTTGTCATAAGAATAATATTAGGGGGTACTACAAATGTAATACCCCCTTTGTTATTATAAGCTTAACCAGAACGGATCCTCGTCAGTTTCTTGTTGAACTTCTGTAACGATTTCTTCAACAGTTTCAATAATATCAACTGGCTCAGAAATCATTTCTTCTATTTCTACTTCTGCAACCAGCTCAGGCTCGGCAACTGCAGTGTCTGTAGCAATAGAAAGAAACATTTCATGAACTTTCTGATGAGTCTCAGCAAAAGAAAATGGATGCTCTTGCTTTAACGCATGTGTTGCGTGATTGTATAGGTGCCAAACTGAATTGCTATCACCGGAATACTGGTAATCAGGCTTCTCAATTTGAGACTTAACAATACTCATCTGCACAGGACCAAGAAGGTTATCCATAAAAAGCTTACCGACAATCTCATTGATTTGAGTGTTAGTTAGCTTTCGTTCAATCATCTTGTTCTTTTCAGCTACCATAGAATAGAAAGTCTGATCAGCAATAGAGAATTGTTGGTTAATTTGCTCGATCATCTCCTCATGTGCAGTACCTGTATGCTTACGTGAGAAAGTACCGTAGTTTGCACTAAGCATACCATTCAAACAAACGTTAACATAAGTACCAACACCGCAAGAGAATCTGCGCATCTTGTTGTAGCTGTTGGTCCAGGCAAACATCATCTTGATGTCCGGGTCATTACCATCTTGTAGAAAGTAAAGACCGGTTGCAATCTCACCGTTAGCAGTAGCTCTATATTGAACTTCTTTAATAGTAAGATTGTTTGTAGCAGCAGCTGCTCTAACCTCTTTGACAATGTCCATGTGAGGAATTACAGCATATTTACCACCATGCGTAGGAAGTTTGACCGCAGCAAGTTGTTGCTCGGTCAGTGAAGGAATTGTTCTCATTTTAAAGTAAAAGACTTAGTTGGGCCCCACGAGCACTTTCAATTTGTTTAGTGATCTCTCGTAGGTAATAGTTAAAATTGATATCATACTCCTCAAAAGGTTTGTCTTCAAACGTATTAAAGACAGTGGCAACCCAGGAACCAGCATCAACATTGATAATCTTACCAGTGTCTCTGTTTATTTTCTGAAGTTTGCAACCCTTATTGGATACATAATAGCGTGTAATCTTATGGAGCTTTTGAATAACCTCCTTGCCGTCTATGTGGCACACAGACTGCATTTGTAAACCGCTATTAGATCGTATACCTCCACAGTAATCATAGATGTTTTTATTAGTCTTGATATACTGCTCAGGTAATGTGTCGTGTACAAAGTAATGATACACTGCTTTTGCTACTACTAGATGTGATTTGTTTTTGTGTAGAGCTAGATTGCTATACTCAAAACGACCTTTACACTTTGTAGCAGCATAAGCAAAACCCCCAGGTAGTATAGTATACACGAAATCTGGATTAGATTGTTTCATCTTTTGCCAGGTGTCATGATCTACATACTTCCAATCATATACAGCGATGTAGTTATTTACATCCGCTAGTACCAATTTTTGGTACCTGTCATGTTCAAGCTCTAACTGGGTAATACTTTCCCATTCAGCACACACCTGCATATACAAGTCTACCTTATTTCTAGGTATCATTGTTTCTAGACCGTCTGTGTTTTGCATCAGAGGAATAGATTCCGGAATAGCAACAGAAATCATTTCATACAACATTGTCAAACTTAGTTGACCGTTGATGGTGATCTTCATTGTGAGCTCCGGATCATACAGGAAGCTGTGCCTATCATTACTCAAACCGTAAGTTGAGTTTAGAATAAGCTTGTAAACATAATTAAGAGGGTCTTTTTTCGGAATCTTCTTTCTTTCTTCAAAGAACCATTCGTATTGATCACTAAATGCTTGTACATCTAGGTGGCCCGGAGACCACTTGTTACGAATAGCTAGATTAGGATAGAAAGATGTAACATCCGAAGTCATAATAATTGTGTCATTATCTGCTTCATATACACCGCTAGCACGACAGCCGTGTATGCCGCCAAGACCATAGTCAGTCTTGACACCATTGTTTATGATAGAATGTTTAAATCCTCCTTTAGTGTTGTCTGGTATAATTGTTACCTCTTTGAATTTATCTAATACCGATTTGAATATCGGTGTTTTGAAATTGACATAGGGTAGTATTATATCTGAAACTCTAATGATATGACGTTGCTTTGTAGGTATAGTCTTAATATCCTTAGGAGCCATCTTAAGCTTCTTTCCTAGGAAGTAAGCAAATAGCTCTTTGCTAATCTTTGGTTCTGAAGCACTCAAGAGATTGACTTTGTAGGTCCTGGTCAATTCCATTCTAAGCTTGATAAGATTTTTACTTCTAATCAAGATTGCTTTAGTAGACTTTACATCGTTGATACAGTAAGACATTGTCTCTCTGATTTGATCAGGTGTATCAATTAAAGCGTTGAATGAAATGTTTGACTCTTGAATATTATACCAATCCATTGTATACTGAATCCACTTAAGAGAAGCGCTCTTTGCTTTGTTATCCCAGTGGTTCAGCTTAAACAGATCGATTTGCTTTAAACTTTGCTTATACTCTGGATAGGGAATCCTGTAACCAGGGTTATCACTACCATGTATAATCTCATTAGAAAGCATCCAAAGTTCTCTACATATCTCTGCAGGTTTAAGTAAGGCAAATTGTTCTTCATTTAAGATCATATGCTCTACTATCTGAGAGTCGTAGCTAAGGTTATTAAATCCAAAGAATAGACTATTCTTTTTACCCTCTTGTTTTAAAAATCTAATCATATCATCATACTCATTTCGCAGATGATGGATCATAAACTTAATAGGGTCGTCAGAATCTATCTCCTCCAGTACAATACAAAAGAAATTTTCAAACACTTCTATATCATAAACCCAGACGTTTCTTTTCTTCATAGGTCTATAATTAGTTTTCTAGTTTTTAACGTCTCTAAATCAAGGTCCATAGGTGGACAAAGCTCTCCTACTTCTTCAAGTAAAGCTTTATCTACCCCGAGTAAATCAGCATAGGTGCTGAAGTACATTTCGGGGTTAAGATAACTATTTACATAATGAAAAGCTTCATTATTCAAACTTTTTCCTCTAGCGGTAAAGAAGTTCATAATTGTCTTTTTGAAACTTTCGGATAAATCAGAATACCTACCTCGCAAGAGATAGTTGAAGTCATGACTGTATCCTTTAATATCAAAGACAAATAAACCTCTACCGTCTTCTAGAAGATGAAAGTTTATAAAGAGAGGGTTGCTTAACAGATGCCTGTTTTCAAACGTTGAAAATTCTTTTGTTGTTTCTAGATCATATACACACAAGAACTGTCTGTCTGCAGGAAATATCCCATCTACCCAAGCTATATAGGTTGACACTGGGGTGTACCTATGACCCCTGGGTATATTCAGTAAAGGATATAAGAATACTTGCGACTTCTGAAAGTATTCTTTCTGCAGAGACTTTATCATTCTATAAATTCTATAACAAAAATACCGTCTTTAAACTTATAAGGAAGACTATAATCAAAATTGCTTATATGATATTTTGCAACATTCAACTGATGGTCTAGCTCCCACCTATTTACCAGCATGACTTTATCACTTAGAGGAAAGAAAACAAATTGATCATATTTATCAATAACAAAGAACTCAAATTTTATTTCATACTCTTTAAATCTGGGATCTGCACCTGCAAGATAGATATACATAGCAGCTTGAAGATCATAATTATAGAATTTATAAGTATCAGGATAGAAGTCATTAACAGTTTTGCCAGTGGTCTTGATGTCGAAGATAGTTACAGTCTTTGAATTATGGTCTACTATAATGCGATCTGCAATACCGCGTAGATTAAATCCGTATTTATCTTTTGTATCTGCCTGAAGATTAGGTTGTTGTAAAACCTCAATACCTTCTGGTACATCAGCTAAATACATCCTGTCAACTGCTTTCTGATTACTTAAGATTAGATCAACTCTGTTTTGATTACGCTCTAAAGTCTCATTATCAATTACAATCTTTCTTTCAGATTCACAGAGAAACTTAAAATAGTTCTTTGCATCATCAGTCAAGACTTTTTCAAGTCTTTGCTCATCAGTCTTTAAAGATTGATGGAGATTCATCAGTTTAAGAGCATCCAGTATATCATCACGATATACATAGAGATCTGTAGAGGCAGAATCATCAGTACGTTCTTTAAAGATCTTATACACCAACTTCTTGGTATTTTCCGTGGGTATTACCCCAGGTACTACAGCAAACCTGTTGTCAAAGTTTGCTTTGTCTGTTAGGAGACAGTCAAATAAATTACCCTCTACCGCCCAAGAGTCTACACTATCTTCTTTTTCTCCGAGAATGTAGTGTTTGTAAAACAACTTGGGTGAGTAGAGCAACTTAGATAGACCTGAATAACTAAGCGTTTCAATCATGGTTTAAAAATTATGAAGGGGTAGACTAAGCTACCCCCTCAGGTTCTGGTAATTTAATTGTCCAAGACATCTCTATGTTTGAATCCTTTATGGCATTTTGAATATAATGATGGAAGCTATGTTTAATTTCAGCATTAACACCTTCTATAAATTCCTCTCTAAAGTATTCATCTTTTAAGTAATGCGACTTACCGTTATTATAGAGATAATTAAGATATTGAACATACTTATATTCTGAGAATTCTAAAAAGTTAGATTCAGTAAGAAAGTTCTTTACTTCTTTCAATCTTTTAAATTGATCAATACAGTAAGATCCAGAAGACTTAGAAATTAAATAAACGTAATGCTCCTTTTCTTTATAGTCAGAGTTACATAAAAGCATAGCAGCAAGCCTTTGATCATCGTCTCTTGATTTCAACATCTTAATAAGCATCGTAACCGTATCCTTGTTCAGGATAGTAGATGCTTCAAGATTGTTTTCCATGAAACTTCTCTCATCAATTACAGTAGCTTTATTTTTAGCTGCCGTATAAACAAGATTAATAAAGCCTCCTGTAACAAGAGCATGTGTATTCATGTGCTGTCTTCCACATATCAATGCAGATAAACGCCAGGGAGTATAACTTCCTTCTTCAAGAATAGGATTATCGTTCCAATCATACCTATTAAGCATAGTTCTATACAAATAGTAGTTATTTGAACCATTTATATAAAACAAATTATCCTCAGAAGCATCAAAGGACGCGTGTGTAGCACTATAAATCAAAGAGTTGTATTCAGGTTTAATTGACTCTATAGCATTCCCTGAATTGGGAGCACAATACATTCTGGTTTTAGAAAAAGGATTGCTATCAATATCACCATTACCACCTTCTTGTGATTTTCCAGTACCGAGAATCTTAGGAAATACTATAATATCTGCTTTATCATAGTCTTTGGTTACTTTACCACCATTAGATGTGACAGCCTCACGCATTTTATAGCCTGAGTTGTAGCATCCGGGAACAAAGTAAACCTTAGTTCCTTTAGAAACTTTTTTAGTACTTCTTAGAATAGAGTTATTAATCTTTTCAAAAACATCTTTATCTAATAGATAAAGTCTTTTGATTTGAAGGTGACCATTTTCATCTTCACTTGTTGTCCCTGATACATAATATACAGGGCGGACATTGCTGCCCAGTGCTTTAATAGCACCGGGTTCAGCAACATCAAACATATCAAATGCCATTAGTTCACAGTCATTTTAACAATTTCCGGATTCATCAAAAGCTTTTGAAACTTCAGACGATTACCGTTGACAATCTCACGTACCATGGTGTACTTTAAATCATTAGTAAAGACATCTTCAGTCATGATGCTTGTGAGTCTCTCAAGGATCTTCTGAGTTACAGAGCTCTTGTCTGCATTAGCAAGGTTATAATTAATAATCCTACGTGTCATTACAGACGCAATATCTGCACGATACTGGCTGTCTTTACCAATTACACTGGTCAACTGTCCTTTAACAGAAGGCCAATCTTCTACAGACATAACTCTTTCAGGAGTAATGATTCTGTCAAGACGGTTATTGATAAACATGGTAAACATTGTTGCAAACTCTGCTCCTACAGAGCCCTCACCAATCATTTGGATAAGAGGCAACTGATCTTCAAAGTTCTCAATACTAGAGATAGAGTTGAAGAAAGTAGTAATACTACGAGCATTGGTTTCTTGATTCACAAGCTCTGGGTGCATAAGGAGGAAGTTGATACAACGACCATCAATACCTGCAGATTCTGCCCACCGAGCCCACTCATCAATATCAAACTTAAGGTTAGCAGTAATAAAACGAGTGCGTTGAGCACTGTCAATACTATTAACCATGTAGTCACCATTATCAGGATTACTAGTCAAGATAATGTGCCAGTTCTTTGGAAGCTTCCAAGAGATATAAGTTTGACGATCAACAAGTTCCATTACAGCTTGAATGAAACGGGTATCAGCACGGTTCCAGTCATCAAGAAGGAGGATACCACCATCTTCTTTACCTGCAATCCATTCAGGTGCAGCATAAGACATGCGGGTTTTACCCGTGTCTTTAAAACCAGCTTTAAGATATTCTTGAAAAGAGAGTTCATTAACCCATGCTGTGCGTGGAGTACGTACCTCATTAGGATTAGCAGAAGTCATCTTTTCTTGAATTTGATACTGAACTACTGGAAAACCAACCAAGTCACCGAGCTCCTCGATTTGTGCCATGTTAAGCTTTACAAAGTTCAAACCCAACTCTTCTGATAGTTGGATAATAGTAGAAGTCTTACCAATACCAGAATCACCTACAACCTCAACGGCTACCGGATTCTTACCCTCTTGCTGAATAATCTGATTGTTAGAAATAATGTGACGAATGAATTCTTTTACTTCTGAGATGTTAACGTTTACTTGTGCCATTAGTTAAGTTGAATTTTAAAACCGGGAAGGTCTTGATTGATTCTGGATTTAGAAGAGTGTACCCATAAGATTTTACATCTTACATTATCTGGAGGCCATGCTTCGCCGTCAGTGAAATAAATGATAGATGTGTACTTACGAGAGTTCTCATTATAATAATCTATTACAGGTTGAAAGCTAGTACCTCCTCTACCGGTGATGTTCCAGTCTTGATTAGGTTTATAGGATTCAACACTACTGATTTTAGTATCACACTGAACAATGGTAAAGTCTGTACCGGTCTTGTGTATGTGATGTATCTCGCTCATAAATTCTTTGAGCTCTTCTGTACTTACAGAACCTGAAGTATCTACAGCAAGTAAGACATTGTTCTTTTGCTTAATTTTCAAAGCAGGATTACCATCGTATCTCTTATTAGGTTTACGACGTGTCTTCTTAGTATAGATTTTAATACTGTTACCTGCAAATCTTCTCAGATAAGCACGCCAGTTAAACTTAGGTTCCTCTATTTGAAATAACCTATCAATGATTTCCTTAAATGCTCCAGGAATATTACCTCTGTCTTTGACAGTCTCAGCAACTTCCTTGAGTTGGTGCTCTACTTGCTTTTGTATAAGCTTCTTTTCAGCATCAGACATACCTGCTGTTGCTTCATCCCATGTCATATGCATGGGCTCTTCCATTAGCTCATCAAGTTCTGGTGAAGAACCATTCTGTTGAGCCTCATGTAGAAGTTTATAATAAGTATCAGTACCGGCTTTTGTTGGAAGCTTTAAAGTTGGAAAGCTATCTAGAAAGATGCCTTCTTTAGGTAACCAGTCTCTATTAATGTACTGGTTGATCTCTAAATCTGCTGCAATATTGAATAACTTCTTATCACCGTAATTATCTCTAGTGATAAGGTGGTTAAAGCCAATATGCATTAGCTCGTGAATCAATACACCTTTCTTTTGATTTTCGGTTAAAGTAAACCAAAAGGTTTCATTGATTGCAAGCTGCTGGTTGATACCGTTGATAGAGACGCCTGCTGTTGGTAAGTCATTGCGCCACACCTTATTCAATGAAATCAAAAACAGCCCGTAAAAGGGCTGCTCAAGAATCAATGCTTTAGATGTAGATGCAAGTGACTGGTTCTTATCTACCATTTGATTTTGAATTGAATGTCTTCAATGAAGTCATAACCATAGTTGTGAAGAGTTTTCATAAGTTGATTAGAGAATTGTCTTGCAACAAAATTCTCTTGCTCAGGACTTACCTTTCCCTTCAATGTACTATGGAGACCTATGACGTTCATAGAATACTGTGTTTTTAATTTAGAGCAATAATCAAAGCTTTGGGGACCATACTCTTGCCAAAACTCACGTCCTTTTTTATTAAGGTTACGAAATAAGAACAGGATGTACACAAAGTTATCTTCGTAGTTCATCATTTCAATTAGCTGAATTGCAATCTTTACATTCTCCTCATCTGAAGAAGCAAGCATGTCGTTCAGCTTGTAATAATAATCTTCGTCAATAATTAATCTTCTATCTTCAATGTTCGTCTCATCCATTCTTGTGGAGTGTTAAAGTTGTCAATCCAGTCTTTTGCTGAGGGGATCTTACCATAGCAGTCTTCTTTGACATGCTGTTCACCTACATAACGTGTGTACACTAGTTTACCATCTGAGTTATAGAATGATAAACCGAATGTCTTTTCACACTCAAATATTCCTTCACTGTGGTGACGGAATAATCTATGGGCACTATGACCCAACCACCCTTTGGTTTCATCAAACCACTGGTGAATATGTAAGTAATCTTCTGGTTGACCTCCCCACTTTTTTACTGAGCTTTTAGCGTGCTCATAGGGATGTGCCATATTATTCTTTTAAATCTAAGAAAGTGCCTTCAAAAGTCTCTGTTTCTACAGTTCTATAGTTTGCTTCTAAGTTCCAACTACCATCTTCAACATTAATGATTACAGTACCGTAACCACCATCATTATTATACCAGTCCCCAATAGAATCATTAAAGAAAGTGTAGAAAATATCAGTTATAAGTTCAAATTCTGATTTAGTAGGTCTCTCAGGTACTGCGTCATGATCATCAATGTAATATCCTATTTCTGTAATATCACCGCTGTCACCAGCACCGTCAAAAAAAATGTTTATTGCCTTTATATCTCGCAACTGTTTAGCTGCAAAGAAATTTTTTGCTTCATCTAATGATATCGACATATACGCCAGGTTTTGTTTTATTATATTCAAATTCTAAGAATACGGGTATCATATTAGAAGCGTCATCATCTTCTATCCATCCGTATTTAACCATTTCATCCTGGATTGTTTGAGCTGGATTAATGTAATCAAACCTATGTTTAGTACCTCTAACAAATTTCATAGAGATCTTATAAGGTTTTTCTACACCGTCTAGTTTGTCAAGAAAGTCTTGTTTATACTTTACCCAATAAGGTGCAGTATCATCACGCCACTTTCTTACAGACTTGCTGGCAATAAAATGTTTACCAGTCCACACTCTTGAGTTCTTAGAACTCGGTACACTTCCAGGAATAAAAATCATATGCTAACTATTGAGGTTAGTATTCTAAACATGACATCTTTTACTTTGTCTTGACCCTCTAAAGCTACAGCATCTGAAACATCTTTTGCTGTTGGGTAAAAGCAACCGTTGATACCATACTCTTGTTTGTATCTCTCAATTGCTTTAATACCTGCTTCATCGTTGTCAAACAGTGTTATTACACGTTTATACTTACGCTTAAAGATATCAATATACATAGGTTTAATCATAGTGTTCTCACTGTCTGGTGCAATCACCTCTAGTTTAAAACCCATGCTATCTAAACACATTGCATCTTTTAACGAAGAACATATAACTAAAAGATCCTGTTTATATTCTAACTGTTCAATACCCTGTACATGATCTGCAACTTTAAAGAATTTCCGCTTGGAGTTCTTAGGGCTGTAAATCTTGTACATTACTCCACTCATGTTGAAGTAACCATATGTAATAAGTTTAGGTTCAAAGCTTAAAGTCTTTGTACCGTTGTTCATTACATAAGATTTAAGAGGTTTTACATTGAATTTCTCAAGTTGTTTTCTAGATATACCGTACTGAGACCAGTATTTTGCATCATTCTGAATCCAATTGCGAAGTTCAAAGCTTTCAACTTTATAAGACTTCTGAGGTACAATCTCTACTTCTTTGTGACCGGTTGCTTTTGCAACACCATAGTCTTTCAATATCTTCTTGATTGCCTCAGTGAAAGATATATCGTGTATTTTACAGACTAAATCATATGCACTACCACCTATACCACTAGAAAAATCTTTGAATCTATACTGCTGATATTTATTATCATAGAATACGCTCATACTCGGTGTTCTTTCATTTCTAAATACAGATAGAATCTTAAGATTTTGACCGTGTAATTTTTCAGGCAATGAGAGATAGTGCTCAAATATCCAAGTAGTTGGGACCTCTTTTATATCTGTTATAATGTTCCTTGTGCTAAGCATACTCAAATGTAAATAAAAAAGGGAGAGTTATTCACTCTCCCTCTCTTAACCTCTAATACTGTTCTTACCAATCTAGATCATCATCTGCACCAGAAGATGCAGTGTTGCTATATTGGGTAGTATTAGAGTTTCCATTCTGCAGATTAGCGGGAACATAAACGTGTTGAGCTTCGTTGAACACAGGCACAAGGTTTACATCAGAATCAGCACGTTGGTATGTGCGAGCACCTTTAACATAAGGAAGATAGTAGTTCATACGCTCTTTACCCTCTTTGTTAATGTACTTGCGGCCACCTACAAGAATGTTTAGTGGAGTTTTAGAACTGCGGAACACGTGGCTTACAGCATCTACATAGTCAGAAATGGTTGCAGACTCAGGTAAATCAATTTCATCTACAAGATTCTTTACACCAAGCTCGTGGGCAATGTAGGCAAGTGTTCTAACAATGTTCTTATCGCGGTCAATCTTATTACCATTCTTATCAGTATTGGTAAAGTTGAAAGGACTAGAAGCAGCGCGAACTACTGGACCAGGATAGTTGCCTTTAGCAGGATTATCTTGATCAATAGGCCAACCTTCAAAACCTTCTGGGTTTTGTGGTTTACCCACAAAGGTGATTACCAATTGAGCTTGCTCTTTGTCAAAAGGCATAAAGTTCAATGATACACCAAACACACGTGCAGTGTGATTACCAAGTCCGAGGCTTTTGTTTTCACCGGCTTCAACTTTTGTACCGATTTCAATGTCTTTAGTTGAGAATGACATGTTTATTAGTTTTCGTAGTTAATGATAGATTGTCTTACAAATTCAAGGTCGTTTTGAATCTCCTTAGATTCAAACATACCCATTGGGGATTTACAGGTATTCTCACCATTTGTCTGTGTTTCAAACAAATATTCGATACCTTCTTTAGTCTTCTTTGCTTTAGCAAACAAAACTATTGAGAACAAACCTTCAAGAGTCAGGACATTGTCAATCATCTTGCCGATTGTTTTTGCTTTTACTTTACGATTACCATCTGTATCATACGCATCCTCAGCATGTGTAAGGAAGTATACAATTAGATCATCACGTAAAGTAATAGGTGCTGTTGCTACATCGCTCATAGCTTTTGCAAGCTGAGTGAATTTGTCATAGCCTTTCTCATTTGCACGAGCAAAGTACTCAAAGCCGAAAAGATACTGAAAGTCATCAATGATAAAGTTTTTGATCTCAGTACGTTCGTTTACCTTCTGAAAGATTTTCAAAACCTTTGGAAAGTTTACTCTACCGTCTTCAGATACTACATCATTTAGACCAAGGATATTTTTATTCTCAGTAGAATACTTAGACTTCCAACCTTTAAAGGGTAGAGGTTTGTTTGCAACGTTGAATATAACAGTCTCAGCAGGATCCAGATTACGGATACCTGTTGATTTACCACTGCCGGATTCACCAACAATCAATACAGAATGTGCCATTACTTAATGCTTTTGAGTATTTCAATAAATTCACCCACTGTTACTTGAATCAGAGGTTTATCAAAGATACTATCTAAACTTGAAAAGTTTAACTCTTTTTGAAAAACTTTTTCGGTTTGAATAGGACTTTTTGGAGGTCTGTCAAGATTGATTTCAGCTGGTGCATACTGCATTACCAGTACTAGTTCTTCTGTATCAATAACATACTTCTCACCATCTACATGAATAGCATACTCATAAGGGTGTCCGTTGTGTACAAGCTTATAAAGCCCTCTATTTACATCTTTTGGCCACCATTCATCGCTATCATTAGACTTCTTAAAGAATTCAAAGTAAGCAGTATCAATTCTAGACATTGCATCTAACTCCTTCTTAAACAAGAAGATATATCTACCTTCACCGACTTCAGGCTTACGGCCCTCTAGTACAGGTTTATAAAAGCAATTATCAATGTCTTCACCTAAGCTTGCAAGAGTTTGAGCATGAAAGAATAAGCCGTCTTGTTTAGCATCTATGTGTGTCATAGTTAAAAATTAAAATTATCAGTTTTAGAAGCTGGAGCGTCTATCTCTAAAAAGGACATGGTAGCACCTTCAAGAGTAAACCACAGAAGTTGACCGGCTTCACCATCACGGTTCTTTACCATGTGAAAGACAGTTTGATAAGCATCAGTAATTTGAAATCTGGGTGGACCATAGTAGCGGATGTTGAACATACCGGGTCTATTTACACCTATTACAAGGTCTGAGTGCTGCATCAAAGCATCTGAACCCATGATATCAGAAGACGAGATGAAGTTACCAGGAGAACCATCTGTATTCCTAGCAGGGTTATCAATGTTACGATTTAGTTGAGCAATTAGAATAAAGATTAGGTCATACTTGTTTTTCATTTCCGTTATCATAGCTGCAAGCTCAATGAGAGTTTGTCTCTCATCTGATTTTGACTTACGCAATACTAAACCGGCGTGGTCTAGTGTGTACACCACCTTCTTATCAGCAAACTTGTGACCTGAGTGATACTCAATTTCTTGGCGTATCTCCTCTACAGTCATAGGTCTACTAATAACATAGGGCAGTGGTAAAGTTTGAACTAGGTTCTGAGCTTGTTGCTTGATCTTTTCAAACTCCTGATCAGTAAGCTTTTCTTTAGACTGAATCTTACTATAGGCTGTGCGTGTATAGCCTGCCAATTGTCTGATTGCGTGTCTTGTAGGAGAAAGTTCAAACTGAAACTCAACTATTTCAAACTGAGTGTTAGCATTAAGCTGGTGAGCAGAACGGATTATCTGATCCTTGATTGAAGTCTTACCAACACTGGATCGAGCTGCAATTGTGATCATGGTACGCCATTCAAAACCATCTAGAGTCTCATTATTGAGTTTAGGCCAGGGTGTTTTGAATGATGTGATAAGTCCATCTTTTCTTTTCTTAATGTGTCTTACGGCATCTTTATAATACTCTGACTGATGCACCGCAGAGCTCTGGAAGTTTTCCATCATACAGATCTGGGTTTAAAGAAATCAGGTACAAAATCATCAGAAACAGAATCTTTGTTTTCAATCTCTAGAGCAAGACGAGATTTGTACATGCCATTCTCACTCTTGTAAATAAATGTCTTAGAACCAAGCATGTAGTCCATGTTGTCTCTATGTCTATCAATGTATTTCTGTGTGACCTCTAATATAACAGGCCATTCTTGATCAGGATAGTCTGTAAAGAATTTGTTGAATGCTTGCATAACCTCTTTTGCAGGTTCACGCAATGGATATTTACGTCCATTGATGATTCTGTTGACTTTAGGCCAGAGATTGCAATAAATTTCAACGTTTGTTTTAAAGTCAGGATCTTTAGTAAGATCTCTCTTAGTTTGATTTTTCAAGAACATACCTATAGCTTGTTCAAGAAGAAGTTTACCCTTCTCAGTAAGCACAGGTTTTCTATCAACAACCTTTACCATATCACGAGCTATCATATCTTTGATATTTAAGTCTCTTTTGATACGTTCTGGTGCAGTGTGACGCACTGAGATAGTGTACAAAACCATAAGTTCATTTGGTGTAATATCTTGCGATATACACATTTTGTATAATCCTTCCATTGAACTTTAGATAATTTGTATTATTTTATATATGAGAGGTAAACTCTCTGCAAGGTAAGAAATTTTAGGCTGGTCAGCCGGCAGGACTCCACCTTGCAACTACCGTGACAGTAAGATTCGTGGTAGTGGTCGTTATGTATTGTGTTCTAAAATAGCAAGGGCTCGTATTGTTTCTCAAAAAAAAAGCGACGGGGTCCTGTTTTGATTAAAATGGAAGAGAAGAAAGATATTATTAAGGAGATTAAAGTCTGGATTACCCCAGCACTCTTGTCTTTGGTATCTATGATGCTATACCAGAACATGGAGGAGATGAAGGGTGATATAAAGATATTACTTAATCAGACAGCAGGTGATCACGCCCGCATAGAAAATCTTGAGAAGACTGTAATTAGATTTGAGAATTATTTGTATAAGAATACTAAGCCTACAAGTAGTAATTACGATAATCAGTTTGAAATCTATCGTCAACCTGTTCTTTTTAAAGAAGAAGAAAAAGAAGTAAAACCAACTAACATATGAAGCTGAACAGAATCATTACGTTTCTTTTCTTGCTTTTGATTCTTGGACAATGGTATCTTCTCAGAGAAGGAAGACACACACTGCAGGAATTAGAGCAGCAAAGACTACAGTCCTTACACAGAATAGACAGTCTTGTATCTGTGAATGACAGCATTGACTTTTACAGTGATGCTCTTATTACCCAAGTAGACTCCTTGACAGGAGAACTAATTTTGGATGAAAAACAACTCCAACACGTAAGAAATGAATACAAGAAAAGGATTGATTCTCTTGGCAAGCTTAGTTCTTCTGAGCTTTCAGAGTATTTCACAAACCGTTACGAGGATAGATACTAACTATATCTTCCTGGAGGCTAAGATAGCCCGGTTGATCGTACTAGATCTTGAAGAACTTGACTTACTTCGTCAAGAAACATCCATTCATACTGATATGATGGCTAAGCTACAATCACAAGTACTGTTACAACGTGATGTCATATCAGCAAAAGACTCTAAGATAGAAAACCTAAATAAGATCATTAAAGAAAAAGATGTACTAATCGAAATTTCTGAGAAAGAAAAAACTGTTCTTAAATCTAAGATTAAGAAATCATATTTAATGGGTGCACTATCTGGGGGAGCCATTAGTACATTGCTCTTCCTGTTAAGGTGAAGCAAGATGCACGATACAAATGGTTAGAAGGGGTCTTATTTGACCCCTTCTTCTTTTATATTATTAACCGTTGAAATAGCATCACCATAAAGTTTAATAATAGATCTTAACTTGTTTATCTCTTCTCTGCTTTTCCTAAGCTTTTCTTCAAGCATTGTAATCTCACCCCGCATGTAAGCTGTAGAATCAGGAAGTAACTTAATATTACCGCTCCTCGATTTTGTTACAACATACTCAGCCGAATTATACATTTTAAAATACAATGGATAATACTGCATATAAGTTTCATGCATTTTTCCAGCGTGAACAACAGTAGCGTGATCTCTTTTAACCGCCTTACCTATCATTGAAGTAGTAAAGGGTGTATGTCTTCTAATTGCGTTAATAACAGAAGATCTTAATAGCAAACATTCATTTCTTCTAGAACCATCATAATTTATATCATGCTTGTCTGCAAGAAATCTTGTAAGAGTAAAGAAAATTAATTCTGGACTAAAGTCGTTTACCAGTAGATTAATGATTTCTTTTTGTCTTGTAAGATGCTGTTCACTTGATTGAATAGATTCTGGCTGTTCCATTTTGATTGTTTGTTATAAGCTGCACTGGCAGGGTGGCTTACGTGAATTTTTTGATTACTATCGTAAATATAATCATCCCATTCTTGTGCTTTCTTACCTAGCATAACGTAGATAATGCCTTGTTTGTTACATGCAAGGTAATCAAATATGTTGGATATAAAGTCTGTCCAAAGTTCGTGATGTTTACCAATTTCTCCAACATTAGTTGTAAGAGCTGTGTTTAACATCAATACACCTTGGTTAGACCAACGTTTCAAATCACAAGATTGATTTGGGTCACGCTGCTCTTCTGGTACCGTTTCGTTTATTTCGTTTAGGATGTACCTTAAAGATGCTTCTGGACGGTTTGTATTAGCACATGAGAATGCTATACCGTCAGCTACACCAAATTGAGGATAAGGATCTTGGCCTATCATTACAACCTCTACAGTGTTTACAGGGCACTCTTGTAGAGCTCTAAAAACATTTTTGAGAGGTGGTGTAATTCGTTTACCTTGATTCCTTAACTTTACTAACTCATTTAGAAGATCTTCAAAGCTTTGGCTTAGTAAGTAAGTACGTAGGGCTTCATCCCAACCGGTACCTTCAAGCTTAGCATATAGCTTTTGAGCAACTTCTTTAACATTAACTTCTACTGTTGTCATGGCAAAAATTCCAGTTATTAAACCAGAGCAAATTATTGACATTCAAGTCAATGGCTCTTTCTTTACACGGGTTCAAGTATTACTAATGTATCTCCTAGAAGGTAGAGAACCTAAGGAGACTATTGAAATTATGAACGATGTAGCGGCAAACAACATTAAGTCACCTATACACGCACACGTTCAAACTGTATCAGCTCTTCTTTCTGAAATTGAGTCTCAAGCTAGAAACTCAGGTTTCATTGAAGAAATTGACTTTGAACCTAATTTAGACGATAATGCCTAATTGATCTCCAAGCTCAATTGTAGCTTGGATACAAGAAGATAATTCTTCTTTAGACATATCAGCAAAAGACTTTATGGTCGTTCCTTCACTGGAGCTCTCAATGAATCCGGCTTTTTCTTTGATGTACAGTTTAACTGAATCAAAGTCTTGGCCGGTTTCTTTTGCTATTTGTCTAATGCTGGCATGTAGTTTACTAAGTTGTAAACCAGTACCCTCGCCAGTAATTGGAGTTAAAGTAACTTCAATTAACTGACCGTCGGGCATTGATTTTACAAACTCTTTATAGATGGTTTCATAAACAGAAGATGTGGGTTTAAGTCCACTGTCTTCTTTTCTCATTTTAATTACCATACAAAAGGTTCTTTTGTAACATATTGAATCTTTTCTTCATCAATATCTTTAAGAGCATCAGTAACCCACTTGGTATCTACCGTATCCTTATAGCAAAGGATGTGTACTTCTGATACCATGTCTGGGTTTAAACGTAAAAGTCTACCAAGTCTCTGGCTTGTTTTACGTTCATTACCGTAAGCATGCAGGATGATCCCGGTGTCAAGATGAGGTATGGTTACCCCCTCACTCAACTGGTCAACACAACTAAGCTGTGTAATTTCTCCACTCTTAAATTTAAGTAAGTTATCCTGTGAATTAGGATTTTTACTGTGATAACTGTAAGAACATAATCTATCTGCTTGTGCTTGTGTATTAGCAAAGATGATAAGTTTACCATCAAGCTTCTTTGCAAGCTCTGCAGCATATGTTTCTTTAGTTTTGAACTGTTTAATTGCAGTCATTCTGGCAATTACTGCAAACTGGTGTGATTTACTTCCACTAGTAGATGTAGCAATCCTAGTATTACAATAATTATATTGATCAACTTCCGACGTATAAAACGATCCGCCATCTTTTCTATCAACCTTAATATTCTTTGCTGTAGAAAGAGAAAGCATGTGTACCATGATCTTATAATCATTAAGAATGTTAGCATCAACAGCTTCATCTGTTTGGTATCTATACACAATGGGGCAATACTGATTAACCATTTTACTCTTTTCCGTGTACTGTCGTACAGGAGGAGTTCCGGTTAAACCTAAGATCTTTCCTTTATAAGCATCAAGAAAGTCTTTGTGTGAATACAAAAGACTATGACACTCATCTAAATACACTACTGCATAATCAGATGGGTTGTGCTTATTTAAAGAAAGATAGGTTGTGAATTCAACATTGTCTAATAGATAAGACTTCTTGAATTTAACAGCGTCATCTTTCCAAGATTGGAAAATAGAAACCTTAGGTGCAACTACCAGGAACTTACGGTCCTTCTTGTAGTGTGCCACCATATGCAATAGTCCTATAAGAGTTTTACCAACTCCCATGGAGATACCAAGACCGCATCTAAAATGCCTATTAGCTTCAGATATAGCTTCGGCTTGGATAATATCTCTGTTAGACATTACATGGATTTAAGTTTTTGTTTGAGTTCTAGCTCAGCGTGCATGCTAAGCTTATACTTATCTCTGTTAACAGTTACATAGTTCTTTAAAACAACAGGATCTTGAGCAATCCATTGCATTATACTACGCTTTACTTCGTTGATTGTTAGGTAATCGTTGTTAGCCAGTTTGATAAGTTCTAATTTCATATTCTATCTTCGGAAAATCCGAGTTCTTTTGCCTCCATAGGATGTGTTTCAATCCAGGTATGGCAGGTTCTACAAAGGGGTATCCAGGTAGTAGTTATCAAGTAATACTTACCTCTACCTTTTTTATGATGTACATCTGTTGCACCACCACTACAATTTGGTAGCTGTGCTTTGCACATTGGATGTAAAGTTAAGTAATCCTTCCGAAGTTTTGAATAAGAATCATCTTCAGAAGCTTTTCTGGAGGACTTAGCAGGGATTGGTTTTGCAGGTGTGATGCGTCCAGCACACGCTTTACAATACCGATCTCTACCGATTGTCCTCCAGATATATTGTTCTGTGTTGCAACCAGAACAAAGCTTCTTTTTACTGTTCATCGTCTTCTTCAGGACCTTCTTCTACGATATTGCCATTATCAGCTTCTTCAAGAACATATTCAACCTTATCATATAGATCAGGATCAGATTCTTTTATAAGCTCTACAATAGGCCTAAGAGTTTCCTCTATACTCATATAATACTTTACGAGGGGTATGTCTAAGATTACATTAAGATCTTCATCAGTTACTCCTGTTTGGATTGAAACTTCTTCAATATCAATGTTAATCTCTTTAGTTAAATAACCTTGCATTACAAGATCATTTACATATTCTGCATATTTCTTAAGTCTGAGATAGATAAAAACAATTTGTTCGTTTGATAATCCTGCATATGACATTAGCTCATAGTTAAAAAGTTGGGTCCAAGTGCACCAGACTCAACAAGTGCCATGACTTTGTCTTCAAGACTAATTCCGAGCTCTCTATCATCTAGTTGTACTGGTAAATATACATCAGAAGTCCACATGGTCTCTAACATTAGAGCGTCATAGAGTCTGCCTTTGTTGAAATAATTAGATAGTATATCGTTAGAAACAGTGATCAATCTTTGATAACGTAGTCTAGAGAGAACTCTCTTAGATTTGTTATGTACAGAAGCAATACGTACACGCTTCTGGTAACCCATTAGCTTGACTTGCTCTGGAGTGTAAAAAGATAATCCTAGTACAGCACGTTTGTAATAGAACATTTGCCGAGTGTTTAAACGAAATTTCATTTTGGTGTGATTTTAAATAGAAAGGGGCCCTCTAATGAGGACCCCTATTCTACGGTTTAAAACTAATCAATTACATTTCAAAGACATTCTCCAATTCCTCTACTGAATTTGTTTCAGGAGTTACTGAAAAAGTTGGCTTAATGTTAGCAGCTCTAATAGCATCACCATTGTCATGGGGAATAAGCGTGTCAGTAAGATTCATGTTAGTGGTATAGAAAGTCTTGCGGTAGATAGGTTTACCTCCTACGCTACAAACAATACCTGTATCACCAGCAATCTTAAGATCACGATCTTCAGAGCTAAAAGGAGTAGTTCTTTCTTCAACGATAATTTTACCGTCAAGAACTTCACCGGCAACATAATTCATTGCCTCAAGATTAGTTACAGTGCCCATAACAATAGTGCTTACGCTTTTATTCTGAAGCCAACCATTGTTAATAGACATCTTGTTTTGACGAAGTACAACCCAACCATATTCTGGATTGTTTGCAGATACGTTGATTACACCACCGTTTTCGTCACCTACTACATAAACTGAATTTTCCATTTGATTTTGATTTTGAATTTAATAAAATAAAAAACCCCGCACAATGGCGGGGCAAAAGATTTGAAACTATTTGTTTAGGTATCATCTCTGTAGAAGTAATCGTCACCTAACTTTTCTTCTTCAGGGATATCAGGAAGCTCTAGTTCGTTAAGGCCGTCAGCAATTGTTACGTCCCAAGCTTCAAAGTCATCATCTACCATCAATCCAGGTTTCTGTAGTACAGAACCAAAGAAAGGATTTTCAATATTCTCACCGTAATTTGTAGATATTAATAAACGCAAATCTTCATCTGACAGATCAAAGTATTGTTCTGTAGAGAGCTCGATTACGCGTCCGTCAGGTAGTTGATATAACATAGAATCATAACTTATATATAATAAAGTTATGTACTAGTTATAACAATATCTATTATGATATTGTATATTAATAAAATAGTTTCTACTAATAAGGCTATATTAATAAATAATGTTCACTGAACCGTCTTCAGCGGTAATCATTTGCCATTTTGCATTAGCAGGAATGGTAAACTTTACAGCGCTTTCAGATTTGGCTTGAACAGTTACTTTAACACTCTTTTCGGTAGCTTGCAAACGAGTAAAATGAGCTTTGTGGGCTGCATTCATTTCACTGGCGTTCATAATGCTACGACCGTTCTTCATAAAGTACTGATAAGCTTGATTGTAAGTAACACCAACCTGCTCAGCAATTTTCTTAACAGTGATGTTGTACTTTCCAAGAGCTTCAATACGAGATGCTTGAGTGTTTGTAAGGTCTTTATAAGATGCCATTACGATTTAATTTTAGAATTAATAAAAGAATGTCGTTCTAGGGATTTAAGTACTTCTACACGTACCACATTTTTAAAAGGATATGTTTGAACCTCAGGAGGGTTGTTTGTCTCTAGAACAAACGCCCACTTTCCGTCAACACACCAATGAATAATGTTTACGTTATGA
>Ga0222713_10001609_pt1 | contig 25098 bp, 29 predicted proteins | sample C33_649DmetaG_FD_165061 | JGI IMG/M metagenome (GOLD analysis project Ga0222713, IMG submission 165061) | Estuarine water microbial communities from San Francisco Bay, California, United States - C33_649D | ecosystem: Environmental > Aquatic > Marine > Unclassified | place: USA: California... | reverse complement strand
ATGACCCAGAGCAGGGTGTGTTTGTTGGAACCGGCGAGTCTTTCGGTTACGGCGCTGGGGTAGGCGGACTTGTGCAAGGTCTGTTCGACCTGTTTGTAAAGGACCGTTCGGCTGCTGGCGCACCACCTCCTGCGCCTACAGAGGAAGAACAGGCACCTGAAGTGCCCCCCGCACCCCCGAGCATTGAAGGTGGGTTATTTGGCGGCCAAGAACTAGCCACGGTGTTTGACTCCGATATTATAGAAGAAATTGGTCTCGATCTTGGAAAATCCACGGCAAACAAGCTGTTTGGTTTGGATTTGGCTGACCGCGCACAACGAGCAGAAGCCGAAGCTATACTTACAAGCTACATAAATAACCCGCTGGTGCGCCGCAATAAGCCAGAAGTTATCTCTCGCATACGCCCCATACTCGATTCCCCCATCTTTCGACGTAAAGCAGAAGACGAGGACTTTGCTCCTATAGGAACTATTGCGGCACCGGAAGAAGAGATACCGCTAGAAGAAAGAATCAGAGTTAGGTCACCGGCGGATGTCCAATCCGACTTTATCGACATCGACGAGACCCGGCAGATACAGGATTTGCTGGACGAAGAAGAGCTTGCCCGCATGCAGCAAGAGGAAGACGCACGGTTGGCTGCTCAAGAAGCAGCCCGTGCCGACGCCGAAAGAACTCGTACGGTTGAGGAAATCGCAACGCTGGATGCGCGTAGAGAAGCGGCTCGTGCAGCCGAATCAGACGAAAAACGCAGACAGATACTACTCCCCATTATTGAAAGCGGGCGGATTGCCGACCCCGCGAACTTGGCTCGTGCGTTCAGCGCAGAGCTGCGCCGTCAGGGGTTTGCTAACACAACTCCAACGGAAACCGAACTCGCCACCATTGAGCGTGCGGTTGGTGTACAGCAAGCCGTTACAACGGCCGAAACAGAAAGAGCAGCAGCCGACGCGGCGTTGCAAGCCAGACAAGAGGCCGAGCAGCGCGCCGGGGTGGCCCCGCTTGAAAGTTTGATCCCTGAGCGCAGAACAGTACCCCCGGCAGCTCCGGTTGTGGTTTCACCGCAGGAACAAGAGCGTGCCGAAAAGGCTCGGCTCAACCGTGAGCGGCTTGACCGCACCGGTCGAGGACTGGAAGGTCAGCTTGAAATCCCGGTTATCCCCCGGGCAAAGGGTGCACCAGCTGCGCAAGCTCCTGCACAAGAAGCCCCGGCAGCCGATCAAGGCGCTGCACCGCAGCAGATGGTCTTTGATTTTGACGCAGCCCTCGACGAAGCTGGGGTGCCCAAAGCGGCGCCTGTCAGAAAGCGCGTAAAAAACAAGTCCCCTGCACAGGCAAAAGCCGAGCTGACTGCATTTGCTGCCAACCCGGTGGTAAAGCCCGAAGTCGCCGCAGCCGTTACAAAACTGGCTGACAGTATTCCTGTGGAACCTGCGGTTGAATCAGCACCAAAGATTAAGTTGGGGAAAGGTAATGAAAAAATTAAAGAGGTTATTTCTTCGCTTGAATCCATGCTTTCCCCCAACCCTTCTAATGAAAAAGAACTGCTCTCCCCTGACACTAGCGCCGCCGTTGAAGTAGTTAACTTTGGAAACAGGCTTCATATAAGCAGTATACGTGCAATTGAACCGGGAAAAGGAAACGCCTCCAAGTTACTCGATATGGTTTTGGCGGAAGCGGATAAGCAACAAGTCCCGGTTTCTTTGACGGCAAAAGACCTATCTTTCGATGGTTCTGGGATGACCACACCACAGCTTGTTGAGTGGTACGGCAGAAGAGGGTTTGAAGTAACAAATCGGGACGAAGACGGGGTGGAAATGCGCCGACCTGCCGCCCAAGTCCCCAAGGCCCCGGTAGAAACTGCACCTGTCGCACCAGCGGCGGAGCCTGCGACAACAACGTACCCGGACCAAGACATCCGAAGCGCTGCGGAAGAGCTGCAGCTGGACGACATGCCGGCCAAGGGAAAAGCCACGCAGTGGCTGGGCAATCTCAGAACGTCTGACCCTGAAACGTACAACCGGGTTGTTGCGCAGATTGAAGGTCCCATCCTCAACGCCGTCCAGCCCAAGCGAGAAGAAGCTGCCAACATTCCAGCCAACCAGCGAATCATGCAGTTGGTCAAGCAGGGCGCGACTCCGGCGCAAATACTGCGTGCGATCACACAGGACAAAGACCTCCCGCAAGCGCTGCGAGACATGGCAGCTCAGATGCTGCGCGTTGCGCCGAACATCAATGTGCCTGTGATTTCCAAGCGCTACGATGACCCGAGTGTCGTAGGCGAGTACGTGCACCCGTCCAAGGGTGACGAGGCGATCTATCTCGACCCACGAGCCGAATCGGTTGCGCAGACGTTTGTGCACGAGTTCATTCACCCGATGACGGTCAACGCTATTGCTCGCGGAACCCCCGAAGGCAAGCGGGTAGTCAAGCTATTCGAGCAGTACAAAGCGCAGCACCCAGAATCAGATGCGTACGGGCTTCTTAATCCTTACGAGTTTGTTGCTGAAGGCATAAGCAATCAAAAATTCCAAAGCCTGCTCAAACGACAAAACTGGTGGGAGCGGTTTATAGACGCTATACGCCGTATCGTGGGCCTGCCAGCGTCCGAGTCAGGTACCTTGGAAGAGCTCATTGATTTAACAAAGCGTATGGGGGCAAAGGAGGACGCTGCACGAGTCGCCAAGGCCAACAAAGCCATCGACACAATTAACACTATAGACGGCAACCAGTTGTTCTTGAGCGTCGTGGACGACACTGTGAAAAAGCTGGCGGTAAACCCAAAAAGCGCAAAAGCGACCCGTGCGCTGTACGACGGTATGGATCGAGCAACGCGCTCTGGGAAAACGGCGTTGTATTACTCTCTGCATCTGAACTCCATCGAAGATTTGGTGCGGCATAGCAAGGACTTGTCAGCTGGCTTCAAACGCGCAATGGCCCAGTTCCACAACACCATGCAAAAAGGTGAAGGCGCCAGAGAAGTGTTTGTTCAGTCAGCCGCAGCCACTATCGACCGGCAGAAAGCGTACGTTAACGACGCCACAGCAGAAGAATTGGAGGCTTTCACAGAGCTCGTAAACCAAGGAAATGAAGCTCGCGTTGATCTTCGTTATCCGGAGTCTCGATACGCAACAGACCCTGACAAACTCAAGGCATATAAAAAGCTCAAAGGCAAAGACGGGCTGTGGCAAAAGGTGGGCGCTAAGGGGCAACAGCTTTATCGTGTGCGACGCCAAGTGTACGACAATCAGTTCAAACAAATAGTTGAGGCAATAAACGCAGGCGTCGCCTCTATGGCCGGTGACAAGCAGTTAACAACCTCCATTACAAACAAGTTTATGCAGGAGCTGCAAACCAAAGGTATTGACGGGTACGAGCCCAATACCCGTCCTGACGGTGATTACAAGCTGAGCTTTTTCACAAAAGAAAAAGGCACCCCGGAGCTTGCTTACGAAATTTTCAAAAGTAAGTTGGAACGAGACCTGCGCATGGACCAGCTTGAAGGTGACCCTTTGGTTGTTCCCGGAACCATAAGCACCGCGGACAGAATGGATCGGCAGATAGAAGAAATGCTGGGCAACGCGCCGTCAAATAGTTTCATCGGCGAGCTCATAGGGATTATGCAGAACGGCAATGTCAACAAAGATACACAACGTGCGGTGCTGGAGGCGGCGGCGGCGCTTTCGCCTTCGCGTTCCATTGCAAAACGCATCGTGGCTAGAAAAGACACTCCGGGGTACACAAAGGACCCATTTGATCGGTTCGTACAAAGCGTCATAGGAACGGGGCGCCAGTTGGAAAACTTGAAGCACGGGGCGCAAATTCGTGAAGGACTTAGAAAACTCCAAGCGGAGTATAAACTGATGGATAGCCCGGAAAAGTTTTCTCCGTTGATGCGCGAGCTTACAAGCCGCACCAAGTTTGCAATTAACCCGACGTTGCCGAATTGGTCTAACGTCACCAAGACCCTGACATTCGCATGGACTCTTGGGGGTAACGTGTCCTCCCCTATCGTAGACTCGCTGTCTCTTGCGATGATCACCTATCCGCATCTGCAGAAGAAATATGGTCGGGTAGGGGCACTGAAAGCAATGGCCGATGCGGCAAAAACGATACTCGGCGGCGGCTTCACGTCAAAAATTGAAACGCTTATTACAAAAGATTTAACTGACGCCGAGCTTAATAGCCCGGAAATAAAAGCGCTTCTTGACGAAATGAAGATCAGCGGCAGGGACTTTGAAACCACCCGAGCTTTCCCGTCGATCCTCAACCACGATTATAACGACCCAAACCTTGACCCAGAAACTGCGGAGCTTAAAGAACTGAGAGACGAGCTGCTGCTCACGGGGCATTCGCAGCGTTTTTCGACGCAAAAAGAATCGGTCGAAGTTGGCGAAAGTGGGCTGCTGTCTAATGCAAACGCCTACATGGGTGTTCTGCTGCACAGCACCGAGCGCTTCAAACGCGAGATGACAGTAACCGCGCAGTATAAAGCGGAACTGGCAAAACTGAAAAAAGAAGGAAAAGCTATAACCCCAGAGGTTCGCCAAAGTGTCGCGCAAGAAGCTGTCAGGGACAGCCTTATGCTAAATGGCGGGTCTTCATCGCTCACAAAGCCCGGATACACCCAGCACCCGATATGGTCTGTTGTTGGAATGTATAAGCAGTACGCGTCACTGCAGTACTATTTGCAGGGTAGACTTCTCAGCACTATGTTCCGAGGCGTAGACCCCAACGACGCGGATGCTCAAAAACTAAAACGCGCCGCATGGAGTCAGTGGTTAATGATGTCCGCTATGTCGGCTGCGCTTGCTGGGGTGCGCGGACTTCCTCTCATGGGCGTGGTCTTTGCGGTCTATGATGCCTTTGCGGATGACGAAGAAGATGACGCAGAAACCTTGATGCGAAAAACTATCGGCACTGGGGCGACTGAAGGGTTGTTCGCGGCGGCGCTCAACATGAACATCGGTCCGCGTATTGAGTACACCAACATGCTCATCAGGGACACCACTTTGCCGGATGGCGCGAGCATTTGGGATTGGGGAGTGGCGATGTTTGGCGGACCGACATTTGGTTCAATAAACCGGTTTGTTCGCGGTATAGAGCTGATCCAAGAAGGTCGTATAGACCGAGGTGTTGAAAGTCTGATGCCGGTGGCGCTGTCTAACATGTTCAAAACAGCACGGTTTGCGTCTAAAGGTGCGCTCACACTGCGAGGGGACCCTGTGGTTGATGATGTTGGTGCAGGCGCTCTGCTGTCGCAGTTTTTGGGGTTCGCACCGGCCGATTACGCTCGCAGCATGGACTTCACGACTCGACAGAATCGTTACGAAGACAGCATCATGAACAAGCGTAATCGGCTGTACGAGAGAATATATACCGCTTATCGCACCAAAGACTCTGCCGGATACCTGAGCGCTCTGGAAGATATTGTGGAGTTCAACCGTGAGTACCCACAAAAAACAATTAAGAGCTCCGACCTAAGACAGTCTATCGAAACTCGGGATCGCAACACTGCCAGAATGAAAATGGGTAGTTTGCCCGGTGTGGGGTTTGAAGGTAGATGGGAGGAAGAAGCCGACGCGTGGGGCTTCTAAAAATACCCCGGCAGCATTAAGGGAGTTTGGCTGCCGGGGTTCCGTAAGTAACAACCGTGGCAAGTCTATCAGGCCAGTCGCCAGAAACGAACCCCTTGCAGTTTATTCTCCACCCGGCAGCGGTGATCGCAGACCCAGCCTTTGCTTTGTGCAATCTCGTAAAACTGCGCCACGGCTTCCACCATGTCGATGCAAGGGACGAACACGGAGCATCCGGGGTCAAAGGTTTTCCAGTTCACCACCATGCGTAAACCGTCGGGGGCCAAGTCCATGGCAACCCCGCGGTGCTCATTCTTCCTCGGTTTTCTGGGCGTTATTGACGACTTCATCTTCAGTCCCTGCGTCGCTAAGCCACGACGCTCCCTGCAGCATAAGCACGCTCACCGGCGGCAGATTCAACTTTGTGCCTTTGCCCATGCGCTTGGAAACCACCTTCGCGCCGCACGGCATGGTGCGCAGCTCTCGAATCACCCCGTTGTAGTCGATCTGTCTGTCTGCACACCATGCCCTGAAAGGCTTTGGCATCAAGTACAGCGTGTTGCTGTCGGTCTCCAACCGGCCGAGCAGCGCGACGCGAGGCATTGCTTCCGGCACAACCAGATGGTCCAGCACATCTGCCCGACTACTGTTATCGGCACGGCCGTCGCTTGAGTCCCGGATGCGCAGGAAGTCGTTCACGTTGGCGTAGAAATAGTCGCTGACCACTTGCGTGGCGTCGTGGTTGTACATATTGACGTCTTCTTCCTTGTACTCGCGCAGGTAGTTCACCACCCAATCAATCAGCGCTTTGACATCGTATTTTATGTACTTGAGGCGCTTGGCAATCAGTAGACCCGTAATCACACACGCAGCTTGCGCTGACCAGAATCGGTTTTGCGCAGTGAGCCCGGCACGGGCATCGATGCTCATCTGAACGCTGACCAGCAGCTTCTGGATTTCGTCGACGTTGTTCATGATGTACTGCAGATACGGTATCGCCGCGTGACCGAAGTGAAGCTCAATGGATTTTGCCAGCGCATCGGTGTCGTGCTTGGCAAGGTTCTTTTTCTGCGGAGAGAACTCCAGCACACGTTGCATCTCTGCCTTCGGTGCGTCCTTGTAGGAGTTCACCTTGGAGATGAGGCTGGCGTTGCCGGTTGTGACGCAGATGAAGCTCCATGGGTCCCCGCGCCAGCGGGATGAGTTAGCACCTTGAGCCAATCGGCCACGCTGCTTGCCGCTCGGAATCTGGTAGATAAAGTCGCTGGTCTCCTTCGGGTTCATGTTGGTCAACTCGTCGCAATACAGCGGCAAGTCCTTGATGACCTCTGCGTAGTTCATCTTGTCGTTGTAGGTGTCGCGCTCGAACTTCACAAACTTAGACGGGTCGGCCCACAGACTGGCAGCCGCCAGCAACGCCGTGGTCTTGCCGTACCCTGAATCCTTGCTGTGGAAGTGAAATATCGACCCCTTGATCGCAGTCATCTTGGTCAGCACAGAGCCGAATGCTGTGCCAATAATGTATTGGTACGACTCAAACCCCGGCTTGTTGAAGAACTCCAAATTATTCTTCCATTCGTCCATAGACCCCTGCGGTTCAAACATGGGGAAGAAGTGGGACGTCTTGCTCGATGGTGCGTTAAGCTCCACACGGTCCGGCAGCACGCGGGCGCGACCCAGCGTAAAGCTGGAAAACTCATCGTCAGTCCAGCCGAATTGTCTGCGGCTCAAGTCCGCAGCGGAAGTGTGCTCCAGATTGGAGACCCATTTTATAACGTAACTCATTAATGCCTCCCAGTGTGCGGTTGTGGCAACCGCCACGCTGTTTCTCGACAGGTACTTTCGCAGCTCGTCCCGAGCCGTCGCCGCGTACATAGGCACCGTAAACTCTTTCACTCCGTCATACGGCAGGTGCACCCGTATCACAATTGACGCGCCTTCCTCGGGGTCTTCCACGCGTCGCAGAACATACAGATCGTGCTCATACACCAGCATTTCAACTGCATCCCCTTCCCGGTTCTCGGTCTCGATGTACACGCCGCCGTTCTTTCCGCGGAAGTAAGGGGCAGGGTATTTAGGTATTGTGTACGCCTGCAGTTCAACAGTCTTCATCTGCTCAGGGCGGTCAAACACGACGTTATCTTCGTCCTGCGCCCGAATAATCTCCTTGCCCAGCTGAATCGGCGACGTCAGTTTGCCGTTGTTGGGGCACTTATCACAAAGCCCGGGGTTCATGCTGTCAAATGTCGCGCAGTGATAGGGGCCTGCGGTCAGCTTGGCTTTCTTCTGAGTCTCCTCTGGGTCGTACTTCGGGTGCTTGCGAGAGATAATGTGAATGGCTTTGTCGCCGTCCACGCAGTTCACCGCAATAGACAGCCCGCCACGCCACAGCGGCTCTTCGACGTCTGCTTGGTTTGTTGTGATGTTGACCAGTTGCAGGCAGCCGCGCCCCTTGGCGCTCTTCTCAAGAATGGTTTTGAATCGGCTGGTGGCATTTCCCATCAGGGACGCCATCATGGGGTCAGCTGCGTTTGTACGCGCCTTCTTCGGCGGCACCTCGCCTTCTGGCACGTAGTGATCCAGAATCGCTTTGAACTTATCCAGCGACATCGCCGGCTCTAAATCCGCAAGCACCGCTACGTTCTTCGGCGGGCTGTCCTTATGGTTACGTGTCCCCGGGCAGCGCAGCACCCGTGCGCAGTCAGCCGGTACAACCGGGTCAATGTTAAGCCCGTGGTTCAGGCACATTTGCTTGAAGCGAAGCGCGAGCGGGTGCCACTCCCTCTTCGGCATGTCCTCGTCCATTGCCCAGTACACGTGCAGCCCGCGACCGGAGTTCACCATCGTGGGTTTCGGAAGCTGGTGTGTTTGGCAGAACACGCGCACGGCCTTTACCGCCGCTTGCTGTGTCGGAAAACCTTTGTCGCCTTTGTCTTTGCCACAGTCCAGATCAAGAAAAAACGAGCGCAGCTTCTCTGCGTTATCCGCGGTACGTTTACCCTCGGAAAGAAAAGACGCCAACGCGAAGTACACATCGTGGTCGGTTTCATCAAGCTCCTGTGCGTATTCCCCCATGTCTACAAGAGACGAAAAGAACTTTTGCGTGAGCTGCTTTTGACCGGCCTTGACGGCAAATATGCAGTAGTGCTGCCCCTCGGCGAGCACATGTTCTAAGAATTTTAGTGCGCCCATATCCCACCAGCGATCTCTAGAGACGACAAGGGGCGCCGGAGCGCCCCCGCCTAAAGTATGCACAGTCTATTTGGGATTAGTCGTCCCACTCACCCAGCAAGTCGTCGAGCTCACCCACGGGTTCGTCTTTTGGCGCGGGCTTCTTGGAGCTGCGCACCACCGGCTCGTCGTCTTCCTCAACCACCGGGGCAGCTTTCTTCTTCGGTGCTGGCGCTTCGTCTTCGTCTTCCTCGACTACCGGGGCAGGTTTCTTCTTGGCTTTCGGCGCAGGCGCTTCTTCCTCATCTTCAACTACCGGGGCAGCCTTTTTGGCCGCAGGCTTTGCGGAAGACCCGGAGGTTTTGTCGCCGTCAAACGCACCGACAGTCATCGTGATAGCGTCCTTGGCTTCCTTGGAGTCACGCATCTCCAGCGCGATTTCGAGCTCTTCTTGATCCAACGGGCGCACCGCACTGAAGGACAGCTTAGGCTGTTCGCTGGAAACATCAAACTTCATGCGGGTGACCACGGAAATAGCGTGCACAGAGTTTGCGGCCAAGAACTTGCCGTATGCCTGCAGGCCCATCTTGCCGTCCTTGCCGTCGCCGAACACGCTGGTGGCCGGGAGCTGCAGCTGGTACACCTCTTTCTTCTCAACTTCACCATCAAGCAGCACTGCAACGCGCTGGGAGAATCGGCACGCACGGGACTCGCCTTGACCGGAACCCTTGATATTGTTTGGGCAGGTCATGCACTTGTCGCTCTGGCGCTGGTCTTCCGGCACAGCTGCGTCTGGCTTCTGAGTATCAGAAGACCAGCAGGTGGGAGGAATAGCTTGTGCTTTGGGGTCGTACGCCCCTTCGTAGTATTGACGGGACACCGGCGCAGCGTTCACCAGAATTACATCCAGTGCGCGATCTTCACTGACGTAGACTTCTTCGCCGTTCACCACCTGACGAAACGCCTTACCCTTGATAGAGATTCGACGGTTACCCGCGCCGCCGCTGCCACCGCCTGCGATGGTCTTAGTGATGCTGTCTTCAAAGCCTGCCGGCATGGCTGGCAGCTTGAATTTCTTGCCTTCAAACAATGTTACGTTGCTCATACTATCCTCTGCGTTTTGGTTTGGTTGTTACAAGTCGAGTTCAAGTTGTTTGCGCCCTTCGGCATTGTCGGCGCTAAGGTGGTCGCGTACCTTATCATAGTCAAACCGGTATGTGGTTCGATTGTCGCCGGGAACAGCAATGTACGAACTCTTTGGTATGACACCGCTTTCCATCCAGTTTCTTATGGTAACCGTGGAAACTTGCAGGCGTTCCGCCAGCTCGCCGATCCTGATAAGGTTGTTGCTATTCATCACTTTCTCCGAATGCTAATCTGGTATTTCGTTTCGGTGTTGAGGCCGGGCGGCAACACGTCGGGGTTCTCTTCCAAGAACTGTTTCATGTTGCCTTGGTGCAGCCGCTTTTCCAGAAGCTCTGGGGCAGCGTGCTCCAGAACGAACTGGTGCATCTGCTGCCAGTCGTTGGTCCAATAGTTGGTTGTCGTCGTTCGGTAGAACAGGCCGTACTTGGTACGGGCACCCTCTACTCCGTGCTCCTTGCAGTACTCCAGCAGAGCGCTTTTGACCAGCGCCATTTTTTCCGCAAGTTCTTTCTCACTTTCCTTGAACGCCGAAGTGATCTCGTCGTGCTTTTCCTTCATTTTGAGATAGACCCGAACCAGTTTGGTCAGCTTTGGGTCTTCGGTCTCAACTGTCTTTTGCTCGGCCATGCTCGCCTCCAGTGGTTCAGTGTGCTACCTACTGTACTGGGCTTATTTATACTACGCAAGCACTTTTTTATATAAATTTATCATATCCGCGTGGACACTGACCTTGTTTTCCAGCATGGAAAAGACATGACCCTCGGCCCCAGACCCTTGCAGATGTACGACGGTGCACTTGTTCTTTTGCCCAGAACGATGCACGCGAGCGTTGGCCTGCTCATATATCTCAACCGAGGAGGTTGGCCCCCACCACACGACGGTATCCGCAGCAGTGAGCGTCACTCCATGCGCTGCAGCTTGCGGCTGTATCACCAGCACGCGGGGGTTGTCTGTCGTCTGAAACCTCTGGAAGATGTCGGTGCGGTTGGACGCACTCACCCCTCCGTTGATGATCTCGGCGCTTACCCCGTCGCTGTTCAGCCGATTGGCGAGCACCTCGATGACGCTGCGGAAAGGGGCAAAGATCAGCACCTTGTTCTCTGTCTCGGCAATCACCTCCATCAGCACGTTGTATCGACTGGTGATGTCGAACTCCACCGTCTCACCGTCTTCGCTGTACACCGCTCCGGCCGAAATCTGGAGGAGTTTTCCCAGCTTTACCGCTGCGTTAGCGGCTGTCACCTGCTCACCCGCTGCCTCGATAATCATCTTCTTTTTCATGATCTCGTAGTACTTGGTTTGCTGCGGTGTCAGTTCGACGCGCCGTTTGATTGTCACCATGTCGGGCAAGTCCATGCACTCCGCTTTGGTAAAGCGTATTGCCGGCTGCAGTGCTTCATGCACAATCGTTTTGGCGTCCGGTCTGGGAACGTACTTAAACTGTGTCAGCTTGTACATCACGAGGTCGCGGAATCCGGTGAAATACTTCGGCACTCCGAGTGGGTTCACGAGTTTTGCCAGCCCGTAGGCATCCTCTGGAGACTGTGCTGCCGGGGTGCCTGTCATTAACCACAGCCATGTGTCCGGCCCGACCAACTGTCGCAGAGCTTTCCAGCGTTTTGTTTGCACGTTCTTGAGGTACGTGGCCTCGTCACAGATGATAAGGTCGAATCGGCCGTACTTGAGGTCGTCGAGTGAGTTCACCACGGTGTCGTAATTTGTGATAACAAACTCAGCGTCGCTCTCTATCACGGCTTTACGCTTTGCTGCGCTGCCGTGGGCAATATCCACCTTACGGTGCATGATGGTCTTGAAGAAGTCTGATCGCCACGCAACGTCCATAATGGACAGCGGGCACACCACCAGCACGCGCTGGATGATCCCTGCGGTAATCAGATAGTCGGCCGCCCACGCAGCAGCTGCGGTCTTCCCGCTGCCTTGCTGGTTGAAGCAGAAGGCTCGGCGGTGCAGGGTCAGAAACTCAGCCGTAGTGCGCTGGTGAGCAAACGGGGTGTAAAGCCCGGGCCAGTTGTAAGAGCGGTTGATGGGCGAGGGGACTTTCTTGACGCCGATGTTCTTCAACACCTGCATCTCTTCGAGCCCCCAGTTTACTGCGACGCGCCCGTCTGGCAGCTGCTTGCTCTTGGGGATAGTGTTGAGTATCTGCTGCGGGTTGCGCACGCGCAGCAGCACGGCCTTGTTGTCGTAAATCTGCATTGTGACCCTTACTTCTTTTTCGGTTTGTGGCCGTTTCGGCTGCGGTTCTTGCTGGGGGACTCCAGCTTGTACCCGTCGGCGTTAGTGCCGCCGTTCTTCATCATCTTGTTGTGAGACACATCCTTGCCCTCACGCCGGTCGGCGATGCCGTTGTCGTTTCGGTCAACACCGGTCTTGTCAATCGCACGTCGAGCCCGCTGGCGCTCCATGCGGTCTTCGTGTTCACCACGGGCCTTGGCGGTCTTGGCTTCTTGCTTGTAGTCACGCACGTAGTTCTTTGAACTTGGCATCAGATGTTCCTCCTCGATTGTTTTCCTGACCAGATACCTGTGACCGATCTGTACGTACTCTCTACCCCCGTGCTTCATGATTATGCAGCGGGGGCGGGGGTGTCCGACCAGCACCTCATCGTACAGCCTCGCACCGTCTTCCAGAATTTTACGAGCCAGAAAATCGTACCGTTCTACACTGAGTAATCGGGTCAGAAACACAGTTTTAAACTGCACAGGCAGTGCCGCCGTGCGTTCATACTCCATGACATCGCACCACGTTTTATCGTAGACGGCCGGTTTTGAGGGATCAATTCCCTTTATTAGGTGTGCCCCGCTTATGCCAGTTGTCGCATTTGCTGTAGGCATTACATGTTCCTCCCGTTGTGCGGGCAGCTCAGTACTACGCAGTACTTTTTGCATAGCCCGGATGTCTTGGGGTTCCACACCCCGGTGTCAATCGCAGTCAGTATCCGGCCGTACCGCTTGAGCCACTTGGCCCAAAGTCCCGGTGCTTCGTCACGCTTGTACTCACGGCGTATAAACGCTTTCGCAACGACAAAGAACAGCGCCGCATCGACTTCCTGCACCTGCGGGAAGTGCTTGAACGTCGCCAGTGCCATCAGCTCCAGCTGGTCTGTGTCTGCGTACTTGGCGCTCTTGCCGGCCTTGTAGTCGAGCACTTTTGCCTTTGTCCCATCGATGATACTGAGGTCCGCGATGCCACGCCACCACACTTTCGGGTCGTCGATTGCGCACGCTTCGAGGTCTTCGGTCAGGCCCATCTCGTACTCGCAGTACTTCTTCCCGGGGAGTGCCTTGAGTTTGTCTAGTGCCTTTTTGGCGAATCCGAACTGTTTGGGCAGCTCTGCCTTCTCCGACACATAGAACTCGGCGGCCTCATGGAACTGCTCACCGTACAGCGCAGCGTCGTTCTGCTCGTCCTTGAAGTCCTTCTTGATCTTGAGGTGGTAGTACTTCCTCGGGCATTGCTCGAACAGTTTCATGGCGCTGAAGGACCACGTTGGTTTTTTCACTTTGCGTCACCGTATGTTTGGGCTATGTCGCCTTCACTCCACGTCACCAGACTAGGCCACCACTTTGGTGGGGTGCGCATTACGCGCTGCACTACGTCCAGTACCTGCTGCGCCGAGTCCTCCGGCACTACGTACACCAGCTCGTCGTGCACCATCAACGACGGGCGCAGCTTCAGCTGCTTGTAAACATCATACGCGTTCTGCGCGATCACATCACGGGCCAGCGCCTGCACAAGATTTTCCACCACCTTCCCTGCGTAGATGCGGGCTTGGTGCCGACCAGTGCCATACACCCACTCTGTTTTCCCGTTTTCACGAGGCTCTTCGCGCAGCGCGGGGTATCGAATCTTTCTCCCACTTGGCAGCGCAAACGCGTTTTTCTCAGTGACTACGAGCCCCCACGGGTCTACAACAACTGCGTCTCCGCTCTGCAGGTACGATAGCAGGTCGTGGCACCGTCGCCACCCCAGCACAATGTCCTCGTACGTATCACGCCATCGCTGCGTGATCGCTCGGGCTTCCCCCTCACTTATGTCGACTCCCCCCATCAGCTTAGCAACCTTCTTGAATGCCGCTGCGCCAGCGCCAAACCCCAACCCCAAGTGAGCTACTTTGCCCACCTGCCGCTGTGCCTTGGTGACTTCTTCCGGGGCTATGTTGTACAGCTTGCTGGCGAAGTCCACGTAGAGGTCCGCCTTTCCGGGGGACGCCTTGTACAGCGCCATGGAAGACGGCACCTTCCAGAGAAAGTGGTTTACGCGCAGCTCGATGCCGGACAAATCGGCCACGACTACCTTATGCCCCGGCGGGGCGCTCATGCACTTGCGCAGCGCATCGGACAGCTTCGGCTTCTTTGGGTCTATTCGTGGCAAGTTCTGCGGGTTGTACAGCCACCCACTCCATCGCCCGGTTGTATCCGCCCCGCAGTAATGCAGCGGGATAGGCAGCTTGCCGCGCAGCTTCTTCCCAGTGTCTATGAACATCTGCAGGCGTGTTTCCAATAAGGTTGACTTTACGTCCAGTCGAGCCGCTGCGGCCATCGCTACCAGCTCGTCCTCATGCTCCAGCAGGGAAATAAATCCCTCATCTGTTTTAGCTAGTGCTGGGATACGCTTCGTGTCGTCGGTAGGGCTTGTCTTTGTCGGTATCTCTACCCCCAGTGACTCCAACAGCTTGCCGAACTTGGGCGCAGACGCCAGCTGCGACCTGACGTATTCTTCCGCGTCATCGCCTGACACGTAGGCAGTGGAGGCTCCGGGGATTATCTGCGCTACCCGGCGCAACGACTCTACTTTCCGAAGTTGCTCCGCGTCGAGCGTGCTCTCCAGCAGCTTGCGGTTGAGTACGAATTGTGGCTCTACCAACATGCGGATCGTTGCGTCTATCTGCCACAGCTCCTTGGCGTCGTAGTGGGGCACCAATTTTGTGAACAGCCCATAGCACTGCTCGGAATCCGCGGCGTTGTACTTCTCCATCTCGGCAAGCTCTTCGTCGGTAAACTGCTCGAGTCGTTTGCCCTGTGTGTTGACCAGCGCGCTGTTATCCTTCACCCCCAGACTGTACTTAGTCACCAGTGCCGCCAACGATACCCCGCACGTCTTGGCGTAAATCGGCCGCGCCATCGCCAGTGTGCACCCCCACGCCTTTGGTTTAACTCCGAACCTCCACGCAAAAATCATGCAGTCAAAACCAGACATGTTGTGCGCTACCAACAGCGTGTCGCTCCAGTCCTGTGATTCCAGCTCTCTGCGGATAGCGGCCTCGCCGAACAGAACTTTCGGCGCAGTGTCAGCGGCGTACTTCAAGGAGAGTGATATTACCTGCGTATCCGGGTGCATGACGTACTCTACCGCTGACATCTTTGTCAGCGAATGCGTTTTAGACCAGAACGTTTCAAAGTCCCCTACAACAACCCTCATTTTTTATCCCCAAAGTTCCTTATACGTTCAAGTTTTTTTCGTGCTTCATGGTCAGCGATCGCACCGAGTGTGGTTACTCCGGCGGGTACTTGCGTGATCGTCCCGCCAGAGGCGAGAAAGCGCTTCACGGCAGCGTCCAGCGCGCCTTGGTCAATCTTCGGGCCTTCTTCAGATCGTTCTACGGTGTCGTCGTCGCTTTCCATACCACACCTCTATTATTTGCCAGTGCTTCCGAAACCGCCTTCTCCACGCGCTGTCTCTGACAGCTCCTCTACTTCCTCCAGCTCGAACAGCGGGGCAGGAACCACTACCAGCTGGCCGATGCGCTCACCTTTTGCGATGCCGTGAGAAACGTTGTAAAGCCCGTATCCCCCGCTGGTGTACCTCAGACTGAGCATGATCTCCCCGCGATAGTCGGCGTCGATGACCCCCACCGCGTTGGTCATGGACACACCGCAATGCCCCATGCTTGAGCGGGCGAACAACAGCCCCACGTAGCCCTCTGGAATTTCAACGGCAATGCCGGTGTGCACCATGGTTGGTTCGTTCGGCGGCAGGAGGGTCGTGCGTAACGCGTACAGGTCCAGCCCCGCTGCGTGTGTCGTGCCCCGTGTCGGGGTGATCGCGTCGGGGGTAAGTTTCTTGAATCTCATTTTCTCTCCTCAATAGAGCGGCCCTTGGCTACGGCCCTCATGAATATGACTTCCATTGCTTGCTCATCAATAGGCTTGTCTGACTGATATATCCCTGACACCGATTCACCATTAGATGCCCTAACGCTGCCGCTGCTCAAAAACAAATCCATTCTGCAAGCCGCCATCAAGTCAAAGCTGTCGGCCTTGTCTGTCTTGGGACTCCATCCGCCATAAAACCCTGATTTCCCGGACCGAATCCATCTAACGTGGCCTACTCCTTCAACGTGCCTGTAATCATATCCTGCAGCCAAAGCCGCAAGCCTGTATTCTTCTCGCTCGTTATTGGTCATGTTCGCTCCTTCGCTGCGCTCTCGCCAGCCAGCGCAAAATATGCCGAGCCATCCTCGTAGCTGTCCGCACGATACCCGCCTTGCTGCGCTCTTACCATCTTCAGGCACGCCATGAACAGCCAGCCTTGCTCCTCGGTCATACTGATCCCGGTGAGTGCGCGGAACATGTTCACGGTCTTGCCGATGCTGCGCTCGCCTTGCGGCTGGTCGTAGGTCGCGGCACGTTCTTGCAGGTGCCCGGCGGCGGTGGTCAGGATTTGCGATGCGCTTGGGGTACCCGGCGCTTGTCTCGGGGCGTGGTCCAAGCAGTATTCCCCCACGAACTCGGCTTCCAAGCATCCTTCGTTCTTGCAGTAATCAGGCATCATTTGTTCTTCTCCATAATGGCTTGCTCTATACCAACTGCCACAGCGTACACACCTTCGTACAGGTTGGGGTCGGTGATGGTGATGTTGGATTTGATGATGTTCTCGATCTCTTCCAGCGTTAGCTCAACCCGCGGGCGTTCTTCTTGCCAAACGATCATTGGCTCCGCCACCGCCAGCTCGTCGAACAGGCGCAGGGCTTTTGGTGCGAGTTTTGCATGACGGTCCGCAGAGCTCCATCCTTCCCAGTACAGTTCTTTAGCGACTTTTACGTAGGCTTCCAGCGCCTCCCGTATCGTCTCAATGTCACTCATTCCTCGCCTCCCGGATATTGTTTGATCACATGGTTGTAGTAGTCCAGCAGTCGCTGGCGGCCATCGTCGGTGCAGCCGTGCATGTGCTCGCGTACTGCGGCACAGAAATGCCCGATCAGCGTCTCAACACTCTGTGCTGCTACCCGCGTAGCGTGATCGCCGCGTGTCATTGTCACGTTGTAACTCACTATCAGCCCGACTCGCTCCATATCAGCGAGTTTCTGGTGTGCTTGGTCTTCAGTCATTTATCATCTCCCTCAACTTTTCCTCCTGCGCGGCCTTTGCTGCGGCGAGTTCTTTGTCCGTCGCAAGCCCGTGCGCGTGCCGCTCTGCTACGTCAAGTGCGTCCCCTGCTGCGACCCGTGCGGCCCCTGCTGCGGCCCCTGCTCCGGCCAATGCTGCGCCCAATGCTGCGGCCCATGCTGCGCCCCATGCTGCGTCCCATGCTGCGCCCCCTGCTGCGGCCCCTGCGTCCCATGCTGCGTACCCTGCTGCGTCCCGTGCGGCCCGTGCTGCGCCCCGTGCTGCGGCGAGTTCTTCGTCCGTCGCAAGCCCGCGCGCGTGCCGCTCTGCTACGTCCAGTGCGTTGATGCTGCGTTGATCCGTGATCAGATGCTGCACCCGCCGAGCGCACCACACCGCAAACAGCCTCCACACCTTGTCATGCTCAGGCAGGCACCGCAGACACCAAAGCGCGTCGTCCAGTCCGTTGCTGTCGAGTACATGAGATAACGGAAATTCTTCATCCATTCCGATGCCGGCTTTGGCTTTCAGCAACGTTTTCCAACCTGATTCGCACGGGCCGTGCGCCCGGATTTTATTAAGCGTTATTGTGATCATTGATCACCTCCCGAAACTTTTCCTCCTGCGCGCCCCGTGCTGCGGCCTCTGCTGCGGCCCATGCTGCGCCCCAAGCTGCTTCCCGTGCTGCGTCTTGTGCTGCGTCCTGTGCGTCCCATGCTGCGTCTGCGGCCCGTGCTGCTGCCCATGCTGCGGCCCGTGCTGCGGCCCCTTCTGCGCCAAATGCTACGCCTAATGCTGCGTTCCATGCTGCGTCCCATGCTGCGGCGAGTTCTTCGTCCGTCGCAAGCCCGCGCGCGTGCCGCTCTGCTACGTCCAGCGCGTCAAGGCTGCGCTTATCAGTCAGCAGATGCTGCACCCGCCGAGCACACCACACCGCGAACAACCTCCACGTCTTGTCATGCTCCGGTAGGCATCGCAGACACCACAGCGCGTCGTCTAGTCCGTTGCTGTCGAGTACATCAGACAACGGGAACTCTTCGTCCATACCAACGCCGGCTTTGGCTTTCAGCAGCTTTTTCCAACCTGATTCACACGGGCCGTGCGCCCTGATCTTATTTAGCGTGATTGTGATCACCGGTCACCCCCATCGCGGCTATCAGTGCGTCCGCCTGATCAATTGCGCATTCGTTTACGTAATCCCTGACCAGCCTACCCTTTGGGCACCCCTCTGCAAAATACCTCGCGTTGCTCGCCATCGCACACGCCAGCCGTACGATGACCTCTTCACGCATCGTCATGGTGGCTGCGGGTCTGTCAGGCTGCGGACCATCGGCGTCCTTATCTGGCACCACGGGGCAGCGGTAGATATGGGCTTCGCCTCTGGTGGACGCAGGCTTGGCTATCTCAAGTCGGCCGGAGTTACGCATTTCCGTCAGCGCGTCATCCACCGCTGCACGGCGGGACTTGGTCTGCAGTTTTGCCAGCACCCCGCCGCGCTCCAGCACCAGCCGGACAACCTCGGCACGCGTGAATTCATCGTTGCCGATCACTTCGTAGATCGTACGTTCCACTTCACCACGGCGAGACCACTTTGCGAATAGATGTTTCATTTCACCTCACTCCTTCATAGAACACATGGTCATTTACTTTCGCCACCACGTCGCCTGTCGCTGCCCAGTCAGGGCGCACGCGGGTCGCGTGGTAGTGTGTCGCTTCTCCGATCACGGGAGCGGCTCGTCCTTCGTACACGGCAGCTGCGATCAGCTGCGCTACTTTCCAAGGCACGTAGTCTGTCGGCTCGTCCGACTTGCCGTCGCAAAAGAAGCTGAACTGGCACTGGTGCCGCACCGGCACCTCGGGTGCCCATGGGTAGTAGTCGGCCTCGTACACCACACTGCAGGCGTCGGCCGGGTAGCGCGGGTCGTGCATGCGGTTCACCACAACCTCGGCCACTGCGAACTGCCCTTCAATCGGCTCACCCCGCGCTTCCCAGTACACCGCCATCGCGATGCACATGATCTCGTAGAGGATCACAGCTCAAGTCTCCGGAGCAAAATCCCAATTCGATGCGTGGCAAGGCGTATGTCCTGTGCAAAGAGGTGTAGCTGTCTACCGTGATCCGTTTGGGGAGTGGGAGGCTTGGAGTCGATTTCGTTCACATCCTGTTCGGCGGAACACACGGAATCAAGACGCTTGTGCAAGGTATCGATCACATCGTAAAGCCGGTTTAGCTCGCCTCCAATTACCTGCATCTGCAGAGGGATTTCTACAGCAGGCATTGGCTTTTCTGCGCCGAGCTGGGTGTGGCCTATGTTGTCCATCAGATGGTTCATGGTGTTTCTCCTTGGGTGGTTGGTTGTTAATGTACCGTTGCGTGATCGTCGTCGAACGCCCCGTTGACGCGTAGGGTGGACAGCAGTGAGTGGGTAATAAATTCAGGCTCGTAGCCGTACTCCATCGACATCACGGCCAGTACATTGGTCATGGTGTTGATCACCACGTCCTGCTTGAACTCCTCTGACTCGGGGCTCTTTTCTTCCCACTCGTCGATGGTGCGCAGCACCTTGTCGAACAGATCGGTCACTGCGTCTACTGCACCTTCTGGAATACCACTCATTTGATTCTCCGCAGCGCTGGTGTGGACGAACTCTTCGTCAGCGTCAGGGTATAACCGAGCACCGTGGCGACGGCAGCGATCTTGTCGATGCGAGGGGCGTATGTCGCGCCTCTCTGCCATGCGTAGATCGTCGTCCAGTGGATGCCGGCCTCATCGGCCAATTCTTTTAGTGCTTCACCGTTATAGCCCCAGAGCAAGTCAAGCAACTGGCGGAATACTTCGTGTCGTACGTCTTCTGCTTCTAGTCGTTTTTGCGCTTTCATGGTTGTTGCTCCTTAGTAGTAAATTTGTGTCCGCCAGATAAACCGCTGACGGCACCGGTACGCAATCAGAGCACGTATCCACGATAGCACCAGATGTTGTTCCCGACGGGGCAACCAGTGTGTCGTCTCTACGTGGCGGGGAGCGTGGTGACACAGACCGCTGACTCCTTGCGCTGCCGGTGTTTTGCTCCACCTCCGGCTGGGAGTGCAAACGCTTTCTTTACTAAGATTTTAGTAATTCCAGCAGTTGATCGACGTTTGTCTCGTTGATCACGAGCGCCACACCCCCTGCGTCTCGAATGTCGTTGAGGTTCTTCTCTTGCAGGGCCGTGGTCTTGCCTTTACCTGCCTTACACTCGATGCCAATGAATCGGCCCTGATGACAGCACACTACGTCGGGCACCCCCGAGGTGCCATACCCCGCCGTCACTGGGTAGAAGTAATACGCGCCTATCGTTTTGAGTTGCGCGACGACGCGCTGTTTGACTTTCTTCTCTGGCGTCATCGCCATGGCGGTGCCTCGATAACAGTAGTTATTTGTAGCCGCGCTTACCGGCGCGGGTTTGCTTTTTGCTCAGCAGCCAAACAGTTACAGCGTTGCTCATCTCGCTGTTCCCGTGTTTGTCAGGGTGGCACAGGATTATCAGCTTTTTCAAAATATCATCGGGTATGTCCGTTCCGTTCTGCGTTGGTTTGCTGTCCGCTTGTTTCTGCCTCTTCTGCAGGTAGCACCGCAGGCACTGTGTTTTCCACTCTTCCCCTTCGTAGTAAAAAAATAACGCCGAACAACTTAAGCATGGTTTGTACCGCATCTTATGCTCCGTAAGTTACTCGTCTGGGTACACCCAGAACACGTTGTTTCCTATCCGTTTACCAACTCCAGCAATGTCGATAACCGGCGGAGGGGTCTGCATTATTTGTAGCTTTATTAACTTATCTTGTATCCATTTAGGCATTGTGTCAACTGACGTGTACCAGCTGCGCAGCCCAAACTGCTCCGGGTCGAGCTCAAAGGCGCTGACTTCTATCTGCCACCGATGATCTGGCCTGAACTCCACTCGGATTACATCGTTCTTCATAGACCTGCTCCTGCGTACACCACGCGCCCGACGGGCGGAACTTGTTTAGACCCAATCACACACCACAGCAACGGCACGTCCCACTGACCCCACGAATACACATACCCATCAGTCAGCATCACCACCGCCTGCGGCTTGATGTTCTTCTCGCGCAGATAGTCTGGCACGCACGCGGCGCTGGTGCCTCCACCACCGACAGGCTTTGTTGAACTGGCGAGCGTAGGCAATGAGGTCAGGTCGTACACTTCCTCACCCTGCACGTCAGTGTCCCAGTACAGCAGGCGCAGGCGGCTAGGCTTGACCTGCTCGCAGATACCCGCCACCTCTGACAAGAACTCACGCAGCGCGGCGGCGTCGATACTGCCGGAGGTGTCGATACCCACCACAATCTCACCCACCTGCTCACTCACCCCGCTGGGCATATACACCCCTGAGCCGATGAACCTGCGGTTGGGGCGAGACCATGTGGCGTAATCGTTGCCGGCGCAAGTTGTGCTGATGAACTCCCGCAGCGCGGCGCGCCAGTCAACCCTCGGGGTCAGCAGCTCGCCTAAGTCCAGCTGGGTGCCATTACCCGCCTTCTGTGCAGCAAGTGCGCCTTGGCGCAGCGCGGAGTCAATCTGCTCGGCCAGCTCCTGCACTTCGTCATCTGTCATCTGCTGCGCAGCTTCCCAGTCGTGGTCGTCAGCACCGCCTTCGTCGCCGTCATCTGGCAGTAGATCAAACACCTGCTGCACACTCATGCCCTTGTACTTGTCGTCGAGCAGGCAGACGGCGGGGTGCGGCCAGTCCATGGATGCGTTGACGCCGCTGTCGATCAGGCTCTGCACCCACAGGTTCACAACGTAATCGGCTGCGACGTTGGCCTTGCGAGGGTTGCGCTTCCACAGGTGCTGCCATGTCGTGACGTGTCGGAACATCTTGTGCCCCAGCTCGTGCAGCAGTACACCGCGCAGGGGTTTGTCGGGACACGCGGCGACGAACTTGCGACCGTACTTCTCGTTGATCCCGTCTGTGCAGGCCGTGGGCGTCTTGTCATCTATCGTGCGTTTGCCGAGCATCATCACCGGGCACAGCGCCATCAGATACGGCTCGGCCATGAGGTTGCACATGGCCTTCTCCAGTCGCTGCTCTTCGCTCACCTTGGTGTTGAACATTACTGATCCCCTCCGAACAGATAGCTGAACTTGTGTACCCACTGAGTGAATGACGGAGCGTTCATCACGGCGATGCGTCGCTCGTTGTTGTACTTGTCAGAGCGTACGCCGTTGACGAACAGGGCTTGCGCCTCGTTGGGCAGTCGCTGCAGGTAGGTGTGCCATGCCTCCACCCAGCTCTTGTCAATGCAGCCCAGCACGCGGTACACCACCATACACACTGCGGCCACGTTGTCCGGCACAAGTGCCGTGTCAGGGGACTTCTTGATCGAGTCGAGCGTCGGCAGCTTGTCTGCCATCTCGATGAACGCGGCCATGTCCATCGCTGCTTGCGCGCCCAGTGTGCCTATCAGTGCTGCTGTCAGCGTTGTGTTATCCAGTGAGCGGCGGTGCTTCAGCCAGTTGGACGCCTTCTCCAGTGAACGTGGCGTGACGAACGCGGCGCGGGTGGAGCGCGGGTGATAGATGTACGGGTTCTCCTCCGGGTCTTTGACTTCCTCGAATGACTGCATGCAGTGCGGGTTGTCCTTGACCCAGCCGAGTATGGCGTGGTCGATGCCGTTGGAGATACCCCACTCGATGAACTCCATGGCCGTGGGTTTACGCAGTGTCACCGTGGTGATGCGGTTGCGAGCGTGCGGTGGCAGCAGATCGCCGACACCCTCGGCACCGAGGTTGGTCGTGGCAAACACAATCGAGCCCTCGGGCAGCGGATACGGCCCCACCTGAAACTCCTGCATGACACGCAGCAGCGCGTTCTTGGTACTGGGGTCGGCCTTGCCGTACTCGTCGATATTCAGGATCACGGGCTTGTTCAAATGCACACCGAACTCTTCATTCGGCGCAAAGCGCACGAAGTCGTTGCCGTGCATATCCTTGATGTTGGGCACCATGACGTCCCCAAGGGACTTGGTTGTGCAGTCGAAGTAGCACAGCGTGTGAGTGGGCAGCGCTGCTGCCAGTGTCTTGCCTATGGATGTTTTACCGCAGCCCATGTGGCCTTGCAGCAGCACTGCGGTGCGTCCGAATCGTGACGCCAGAACGAGGTCAGCGGCTTGCTGCAGGTTGAGGTTGTACATTTGCATGGTCGTGCTCCTAGTAACGCGCCACGGTATGTGGCGCTGGGTGGGGTTTACTAAAATCTTAGTATTTCGGGCTTACATGCCGAGGCCGGGCAGTGAGGCGATCACCTCGTCCACGGCTTTCTTGGTGGCGGCACGCAGCCTGTGGTCATCACGCAAATCGGCGGCGTCTATACCGTGCAGGGCGTCACGCAGGGCTTGTGCGTTACTGCGCATGATGGGGTCACCGGTGAGGTTACAGGCGTCGACCAACTCCACAATCTCCAGCACGTTCGCCACCAGAGAGTCGCGGAAAATCTTCTTGGTCTCGTTGTCGCCGTAGTCCAGCCGCTCTGACATACGTGTCAGCACGTCCAGCAGCCGGGCGTTCACGTCACTCATTGCCGACTCCCACTGCCTGCGGTAGTAGCTGGCGTAGTGCTGCTCCAGTTCTTCTTTGGCTTCGTGCTCGATGTCGATGCGCCAGTCCTTCGCCTCGGCCAGTGGAATGAAGGTGAACCCGAACCCGAACTTTGACTGCAGCGACGCCGCTGAGGGGTACTCGTCGGGGTTGAACAGATCGCCCAGCTTGACCTGCGCTTGGGTAATCTCCCAGCCATAAGAGGACAGGAACGCGTCGACCAGCTCGAAGTACTGCGCCTTGAGGTCAATCATCGTCTGGTTGTACTTGAAGTACTGGCTGGTGGGCAGCAGGCGCAACCCAGTGTCAGACCACGGCATTGTCATGGCGTAGTGCGCGTTACGCACACCGGCAGCGAACTTGAGCACTGCAGAGAGCTCGGCGCAGTCACCCAGCAGCTTCTTGTTGACGTTGGCAACGCCGGTAGAGGCACGGTTGTCGAGGGTCACTTTCTGTGACGCGCTCTTGTCCAACTTGCGCCCTGCCCAATTGCGGATAGATAGCTCCACCAACATGGCGCTGCCAGAGATTGAAGGCACTGCGATCTTCGGAGCCTGCGAGAAGTTCAACGCAGGCAGTTCTGGGTAGTCGTCGTTCAAGTTTGTCAGGTCGTACATAGTCTTGCTCCTTGGTTGCGCTTACTAAGATGTTAGTAAACTGGTTTACTTTCAAAGACTTACTTCCAAATGTGTAGACACATTATAACACAGTATAACAAGTTTTGTCAAGATGGGATTATTTGATCCATACCAGCGGGGCACATTCCATTGTGAACAGCACCTTTGACTTTGGTATTAGCGTCACATGGCAGCGTTCGAGCACGGTGGAGGACGTCGGGCCTTTGAGCGCAAGCTCCCCGAGACCGTTGGTTGTGCCCCATGTGCGTATAACCGCGCATTCGTTCGCACGGATGTGGTCTTTCTCATCCTGCAGCACTGCCGCAAATACCCAGCCGCTTTCTACTACGATGATGTGTGTTGGTTTGAACATTGCCTTTCTCCTCTTTATGCCGCTGTCGCGGCGGGTTGTTGTGCCACAGTTGTGGCGGTTGTCAGTATGTGAATAACGCAGCCGTCGCCGTCGGTTGAGGTGAGTGCGGTGCCGTAGCCGTAGCCGTAGCCGTTGCCTCTGCCGTTGCCGTCGCCGTCGCCGTAGCCGTAGCCGTAGCCGTTGCCTCTGCCGTCGCCGTAGCCGTTGCCGTTGCCGTCGCCGTAGCCGTCGCCGTAGCCTCTGCCGTCGCCGTTGCCGCTGCCGTAGCCGT
>Ga0222713_10001605_pt1 | contig 25136 bp, 21 predicted proteins | sample C33_649DmetaG_FD_165061 | JGI IMG/M metagenome (GOLD analysis project Ga0222713, IMG submission 165061) | Estuarine water microbial communities from San Francisco Bay, California, United States - C33_649D | ecosystem: Environmental > Aquatic > Marine > Unclassified | place: USA: California... | reverse complement strand
CGGAATCAGAATCGCGTTGGCGTCCTGCGCACCGCCGGTGTTGACCGAGGTGTAGCCGCCGGCCTGGATGATCCGATCAAACGCGGAACGGTCCACCACGAGGTCCTTGATGAGCGGGAACGCCTTCGCGCGCCACGGTTCGATGACGATGGTGTCGCCGTCCTTGTAGCGGCGCATGTGGAGCTGGCACACGGTGGTGCAGGAATCCGGTCCGTGCGGACGTCCGTCGACCATCACGCCGCAGGTGCCGCAGATCCCTTCACGGCAGTCGGAGTCAAACGCGATTGGTTCCTCGCCCTTCGCGATCAGCGTCTCGTTGACCGAGTCGAGCATCTCGAGGAAGGACATGTCGGGGGACACGTTGTCGGCGGTGTAGTCCACAAGCCGGCCCTGCGCCGTCGGGCCCGACTGGCGCCACACTTTCAGATGCACCTTCATTACTTGTAGCTCCGTTGCGAGGGCTTCACGTGCTCGAATGTCAGCGGTTCCTTGTGCAGCGTCGGGGCCGCGCCCACGCCCTGATATTCCCAGGCCGCGGCATACGAGAAGTTCGCGTCATCCCGCTGCGCCTCACCGTCGGGGGTCTGGCTCTCCTCGCGGAAGTGGCCGCCACAGGATTCGGTGCGGTGCAGTGCGTCGAGCGCGAGCAGTTCGCCGAATTCAAGGTAGTCTGCGACGCGACCGGCGTACTCGAGGTTTTTGTTCAGATTGCTGGCATCACCCGGCACCGAGACGTTCTGCCAGAACTCCTCGCGCAGCTGGGGGATCCGCGCCAGCGCGCGCTTGAGCCCCGCGTCGTTGCGCGACATGCCGACTTCATCCCACAACAGGCGCCCGAGTTCGCGGTGCAGTTGCCGCGGGGTCTTGGAGCCCTTCACGGTCAGCATGCGCGTGATGCGGCCCTGCACCGAGGCCTCGGCCTCCTTGAACGCGTCGTGATCGGTGGTGACTTTTTCGACCGGCGTGGACGCGATGTAGTGGGCGAGTGTGTACGGAATGACGAAGTAGCCGTCGGCGAGTCCCTGCATCAGCGCGGACGCGCCGAGCCGGTTGGCGCCGTGGTCCGAGAAGTTCGCTTCCCCGAGCACGTGGAGGCCGGGAATCGTGGACATCAGGTTGTAGTCCACCCAGAGGCCACCCATCGTGTAGTGGATCGCCGGATACATCCGCATCGGTTCCTTGTACGGATTTTCGTCGGTGATCTTCTGATACATCTCGAAGAGGTTGCCGTAGCGACTGGCCACGACGGGTTCTCCGAGCCGGTGGATTGCGTCCTTGAAGTCGAGGAATACCGCCAGCCCCGAATCTCCGACCCCGCGCCCGTCGTCGCACACCTGCTTCGCGTTGCGTGAGGCCACGTCGCGCGGCACCAGGTTGCCGAAGCTCGGATACTTCCGCTCGAGGTAATAGTCGCGCTCGGATTCGGGAATGTCGTTCGGATGGCGTTTGTCGCCTGCGTTTTTCGGCACCCAGACGCGGCCGTCGTTCCGGAGCGACTCGGACATCAAGGTCAGCTTCGACTGGTCCTCGCCGTTGACAGGGATGCACGTGGGGTGAATCTGCGTGTAACAGGGATTGGCAAAAAACGCGCCGCGTTTGTGCGCGCGCCACGCCGCTGTGACGTTGGAGTTCACGGCGTTGGTGGAGAGGTAATACGCGGTGCCGTACCCGCCCGTCGCCAGGCACACCGCATCAGCGACGTAGCGCTCAAGCTGGCCCGTCACCAGATTGCGGACGATGATGCCGCGGGCCTTGCCGTTGATCACGACGACATCGAGCATCTCGCGCTGGGCGAACATCTGGACGGTGCCCTTGGCCACCTGCCGCATCATGGACTGATACGCGCCCAGCAGCAGCTGCTGCCCCGTCTGTCCGCGCGCGTAGAACGTGCGCGAGACCTGGGCGCCGCCAAACGACCGGTTGTCGAGCTGGCCGCCGTACTCACGCGCAAACGGCACGCCCTGGGCCACACACTGGTCGATGATGTTGACGCTCAACTGCGCCAGCCGGTACACGTTGGCTTCGCGCGCCCGATAGTCGCCGCCCTTGACCGTGTCGTAGAACAGGCGCCAGATGCTGTCGCCGTCGTTCTGGTAGTTCTTGGCCGCGTTGATGCCGCCCTGCGCGGCGATCGAGTGGGCGCGCCGTGCGCTGTCGTGAATGCAGAAGCTCAGGACGTTGTAGCCCAGTTCACCGAGCGAGGCGGCCGCCGACGCCCCGGCAAGCCCGGTCCCGACAATGATGACTGTATGTTTCCGACGGTTCGCCGGGTTCACCAGCTTGCTGTCGAAACGATGCCGATCCCACTTCTCCTGAATCGGGCCCGAGGGAACTTTGGAATCAAGCGTCATAGGAACAGGTACACCCAGACCGGGATGAGCGCGAATCCGCCCGCAATGATGACGGCCAGCATGAGGCCCAGGTTCAGCAACCGCGCCGCCCATACGCCATTGGTCATCAGGCCGAGCGACTGAAACGCACTCGAGACGCCATGGCGCAGATGGAGTCCGACGATGCCCATGGCGACGATGTAGGCCGCGGCATACATCGGATTCCTGAAGACCTCGACCACCAGACGCTGGAGGTCACGGACGCCGGCTTCGGCCGATGCGTAATACGGTCCGTATTTGAAGGTCGCGATGTGGACCACCAGGAAGACCAGCAGGAAAATCCCAGAGAGGGCCATCGTGGTGGAGGCCCAGGACTTCCGGCTCGGGCCCCCAGCCCAGGTCTTCTTCGCATACCCGTCCGGCCTGGCGCTGCGGCCACGCACCACGTGGCCGATGGCCTTGCCCATGTGCACGAGCAGCAGCGCCATCAGCGCGATCTCTGCGGGCACCACCAGCGGATTGGTGATGAGCGCATGGCCGTAGGCGTTGAATTTGTCCCCCCCGAGCAGGATGAGGAGGTTGCCGGCGAGGTGGCCGATGAGGAAGCCCACCAGCAGGAGACCGGTGAGGGCGACGAGGAACTTGGAACCGACGGTCGTGCTGAGGGCACGCAGCACCTTCATGCAGCAGATTGTATTCCGAAGTTCGGAAGTTCCGAAGCCCGAAGTCATCGGATGACCTGATACACTTCCCAGTCGCATGAAGATTCACGAGTATCAGGGAAAGTCAGTCCTCGCGAAGTACGGTGTGCCGGTGCCGAAGGGCTTTGTGGCGTACACGCCGGACGAAGCGCGGGCCCACGCGACCGCCCTCGGGGGCGGCACCGTGGTGGTCAAGGCGCAGATTCACGCCGGGGGGCGCGGCAAGGGCGGCGGCGTCAAGGTCGTCAAGGGACCGGACGCGGCTTTTGAGGCGGCCAAGGCCATTCTCGGCATGACGCTCGTCACCTATCAGACCAGTCCCGCCGGTCAGCACGTCTCGCGCGTCCTGGTCGAAGAGGGGCTGGCCATGGACCGGGAGATGTATCTCGGCATGGTCATCGACCGCTCGACACAGAGGACGGTGCTCATGGTGAGCCGGGAGGGCGGTGTCGAAATCGAGAAGGTCGCCGCCGAGACTCCCGAGAAAATTTTCAAGGCTTTTGTGCATCCGACGCTGGGGTTGCAGCCGTATCAGGCCCGCCAACTCGCGTTTCAGCTGGGCCTGAAGGGCGACGAAATCAAGAAGGCCGTGTCGCTGATGCTGAAGACGTATGCGGCGTTTGTCGCCAGTGATGCGTCCTTGCTGGAGATCAATCCGCTGGTCGTGACGGCCGGCGGCGACCTCATCGCCCTGGACGCGAAGGTCAATTTCGACGACAACGCCCTCTACCGGCACGCAGACATCAAGGAGTTCCGCGACCTCGCGGAGGAAGACGCGCTCGAAATCGAGGCTTCGAAGTACTCGCTCAATTACATCAAGCTCGATGGCACCATCGGCTGCATGGTCAACGGCGCGGGCCTGGCGATGGCCACGATGGACATCATCAAGCTGGCGGGCGGGGAGCCGGCCAACTTCCTCGACGTCGGCGGTGGCGCCAACGCGGAACAGATCAAGAACGCGTTCCGCATCCTGATGTCGGACACGGCGGTGAAGGCCGTGTTCATCAACATCTTCGGCGGCATCCTGCGGTGCGACGTGCTCGCGCAGGGCGTCATTGCGGCGGTCACCGATCTCGGTGTCCGCGTGCCCATTGTCATCCGCATGGAAGGCACGAACGTGGAACTGGGCAAGCAGATGCTGAAGGACAGCGGCCTCAATTTCACGACGGCCGACGCCATGGACGAAGGCGCGGCGAAAGTCGTCGCGCTCGCGAAGGGCTGATGGGCGGCTGGGCGGCTGGGCTGGTGGGCGGCTGGGCGCGTGTATTACGTAGGGCGCGCTGAACTGTAGCGCGCCATTACTAAGGGACTGATTCATGTCTGTTTTGATCGATAAATCGACCCGTCTTCTCGTGCAGGGCCTGACCGGCCGCGAAGGCACTTTTCACGCCAAGCAGGCCCAGGCCTACGGCACGAACGTGGTCGGCGGGGTGACCCCCGGCAAGGGCGGCACCACCCACGAGGGGTGGCCGGTGTTCAACACCGTGGCCGACGCCGTGGCGGCCACCGGCGCCAACGCCTCTGTGATCTTTGTGCCGCCTCCGGGCGGTGCGGATGCCGTGATGGAAGCGGCCGACGCCGGGCTGGATCTCGCCGTGTGCATCACGGAAGGCATCCCGACGCTGGACATGATGAAGGCGTTGTCGTTCATGGACAGCCTCGCGGGCGACCCCCGGGCGCCCCGAAAAAAGATGCGGCTGATCGGCCCGAACTGCCCGGGTCTGATTTCCGCCGGCCGCGCGAAAGCCGGCATCATCCCCGGTCATATCTGCAAGGAGGGCCGGGTCGGCATCGTGTCCAAGTCGGGCACGCTGACCTACGAGGCCATCCACCAGCTGACCCGCAACGGCCTCGGTCAGACCACCTGCATCGGCATCGGCGGCGACCCGCTCATCGGCACATCCTTCATCGATGCGCTCGAACTCTTCGGCCAGGATACGGAGACCGAAGCGGTCGTCATGATCGGGGAGATCGGCGGATCGGCCGAAGAAGAGGCCGCGGCCTGGATCAAGGCGCACTTCACGAAGCCCGTCGTCGGCTTCATCGCCGGTCAGACGGCGCCGCCCGGTCGCCGCATGGGACACGCCGGCGCGATCATCGCCGGGGGCAAGGGCACCGCGGCCGAGAAGATGGCGGCCCTCACGGCGGCCGGCGTGCACGTCGTCAAAAGTCCCGCGGATATCGGGGCGGCGATGATGCAGGCGCTGCGCGCCTGACAGCTGGGTAACTGAGCCGCTGGGCGGTTGGGCAGGTGGGCTATTGGGCAGGTGCTCAGTTGCCCATTTGTGCATTTGCCGAGATAATCGTGCTGATATGTCCTCGCCGCTTGCCACGGCCGATCAGGCCGACCGTTCCGTCCAGTCTCACGTCGTCAACGACTTCAGCATTCAGGTTGCCACCGTCAACGGATCCGGGTCCCAGACGGCCAACATGATTTTGCTGCGCGCCATCTTTCAGATGGGAGTGCCCGTGTCGGGCAAGAACATGTTCCCGTCGAATATTGCCGGATTGCCGACGTGGTACACCATCCGTTCCAATCACAAGGGCTACATCGCCCGAAAGAAGGAAGTCGACTTCCTGGTGGCGATGAATGCGGAGACGGCGCGTGAGGACGTGCTGACGCTGGAGCCGGGCCGCGCGGTGGTGTTCGACGCGCCGCTGAAGCTGGATGAGCTCCGGCAGGATCTGATTTTTTATTCCGTGCCGTTTGACAAGATCGTCGCCGAGGTCTGTCCGGACGCGAAGCTGCGTCGCCTCGTCAAGAACATGATCTATGACGGCGTGCTCTCGCACCTGCTGTCGATCGATCTGCAGGAGATGATCCACGCGCTGTCCAAGCAGCTCGGCAAGAAGCCGAAGGCGATGGCGCTCAATCAGGCGGCGCTCGAGGCGGGTGCGGCCTATGCGAGGGAACACTTCACCGAGATTAAACATCCGTACCGGATTCAGCGGATGAACGCGACGGCGGGGAAGATCCTCGTGGAAGGCAATGCGGCCGCGGCGATGGGCTGCATGTTTGCCGGCGTGACGGTGGTCCCCTGGTACCCGATCACGCCGTCGTCATCGCTGCCTGAGTCGTTGATCGGGTACATGCGGAAGTACCGCATGGACAAGGAGACGGGGAAGGCCACGTTCGCCATCGTGCAGGCGGAGGATGAGATTGCGGCCATCGGCATGGTGATCGGCGCGTCGTGGGCCGGGGCCCGGGCCATGACCTCCACGTCAGGCCCCGGGGTGTCGCTGATGTCCGAGTTCGCCGGTCTGGCCTACTACGCCGAAGTGCCCGGCGTGGTCTTCGACATTCAGCGTGTGGGGCCCTCCACGGGCCTGCCGACGCGCACGGCGCAGGGCGACCTGCTGTTCACGGCGGTGAACTCGCACGGTGACACACGGCACCCGATGTTGCTGCCGTCATCGATGTCCGAGTGTTTCGACATGGCGGGGGAGGCGTTTGATCTGTCCGAACGGCTTCAGCAGCTCGTGTATGTGATGAGCGATCTCGACCTCGGCATGAACACCTGGATGTCCGACCCGTTCGACTATCCCACCAAGCCGCTCGATCGCGGCAAGGTGCTCGACGAGGCGAAGGTCCGCGAATTGGGCGCGTCGTGGGGCCGCTACAAGGACATCGATGGCGACGGCATTCCGTGGCGGTCGTTGCCCGACACGAACACGCCGGCGTTCTTCACGCGGGGCTCCGGCCACAACGCGATGGCGCAGTACACCGAACGCGCCGACGACTATGTGAACAACCTCGACCGCCTCTCGAAGAAGTTCGAGACTGCGAAGACGCTGGTGCCAGGACCGATCGAGACGGCTGAGCCTGGCGCCTCGGTCGGGATTATCGCCTTCGGCTCCACGCACTGGGCGATTCTCGAGACGCGGGACCAGCTCAAGGCGGCCGGCGTGGCGACGTCCTACCTCCGGTTGCGGGCATACCCGTTCTCGGATGCGGTGGCCGAGTACATCGCACGCCACGACCGCGTGTATGTCGTGGAGCAGAACCGCGACGGGCAGATGTTGAGCCTGTTGCGGATGGATCTCGATCCGGCGCTCTCGATGAAACTGCGGAGCGTGCGGCATTACAGCGGGCTTCCGATCGACGCCCACAGCGTGACCGACAGCATTCTGGCGCAGGAGAAGTAGATCAATGTCCACCGTCAAAACCAATCGCCTGGGCCTCGAACTCGCGTCGTATCGCGGCAGCAAGACCACGTTGTGTGCCGGCTGCGGCCACAATGCCATCACGGAGCGCATCATCGACGCCTGCTACGAAATGGGCGTGGATGCGAAGAAGGTCGTAAAGCTTTCGGGCATCGGCTGCTCGAGCAAGAGTCCGGCCTACTTCCTGAATCAGTCACACGGGTTCAACTCGGTCCACGGCCGCATGCCGTCGGTGGCGACCGGCGCGATGCTGGCCAACGGCACGATGATGGCAATCGGCGTCAGTGGTGACGGCGACACGGGCGCGATTGGCATCGGCCAGTTCGTGCATACGATGCGCCGGAATCTGCCGCTGATTTACATCATTGAAGACAACGGCTGCTACGGCCTGACGAAGGGGCAGTTCTCGCCGACGGCCGATCTCGGATCGAAGGCGAAGAACGGCGTGGTCAACGACCTGCCGCCCATCGACACTTGCGCACTGGCCATCGAGCTTGGCGCGTCGTTTGTCGCGCGGTCATTCTCGGGCGACAAGAAGCAGCTGCTGAGCATTCTCAAGGCGGCCCTGTCGCACCGCGGCACCTGCATGATCGACGTCATCTCCCCGTGCGTCACGTTCAACGACCACGAGGGATCGACGAAGAGTTATGCCTACGTGAAGGACCATGACGAAGCGCTGGGCGAAGTGACGTTCGTGCCGTTCTTCGAGGACATCAACGTCGACTACGATCCGGGGTCGACGACCCAGGTGAAGATGCACGACGGGTCCCACCTGTTCCTCAAGAAGATTGCCGAGGACTACGACCCGAGCGACAAACTCGCCGCGATGCGGCTGATTCACGAGACCACGCGCCGGGGCGAATTCCCGACGGGCATCCTCTATCTGGAGCCCGACAAGGAAGACTTCGTCGGTTCGCTGAACATGGTGCCGGAACCGCTGGCATTTCTCCCGACCGAACGCACGCGCCCGTCGAAGGCCGTGCTCAATGACCTGATGAACAGTTTGATGTAGTCCAGAAGTCCAGGAGTCCAGGAGTCCCGAGTTCGGACCCTTGGACCACTGGACCCCTGGACCCCTGGACCCCTGGACCGATAGAGACACTGAACTTATGACTACAGAAAGAACGTTCGCGATCATCAAGCCCGACGCCGTGAAGGCCGGGAAGGCCGGCCAGATTCTCGCCCGCATCGAAGGCGCAGGATTCACGGTGCGGGCCATGCGCCTGCAGCACCTCTCCAGGCGTGAAGCCGAAGGCTTCTACGCGGTGCACGCGGCGCGCCCGTTCTTCGGCGAACTGACCGAGTTCATGTCGTCCGGCCCGTGCGTGCTCCTGTGCCTGGAAGCGCCGGGCGCGATTCTCAAGTGGCGCGACACGATGGGCGCGACCGATCCGGCCAAGGCGGCGGAAGGCACGCTGCGTCGCGACTTCGGCACCTCGATCGGCAACAACGCCACGCATGGGTCCGATGCACCCGAGACGGCGGCGTTTGAACTGGGGTATTTCTTCAGGGGCATGGAACTCTAAGGTGGCGATCAAGTCGGATCGCTGGATTCGTCAGATGTCCCGTGACCACGGGATGATCGAGCCTTTCGTGGATGGGCAAATCCGCGACGGGGTGGTGTCGTACGGGTTGTCGTCCTATGGGTACGACATTCGCGTCGCCGACGAATTCAAGGTGTTCACGAACATCAACACCACGGTGATCGACCCCAAAAACTTCGATCCCAGGTCGTTCGTGGACATCAAGTCGGACGTCTGCATCGTGCCGCCCAACTCGTTCGCGCTCGCGCGGACGATCGAGTACTTCCGCATCCCTCGCGACATCCTGACGATTTGTCTCGGCAAGTCCACTTACGCGCGGTGCGGGATCATCGTGAACGTCACGCCCTTTGAGCCCGAGTGGGAAGGCTACGTCACGCTCGAAATCTCAAACACCACGCCCCTGCCGGCCAAGATTTACGCCAACGAGGGCCTGGCCCAGGTGCTGTTCTTCCAGAGTGACGAACCGTGTGAACGGTCCTACGCCGACAAGAAGGGCAAGTATCAGAAGCAGGTCGGCGTGACGCTGCCGAAGATCTAGGTCCATGATTCATCGGTTCAGGGTTCAGGGTGCCGTTCTGGGTTCCTGGACCAGGGTTGGTGGTGCCTACGTTGCGATAGGTAAGCGATCCGGACTAGAATAGGGTCTCCTTGTCGCGGGGTGGAGCAGTCCGGTAGCTCGTTGGGCTCATAACCCAAAGGTCGCAGGTTCAAATCCTGCCCCCGCAACCAAATTTCTCAACGGGTTACGGCCTTTTGCTGTAACCCGTTTTTCGTTTGGCTGCGTCCGGGTTGCGGACGGCTGGCGGTCGCCCGGACCGGGAGTTTCCCTGCGCCTGACCGGCAATCCGTGGCACCATACGACACCCGTACAGACACGAACCGTCACTTTCTGGAGCACCCACCATGGGCCATCGACCAGTAGTTGCCGCCGTCTTTATTACCGCAGCGATTGCCGTCCTGAGCGGTCATGCCTCGATCGGACCAGCGGAATCAAAACTGGGCGCCTCCGAGCGGTATACCCTCCGCGTTCCGACTGAAGGTGACGTGGCGACCGTCGGGGTGGACCTCGCCGTCCCCGACGGGGTCACGGTGTCCTACGTCCAGGCCTCCGGTGGTTGGACGAGCGAACTGCGGCGCGACGGTACACGCATTGTCGGCATTTCATGGAAGGTGCAGATTCCACCCGCGCACTTCGGCGAGTTCGCGTTCAACGCCAGGAACCCGAAGGACGGGACCGCCCTCATCTGGAAGGTCACCCAACGGTTCGCCGACGGCAGCGCGAGCGAATGGATCCCCAGCACGAAGCTGGTGGCCGCAACCTGGGAGTAGGCGCCGATGCCACTTGCGACCGTCCGCCTGGGCCTGGCCGCCACTCTCTTCGTCGGCGCCACACTCTCGGTGCGCGCCCACGACTTCTGGCTCGTACCCGACGCCCTTGTGGCGCCCCGCGGAGCGGCACTGGTCGTCCGTGGACAGACCAGCAGCCGTTTCCCCACCAGCGAATCTGCCGTCACTGTTGATCGTGTCGTCGAGGCGCGGGTCCTCGGCAACACGAGCGATGAAACCAAGACCATCCCGATCTCGCCGCTCGCCAGCGGGGCGGCGATCGTCGTGGGGCTTGGTCTCCTTGTCGCCGGCCAGCGCAAGGGCTGAGGCGGCTTCGTCGCTGCTGTTATTGCTTCGGGCGGTCGCGGAGCGTGATGAGTGTCTCGCCAGGCCGGATCAGGCCGAGCTCTTCGCGGGCGACTGATTCGAGCATGGCCGGGTCGCGACGCAGCCGCTCGGCTTCGACCCGCAGGCGGGCGTTGTCGGCGCGGAGGCGGTGGAGGTTGTCTTCCGCCTTCGACTGCTCCTGCCGTGCCTGCAGTCTGGCCAGGTAGCCTTTTTCGCCGACCAGCGCATTCACCATCAGCACTCCGGAGACGATCCAGAGGGCATACCGGAGCATGCGCCGGCGCCGCTCGCGAATCTCAGGGCCCGACCGCGGACGCCGCCGGTCACGCGGGCGCGCCGGAGCGGCCTGCGGGGTCTCAGTAGGCGTGTCGGTCGACGGGCTGGGTGTCCGCATAAACGCGCTGGAGTGTTGTACCAACATTTCGGCCGAAGTACAAGCACAAAATAGGACATATGACTGATGTCGTGATCGTTCTGACAACCATACCTGAGGATCTTGACGGCGACGCGTTGGCTCGCACACTGGTCGAGGAGGGCGTCGCCGCGTGTGTCACGCTCGGTCCGTCCGCGCGGTCGACGTACCGCTGGCAGGGGGCGGTGGAGTCGGCGACTGAACGCCCGGTGACGATCAAGACGACCCTCGCCAGGGTCGCCGCGTTGGAAGCTGCGGTGAAGGGGGCTCACCCGTACGAGGTGCCGGAGTTTCTGGTCCTTCCGGTCACCGCGGGCAGTGCCGAGTACCTGGCCTGGGTTCGCGCTACAACAACCGAATGGCCATGAAGCCCGCGATGAGCAGGACGAGAAACGCGAGCGCGAAGGCGTCGAAGTGTTTCTCGATCAGGGCGCGCACCGGGGCGCCAAAGATCCGCAGCATGGCGGCCACCAGGAAAAACCGGGCCGATCGCCCAAACAGGCTGACCACCAGGAAGGGCCAGAACGCCATGCCGGTGGCGCCGGCCGCGATCGTGGCGACCTTGAACGGAATCGGTGTGAACGCCGCGGCCAGCAGGAACCAAATCCCGACATCACTGTTGTAGGTGGCGACCACGGTATTCCAGGCGTCCTGCGCCTGATAGAAATCGATGATGGGCTGGCCGAGGGCGTCAAACGCCACCGCTCCAATCAGATAGCCGATCGCCGCGCCAATCACCGATCCGGCACTGCACAGCAGTGCGGCGCTCAGCCAGCGGTGTGTGTTTGCCGCGACGATGGCGATCAGCAGCACGTCCGGCGGAATCGGGAACACCGACGACTCCGCGATCGCGATGAGAAACAGGGCCAACAGGCTCTGAGGGGAGTCCGCCCACTTCATCGTCCAGTCGTAGAGGCCGCGGATCCAACTGCGGATTTTCGCGATCACGACAGGGCCTGCCGCAGATCGTCTTTGAGGTCCTCGATGTGTTCGACCCCAGCAGAGATCCGGATCAGGCTGTCGCTCAGCCCGATCTTCGCGCGTCGTTCGGGCGGGACCGAGGCGTGGGTCATTGAGGCCGGATGGCAGACGAGCGTTTCGACGCCGCCGAGGCTTTCGGCCAGCGCCATGAGGCGGAACTTGTTGAGCACGACGCGCGCGTCTTCAAGCGACCCCATCTCGAACGACAACATGCCGCCGCAGCCATTCGGCATCTGGCGTCGCGCCAGGTCGTACTGCGGATGACTGGGCAGGCCGGGGTAGATGACCTTCGTCACCTTCGGCTGCTCCGACAGGAACTCTGCGAGGGCGAGCCCGTTCGCCGTGTGCTGCGCCATGCGGAGGGACAGGGTCTTGGTGCCGCGCAGAATCAGCGACGAATCCATCGGACTCAGAATCGCGCCGGCGGAGTTCTGAATGAACTTCAGCCATTCGATGTGCTCGTCATGGACGGCGATGACGACGCCGCCGATGGAGTCGGAGTGTCCGTTGAGATATTTCGTCGTGCTGTGCACGACCATGTCCGCCCCCATCGCAATCGGGCGCTGGAGGCAGGGGCTCGCAAACGTGTTGTCCACGACGAGGAAGGCGCCGTGCCTGTGGGCGATGTCCGCAGACGCCGCGATGTCGGTCAGCCGCAAGACGGGATTGGTCGGCGTTTCAATGAAGACCATCTTCGTCGCCGGCGTGAACGCCTTGTCAATTTCCGCCGGGTCCGACGTGTCCACAAAGCTGAAGGAGAGTCCCAAACGCGTCATCACCTTGTCGAACAGCCGGAACGTGCCGCCGTATGTGTTGTCGGTCACGATCGCGTGATCGCCGGCCGAGAGGCGAGTCACGATCGCGTGGATGGCGGACATGCCGGACGCAAACGCAAATGCCGCCTTCCCGCCTTCGATGGCCGCCAGATTTGCCTCAAGGGCCGCGCGCGTCGGGTTCTGTGTCCGGGCGTATTCGTATCCCTTGTGCTGCCCGAGGGCGTCCTGCACATAGGTTGATGTCTGGTAAATCGGCGTGATGATGGCGCCCGTCGTGGGATCAGGGCGTTGACCAGCATGCAGACAGATGGTTTCGAACCGGGCGTTCGGCGGGAGCGTCATAGCCAAGCACGATAGTCTGTTATCATCGAAGTTTCAATTTCGGATGGCTTCCGCCCCCTCGCCGCGCCACGCTTCTGCGCCTGCTCCGGTACAGCTGAATCCGTTTCGGACCTTGCCAGGCCGCCTGCTGATCCTCTCCGGGGGCTCCCTCCTCGTGCTGTGGCTGCTGCAGCAGGTCGTGACCCTGCCGGCGCCCGTGGAAGCATTCCGCAAAGTCGTCTCCCTTGCCACGCGCGTCTCGCTCTTGTGGATGGCTGCCCTGATCGTGGTCCGGCAGCGCCGCGCATTCCTCTGGCGCGTGCGACGGAAACTGATCCTGTCCTACGTCTTTCTGGGATTCGTTCCGGTGGTGCTGATCGGCCTGTTCGTGCTGGCCGGGGGGTTCATTCTCCACGCCAACGTGTCTGGGTACCTGTTTCGTGACGGCCTGGACGACATCATCGAAGACGTACGCGTGCTTGCCGCCGCGTCCGCCACGGAAATCGGTTCGGCCCTGCCGCTCTCGGACGCCGTCCTGTCGCGGAAGTATGCGATGGTCGCGACGCAGTATCGCAGCCTCTCCCTGGCGGTGGTTCCCGTGGCGGGCGACCCCGGGCAGCCTTCCACGTCCCCGGTGGCGACGGCCGGCGCCTGGCGTCATATGCGCGCGCCCGACGCCGCACCGCCGTGGGTCGTGCTCGCCCCGTTTCAGGGACTGCTGACCATGGTGCCCGCCGGTGTCCAGGCCGACGAGACCGATGCGGAACAGTTGCTCATCCGGGCCACGGTGCCGCTGCCTGACGCCGGCCACGTGGTGATCGTCGACCTGCCCGTGGACACCGACATCGCCGCGCGGCTCGATGAACAGACAACGATTCGCCTCAACAGCGTGGCGGTCACCGTCCAGGAAGACGGCGGGGCCCAGCCGGTGCCCGCCCTGGTCTCACCCGTCGCCGACCGTACGCTGGCGGCAGACGACGAGGACCTGCGCGGGTGGCTGGGGTTGTTCCGCCGGACGGTGCTGATGGTGGACTTCACCGACTGGAGGACCGGCGGCGCGGGGCGTGTCTCGATCGGGCTCGATGCGCCGCTGGAGAAGGTCTACGGCCGCATCCTGTCCGTGCAGTCGAGCGATCTCGCCGACAACCTGCTGTCGGTGCTCGCGGTCCTCGCCGTGCTGTTGCTGAGTGTGCAGGGCGTGGCCCTCTTTTTCGGCGTCTCGCTCATCCGCCAGATCACGGCGGCCGTCCACGAGTTGTTCGAAGGGACCGAGCGCATCCAGCGGGGCGATTTCACCCATCGCATCAGGATGGAGTCCGACGACCAGCTCGGCGCGCTCGGCAAACAGTTCAACCTCATGAGCGCCAGCATGGAGCACTCCCTGCACGTGCAGCGGGAGAAGCAGCGGCTCGACGACGAATTGCGGATCGCCCACGAAATCCAGATGTCGCTGTTGCCCAAATGCCCGCCGGCGTACGACGGCCTGTCGATTGCGGACCTCTGTGTCCCTGCCAGGGAAGTGGGGGGCGACTACTACGACTTCTTCGAACTGGGGCCGCGATGTCTCGGTCTGCTGGTGGCGGACGTCTCCGGGAAAGGCACGTCAGCCGCGCTCTACATGGCCGAACTCAAGGGCCTGATGCTGGCCCTCAGCCACGAGGAACGCTCGCCGAAGAAACTGCTGACGCGGGTCAATCTCCTGCTGGCGGACCACCTCGACAACCGCAGCTTCATCACCATGACCTACGGCGTCATCGATCTCGACGCGCGCACCCTGACCCACTCGCGGGCCGGCCACACGCCGCTGATCGTCGTGTCCGGCCGCCGCACGCAGGGCGCCGAAGTCATCGTCCCCAACGGGATGGTGCTCGGGCTGCGTCTGCCCGGCGCCACCGGTCGGTTCGAATCGCTGCTGGACGAACACACGTTGCCGCTCGAGACGGGGGATGTCATTGTGTTCTACACGGACGGCATCACGGAGGCCATGAACGTCAACGGCGACCTGTTCGGAGATGAGTCCCTGGGCCGTGTGGTCCATGCCCATCGCGGCCTCGACGCGACAGGCGTCCGTGAGCGTGTCCTACGCGACGTGCATGCGTTTGTGGGCGACGCTGAGCCCCATGACGACATGACGATGGTCATCGTCAAGATCGAGAAGTTGGGTGAGGTTGGGTGAGGTTGGGTAGGGGCCTGCAGGGCGCGCTGGCTGTGAGCGCGCCAGTCGTAGGGCGCGCTGGCTGTGAGCGCGCCAGTGAGTGTCTATGAGTGTTGGCGTGTTTCGAAGTCATCTGTCGATTGAAGCCGAAGTGGTCCGCGGGTTGCTCGCGGCGCATGGGCTGCCGGCGCAGGTGTCGTCCACGCTCGCACCCGGACTGTTTCCCCTGCGATTCGGCGGGCAGGCGGCGTTCACCGTCACGGTCGCCGACGGGCAGGAGGAGCGTGCCCTTGCCCTGATTGCGAGTCATCTCGACGAAGCCGCGGCGGCCGAGGTCGCGCGGCTCGGCGAAGACATGGGACCGCTCCAGGACCGCATCGGGTACCACTTTCGCGACCTCGGCCTGCTCGAACACGCGCTCACGCACCGGTCGCGCGCGCACGAAGATGCGTCCGGCGGGGTCATCGACAACGAGTCTCTCGAGTTCCTCGGTGACGCCGTGCTGGGGTTCGTCGTCGCGGACATGTTGTTCCAGCGGTTCCCGACGCACAGCGAGGGCTACAAGTCCAAGATCAAGGCGTCGATTGTCTCAACGGCCTCGCTGGCCAGACTTGCCGCCGGCATCGACCTCGGGCGCTTCCTGCTGCTCGGCCGCGGCGAGGAGAAGACCGGTGGTCGTGCGAAGTACGCGATCCTCGCCGACTGCTTCGAAGCCCTCATCGCCGCGATTTACCTTGACGGCGGCATCGACGCCGCGCGCGCGTTCATCGTGTCGATCTTCGGACCGCTCATCACCTCAGGAGGCGACCAGGTCGCCGAAGCATCGTTCACCGACGACTGGAAGTCCGCGCTCCAGGAATGGCTGCAGGCCAACAACAAGGGCCTGCCGATCTACCAGATGGCATCCACGGACGGTCCTGATCACCGCAAACGTTTTGATGTCGAAGTGCTCGTCGCGGGTGTCGTCGTCGGCCGCGCCGACGGGCGATCCAAGAAGGACGCGCAGCAACAGGCGGCGAAGCTCGCTCTGCATGCGCTGAAGACAGCGCAGTAGCGAAGTTCCGAGGTTCCGAAGTTACCGGCATTTGCGGGGTGGAGGAGGATCGGGAATGAAGCGCTGGAGGCTTTCGCTGAGCCGGCGGAGGGCGGCGCCACAGATTCGTTCGTGCACGAGCAGTGCGCGGCACCCTTCGGTGGTGTAGGCCCAGCCTTCTGCGACGTGACTCTCGACTCCCATCGCCGCATCAAAGACTTGTTTGCGCCATTCGACGTCGCCGAAAGCACGAGGCGTCGCGCGAATCAGCAGATGGTCACACCGTGGCGCCGTGGCAGATTCTGCCAATGCGGTCTTGTGACTTGTGCAACGAATTCACTGGTCAGCAAGAGGACTGGGGAACTTCGGAACTTCGGAACGCCGGTCAGTCAATCTCAATAATCCCAGACCGATCCGCCACGGCCACCGGAGTCTTGGCTTCCGGAGCAGGCGCAGGGCTCGCGGGTGTCGCCGAGAGAGCAGGCGCCGAAGTCCCGTTGGCAAAGATCGTGACTTCGCGCGTGACGTCGTCGGCTGTTGGCGGGACGGGCTGCGCGTGGAGGCGCACGAAGAGACGGAGGAGGGGGTCGTCGAAGGTGTACCGCTTGCGGTGTACCGTGACGAGGTCCACGTCCTCGAGCCAGGAGAGATAGTCCTTGGTCGAGCCGGGCGTGCGATGGAGGCGCTGGCTGATCTCGGTGAGCGTCAACCCTTCCTGGTCGGCGAGCACACCAAGGATCGCCTTGAGCGCGCCGTACCCGCGGGCGCGGTGGAGGCGGAGCTCGTAGCTCTCGCGGCAGCGGGCGGTGAGCGCGCCATCCGGACTGAGTGCGGCGGCGAGCGCGAGCGGCACATTGCGCCGATGCAGGGGCTGGGCCAGCACCGATTCCACGAGCAGGCGCGCGTAGCCGGCGCGTCCGCCCGAGAGCGTGGCCACGTCGGCGGCCAGCGCCGCCGGCCACGCGGTGTCGTCGTTGCTCTGCCGCACGAGCAGATTGACGTCCTCCGCTCCGAGCGGCGGCATGTGGATGACTTCGAATCGCGCGGGCGCATCCCGCAGCAGACGATGGGCGCGTGCGGTGAACCGTGACGCGAGCACAAAGGCGTTGGGGCTGGCCGCGATGCGCGTGACCAGGTCGCGCTGCACATGGCGAAGGCCGGGGAAACTCTCGAACGTCCGCACATCGAGTACTTCATCGATGAGGAACGTCATGGGCACCCTGGCGTCGCCTGTGGCCGCCGCAAAGTAGTGGGTGAGTCCGTCGAACGCGGCCTTGGCGCTGCGCGGCGCCGGTGGTGTGCCCGACGCACGCGCGGCCGCTGGTCCCGATCCGATCACCGCCGCGACACAGCGCTCGGGCGTGGTGGCCGCTGCGGCAAAATCGATGTACTGCGCGCGGTCGGCGCCAAACAACGACTGCAGCCGCAGGAGCAGCGAGGTGCGGCCCGCGGCGCATCCGCCGAGCACCACGGGGATGCGCCCCGCGTCGAGCGATTCGAGGACGCGGCGTTCGAGCGCCGGGCGTTCGACGATCACGGGCGCCGCCTCATGGGTACGTCGATTCCACGTGCGTCCGCCGTCTCAATCGCCGCCGGATATCCGGCGTCCACGTGGCGGACGACCCCCATGCCGGGGTCGCACGTCAGGACGCGGGACAATTTTTCGTCGGCCTCTGCGGAACCGTCGGCCACCACCACCATGCCGGCATGGATCGAGTAGCCAATGCCGACGCCGCCGCCGTGATGGACGGAGACCCACGTCGCGCCCGACGAGGTGTTGAGCAGCGCGTTGAGAATGGGCCAGTCCGCGATGGCATCACTGCCGTCGCGCATCGCTTCTGTCTCACGGTTCGGGGAGGCGACGGATCCGGCGTCGAGATGGTCGCGCCCGATCACAATCGGCGCCGACACGACACCGCGGCGCACGAGGTCGTTGAGCGCCAGGCCGAACTTTGCGCGGTCGCCGTAGCCGAGCCAGAAGATGCGCGCGGGAAGCCCCTGGAACGCGACGCGTTCGCGCGCCATGTGAATCCAGCGGCACAACGGCGCGTCGTGCGCAAACATCTGCAGCGCCAGGGCATCGGTCGCGGCGATGTCGGCCGGGTCTCCCGAGAGCGCAGCCCAGCGGAAGGGCCCTTTGCCTTCGCAGAACAGCGGCCGCACGTACTCGGGCACAAACCCCGGAATCGTGAAGGCGTCGTCCACGCCGGCCTGCTGCGCCTGCGCGCGGATGTTGTTGCCGTAGTCGAATGTCACCGCGCCGCGATCCTGCAGGGTGCGCATCGCGCGCACGTGGGTGGCCATCGACGCCATCGAACGGCGGACGTAGTCGGCCGGGTCCGATTCCCGGAGCGCCGCGGCCTCGGCGAGCGACAGGCCGACCGGCACGTAGCCGACCAGGGCATCGTGGGCCGAGGTCTGGTCCGTCAGCACATCGGGCGTGAGGCCCCGGGCCACGAGGGCCGGCAGGATCTCGGCCGCGTTGCCTTCCAGGCCGATCGACCGCGCGACGCCGTCGCGCTGATACTGCGCGGCTCTGGCGAGCGCCTCTTCAAGCGAGGCGGTCGCCTCGTCGAGATACCGGGTGGCAAGCCGGCGCTCGATGCGTGCCGGATCCACCTCGATGACCAGCGCGACACCTTCGTTCATTGTGATGGCAAGTGGCTGCGCGCCTCCCATCCCGCCCAGGCCTGCGGTCACGCAGAGTCTGCCGCGGAGCGTGCCGCCGAAATGCCGGCGCGCCACCGCCGCTAGCGTTTCGTAGGTGCCCTGCAGAATGCCTTGTGTGCCGATATAGATCCACGACCCGGCCGTCATCTGGCCGTACATCGTGAGGCCCTTGTCTTCCAGGTCGCGGAACGTCGCCCAGGTGGCCCACGCGGGGACCAGCATCGCGTTCGTGATGATCACGCGGGGCGACCAGGTGTGCGTGCGGAACACCGCGACCGGCTTGCCGGACTGCACCACCAGCGTTTCGTCGGCCTCGAGCCGCTGCAGCGTCTCGACAATCGCGTCGAAACACGCCCAGTTTCTTGCGGCCTTTCCCGTGCCGCCGTACACCACGAGGTCGTCGGGTCGCTCCGCCACCTCGGGATCGAGGTTGTTCATCAGCATGCGCATGGCCGCTTCCTGCGGCCAGCCTTTGCAGGTGAGGGATGCGCCACGCGGCGCACGAATGACTCTGGACGAAACGGGCATGGTGGCGATCGCTGTGGACGACTGAATGGGAGAGGTCACTCTAAAGAAGGATGCGGACCGAGTCAACGCTTGACAGCATCAGGCCAATTGCAGTGGGCAGGCGCGCTCGAGTGCGCCGGTCATCACCATCGAGGCAATGGTTGTGATCTCGGGGGACGGTGGGCGGTCGTCACCGAGCATCGGAACGTCCGCGCGAATCGCCGCATGGATGGCCGCCAGCGCAGGGCTGGTGGCCAGTGGTGCGAGCAAATCAATGGCCTGCGCGGCGGCCATGAGTTCGATCGCAATCACCTGGGTGGCGAGTTCGAGGACACGTGCGGCCTTGAGCGCCGCGCCCATGCTCATGCTGACGTGATCCTCGCGCCCGGCCGACGTCGGAATGGTGTCCACGGCGGCGGGGTGCGAGAGCGTCTTGATTTCCGCCGTCAGCGCGGCGGCCGTGACGTGCGCCATCATGAAGCCGGAGTTGAGTCCGGAGTCGCGCGTGAGAAACGCCGGGAGCCCGCTTTCGTGCGGCGTCATCATCCGATCGGTGCGGCGTTCGCTGATCGTGGCCAGCTGCGCCAGGCCGATCGTCAGGGTATCGGCGGCCAGTGCGATCGGAGCGCCATGAAAGTTGCCGCCGGAGATGATCTCGCCCTCTTCGGCAAACACCATGGGATTGTCGGTGGCCGAGTTCGCTTCGATCTCGGCGAGCCGGTGCGCGAAGCCGATGGCTTCGCGCGCCGAGCCGTGCACCTGCGGGGCGCAGCGCAGCGCATACGCGTCCTGCACCTTGCCGCAGTTGACGTGCGACGCATTGATCGCGCTGCCGTCAAGCAGCGAGCGCAGATTGCGCGCCGACGCCGCCTGGCCCGGTACGGGCCGGGCGGCATGAATCCGCGCATCAAACGGATGCGCGGACCCGCGCAGCGCATCAATGCTCATCGCGGCCGCGATGTCGGCCGCGCGCGCCAGGCGCGCCGCCGACAGCACGGCCAGGGCCAGCACGCCCGTGCTGGCCTGGGTGCCGTTGATCAGCGCGAGGCCTTCCTTCGGCGCCAGTGTGACGGGCGTCAGCCCGGCACGCGACAGCGCCTGGCGGCCCTGTTCCGGGCCGCCCGAAGCGCGGCACGCGCCTTCACCCACGAGCACCAGCGCGAGGTGTGCGAGGGGTGCCAGGTCGCCGCTCGCGCCCACCGACCCGCGCGAGGGCACATGCGGAGTCACGCCCGCATTCAGCAGCGCGAGCAGGGCCTGCAGCGTCTCCAGACGGATCCCCGAGCGGCCCTTGGCCAGCACGTTCGCGCGCAGCGCCATGACCGCGCGGGTCTCCGGAATGGAAAGTGGGTCACCCACGCCGGCGGCATGACTGCGCAGCAGGTTCAGCTGCAGCGCCGCCAGTTGATCCTTGGGGATCGGCACCTCGGCCAGCGCACCAAACCCCGTGTTGATGCCGTAGACGGCGTGCGGCAGGGCCGCATGCCGGTCCACGACCGCACGCGAAGCCTGCACCCGTGCCACCGCGTCCGGCGAGAGCGCCACAGGCGCATGACCAAGAGCGATCGACGACAACGCGTCGAGTGTGAGAGAGGTGCCGTCGAGGTGAATCATGGGGGGCGAACCGAATGAAGGTATCATTTTAGCGTCATGAATCTGTGTGTGCTCGGCGCCCAGTGGGGCGATGAAGGTAAAGGCAAGATTGTGGACCTGCTGACGCCCAATTTCGGCGTCGTGGCCCGGTATCAGGGCGGACATAACGCCGGACACACCGTGTATGTGAACGGACGCAAGTTCGTCCTGCACCTGATTCCATCCGGGATCCTCCACGATGGTGTCGTCTGCCTCATCGGCAACGGGGTGGTCGTCGACCCGCACGCACTGTTTGCCGAAGTCGACAAACTCGCCGGCATGGGCGTCGACGTGGCCGGTCGCCTGTTTGTCAGCGAGAAGGCCCACCTCATTCTGCCGTACCACCGCGAGCTCGACATCCTGTCCGAAGCCCGCCGCGGCGAACGCAAAATCGGCACGACCTCGCGGGGGATTGGGCCGGCGTACGAAGACAAGATCGGCCGCCGCGGGGTGCGCGTTGGCGACCTCCGTGACACCTCGGACAACGGCCCGCTGGTCGGCGCGATCCGCGAGAATGTGGACGCGCGCAATCGGCTCGTCGGCAACACCGAGATGAAGTGGCAGGACGTGGTCGCGGACCTGCGCATCATGTGGACGCGGCTCGAGCCGTTTGTGGCCGACGTCTCACTCCGCCTCAATCAGGCCTTTGCCGCCGGCACGCGGGTCATGTTCGAAGGGGCACAAGGCACGCTTCTCGATATCGATCACGGGACCTACCCCTACGTCACGTCGTCAAACGCCATCGCCGGAGGCGCGTGCACCGGACTCGGCATCGGCCCGAAGGCCATCCACGCCGTGCTCGGTGTCGCCAAGGCCTACACCACGCGCGTCGGTGAGGGCCCCCTGCCAACCGAACTGCTCGGCGAGATGGGGCAGCGGCTGCGTGACACCGGCCAGGAATACGGCGCGTCCACCGGCCGTCCACGCCGCTGCGGCTGGTACGACGCCGTGGCCGTGCGCTACGCCGTGCGCATCAACGGACTGGACGCGCTCGCGCTCACAAAACTCGATGTGCTCGACGGGATCGAGACGCTGGAGATCTGCACCGCCTACAAGTGCGGAGACCAGACACTCACCGAGATGCCGGCCGACACCGCGCAACTGGCGGCGTGCACCCCGATCTACGAGTCCATGCCCGGGTGGACACAGCCGACACGCGGCGTGACAAAGTTCGACGATCTGCCGAAGGAAGCACGCGCGTACATCGCGCGGCTGGAAGCCGTGAGTGGCGTCCCCGCAGCCGTCGTCTCGACCGGCTCCGAGCGCGATCACACCATCGTCCGCCAGGACTCCGTCGCCGCGACCTGGTTCCGTACGTAGGGCCCGCAGTTCCTCGTAGGGCCCGCAGTTCCTCGTAGGACCCGCTGATCTGTAGCGGGCCATATTGGCGCGCTCACGTTCAGCGCGCCCTACGTACCTACGTGCTGATCGCGGCCGGCGGGCCCACGACGTCGCAGACCTTCTTCACCAGAGCCTGCCGCATGAAGGGCTTCGCGAGCGGATAGGCATTCGGCCCGAGGTCATCCGTCAACAGATACGCCGACACGAAGATGAACTTCATGTCGGGCAGCCGCTCGCGCAGCTTCGCCGCAAACTCCGGTCCTTTCATCACCGGCATCACCACGTCAGTCACCACGAGGTCGAGGTGGTGCAGGTGGGACGCGACCGCCAGCGCCTCGACGCCGTTGCCGGCTTCCAGCACGGATACCCCTCACGCCGCAGCGCCAGCGCGAACAGGTTCCGCACAGCCGGCTCGTCGTCCACCAGCAGGACGACGGTTGCCCCCGGGGGGCCTTGGTCCACCAGGGGCGCCGCCACAGCGGCGGGTTTCGGTGAGCCGAACCTCGGGAACTTCATCGCTTCGACCAGTGGTCTTCGCTGATGATCGCGGTCTGCGTGTACTCCTGGCCGCCGACACTGAGTACGACCCGATAGTGGCCCGGGCCGACAGGCGCGAGCACCACGCCTGCGCCGGCCGTCGGGAAGACCGGCGCGGTCGGTGCGGCGGCACCACCACGACCCCCAAAGCCTGCGGCACCACCGCCGCGTCCACCGCGGCCGCCCGCGGCGTCGGCTGGTGACGCTTCACGCCGCGCCTGCATGTTCCAGCGCACACTGTTGATGCCGGCGGTCTTCGGGCCGTCCACTTCGGCGATGACGCGCGCGCCGTCGTACACGCGCACCTTCACGTCGCCGGTGACGTCGCGCTGCAGGTAGTAGTGGATATGGACGCCCGGCTGGCGGCTCTGGCCGTTGAAGTTGTAGTTCGCCCGGAACGTGCTGAGCGTCGGGGTCCACTGAATGGCAGGCTGAATCGGCACGAGCGCCGCCGGCTGTGCCTGCACCGGCGCGGTGAGGTGCTGGAACGGCGTGATGTCGGCAATCCAGATCCCGCGGCCGTGCGTCGCCACGATGAGTTCATTCTCGCGCGGATGAATCTTCAGATCGTAGATGGGCGTCGTCGGCATGTTGCCGCGCACTTTCGTCCACGACGTGCCGCCGTCGAGCGAGAAGTGCAGCGCGAGTTCGGTGCCGATGACCAGGAAGTTCGGGTTCTTCCGATCCTCCACGATCATGTTGATGCCCGCTTCGGTCGGCAGGTTCGCCGCGATGGACGTCCACGTCTGGCCGTAGTCGCTGGTCTTCCACACAAACGGACGGAAGTCATCGTGGCGGTAGCCGGTGACCGTCAGATACGCGACCGCCGGGTCATGGAACGACGGGGCCACGCGGCTGACCCAGTAGCCGGGATGTCCCGGCACCTTGTCGCGCACGTTGGTCCACGTGCGGCCCGCATCCCGCGTCACCTGCACATTGCCGTCGTCAGTGCCCGCCCACAGCAGGCCCGGGGTGATCGTGGATTCATCGAGTGACGTGATGGTGCCGTACTGGATGTTGCCGGTGCCGCCGCGACGGGCCGGATCGTTCACCGACAGGTCGGGGCTGATCTCGGTCCACGTGTCGCCGCGATCGGTCGACCGCAGCGCCATCTGGCCCGCGTGATAAATCGTCTGCGGATTGTGCGGCGAGATCACGATCGGCGCGTTCCAGTTGTAGCGCACCGGCTCCTGCCCCTGCGGCCGGCGGTACTGGATGTTGCGATTCTGTCCCGTGCGTTTGTCCGTGCGGCCAATGGCACCGAACTGACCCTCCGAGTAGACCCACCGGCTGTCGGTCGGGTCGGGGACGACGTAGAAGCCGTCGCCGCAGGAGCCGATGCCGCCCCATGCTTCGAACGGAATCGGACCGCCGTTCTTCATCGTGCTTGGTCCCCAGAGACAGCTGTTGTCCTGCAGGCCGCCGTACACGTTGTACGGATAGTCCATGTCGTAGCCAACCGCGTAGAACTGCGCGAGCGGAAGGTTCTGCGGATCGATCCAGGTGCGACCGCCGTCAAACGTGACGCCCATGCCGTGGTCGTGGCCGAGAATCATGTGGTTGGCATCGTTCGGGTTGATCCACATCGCGTGGTTGTCGCCGCCGTAGTTGAACGCGCCTGACCAGGTGCGGCCGCCGTCGGTCGAGTGGGTCACGCCGACGCTGAGCAGATAGATGTGATCCTTGTTGGATGGATTCACGCGAATCTGGCCATAGTAGTACGGGGGATTCGCGCCGAAGCCCCCACCGCCTCCACGCCCACCCGCGCCTGCGGCCACGGGCTGCGGCGCCATCTTGGTCCACGTACGTCCCGCATCATCAGACCGGTAGAACTCGTCACCGATCGTGTTGCCGCCGAACCCTTCGGCCATGCGCCTGATGCGCTCGTTGGCGTCGCCTTCGCGCGCGTTCGCGTTTTCCACAACCGCGTACACCCGGTTGGAATCCTGACGGGCGATCTGCAGGCCGATGCGGCCGATGAGGCCGATCGGCAGTCCGCTCGTCAGCTTTGTCCAGGTGCGGCCGCCGTCGGTGGTCTTGTGGATCGCGCTGCCGAGGCCGCCTTCTCCGAACGTCCACGGCTTGCGGACCTTGTCATACGTGGCGGCAAACAGAACCTGCGGGTTGCGGGGATCCATCACCACATCAACGACGCCGATTTCGCGCCCGTCCACCTTGTAGTCAAGTGACTTCACCCAGGTCTTGCCGCCGTCAGTGGTCTTGTACAGTCCACGCTCGGGGTTGTGCGAGTAGAGCTTGCCCAGCGCCGCGACGTAGACGATGTTCGGATCCTTGGGGTCGATGACAATGCGCCCGATGTGATGCGACTCGGGGAGACCCAGATGGGCCCAGGCCTCA
>Ga0222713_10001602_pt1 | contig 25150 bp, 20 predicted proteins | sample C33_649DmetaG_FD_165061 | JGI IMG/M metagenome (GOLD analysis project Ga0222713, IMG submission 165061) | Estuarine water microbial communities from San Francisco Bay, California, United States - C33_649D | ecosystem: Environmental > Aquatic > Marine > Unclassified | place: USA: California... | reverse complement strand
AAAACATGGAGCTTCGCTTGAAACTCAAACCCCTAACTTCCTTGGTTACCTTCGGTAAAGATGGGGTGAGTAAAAAGGGAGACGATCCTACGGCTTCTAGCCATTACTTGACCTACCCTAGGATGCAAAGTGAGGGATCCATGAGACTTTCTGATGGTTCATCGGTCAAGGTAGAGGGTCTATCCTGGATGGATCACGAAATATCAAGTAATCAACTCGCAAGTAACCAATCGGGCTGGGACTGGGCGGGCATTCAACTTAACAATGGTGATTCCATCATGTTCTACAGATTGAGACTAGCGGACGGCACTCAGGATATAAACTCTATGGCTTACTACGTGGATAATCTAGGAAAGATGATTAAATCAACGAAAGTATTTAATATCAAGATTTTATCAACTTGGATAAGTTCAATAACTAAAATAGAGTATCCGTCAACGCTTCAATTAACTATTGATAACGATATTTATATCATTGAGCCCAAGCTGAAAAATCAGGAGCTTAATTCCAAAACCTCAGGAGGACTCTCGTATTGGGAGGGGTCTTGTAGCGTAAGGAACCGTGAAGGAGCATTGATCGGCAAAGCTTATTTAGAGTTAACAGGTTACGTTAGAGTAAATTAGTTCATAGTATTTATGGATATTCGGGCTTTTGCTAGTCGAAAATAATTCTGCAAAAGCATCAATCCGTTCTTATCTCTACGAAGTCAGAGTCAATAGTTTTATAGATACCTTCTTTTAGGGGGAGGGGTGGAACAAAATTGTAAGTATCTACAGCAGAATTAAAAACTATAGAGGCACAGAACTTTTTTTTACTCTATATAGAGCTGATAGGTAGTGAGATTTTAAAAAATGCCTCAGTAAGATCTGATTCACAACCACCGAATAGACCAATCTTAAATCCACTAATTGAATATTTAAAGCAGTGTGTTAATAGTTTATAATCTCAAATACTTGATAACTTTGAGTGTTTTATTTTTTATAATAATTCTAATAATAGAATTGATAAGTACTGCGCTGAGCTAGTTGGTATCGATAAGCGATTCATCTACATTAAACACTTGGTGAATCTTGGTAGTAGAGAAGCAAGAGATAGGGGTATAAACATCTCAAGAGGGCTCGTATTTGAAGGAATCGTGTATAGTTATAAATTAGATTTAAAAAAACTTATGTAGCTTACCGGTTATAAATAAGAATTATATTAATGATTAGATTTTCAAGACCCTTATAGATACAAAGGAGAGTTTTTGCTTCTAACTATTATTACAGTTTCCTATAACTCAGAGAGCACTATTGAATCTACCATCGAGTCAATAGACTTATTTATAAATCAAAATGTATCCCAGATAGAGCATCTCATCATAGATGGGGGCTCGAATGATCAGACACTTCAAGTTATCAATAAGCATAAAAAACCATACCGAACTGTTTATTCAGCTCCGGATAAAGGAATCTACGATGCTATGAACAAAGGCGCTAACCGCTCTTTGGGTGAATATCTATGGTTTGTTAATTCAGATGACATAATTCACGAAGATCTAATCACTTTCAGGTCAGAATTTCTAGACTTATTGGATGGAAAAGTTTATGATATTTTTTTTGGTACTATTGAGATGTTTAATAACTCAACAATGAAGACTACTAGAGTATGGAGCCCAAGTCGATATAAGCTTAGCACTGCAATGAAATTAGGCTGGACGCCCTCTCACCCAGGTTCGATAATTCGTAAGAAGCTCTTTAATCAATTGGGTGGCTTCAATCTTACGTACGATATATCTGCAGATATGGATCTCTTACTAAGAGCAATAGACTTGACACATCATAGTAAAGTTCATGTGATTAACCATAAAATGATTCTGTTCCGCTTAGGTGGAGAATCTAACCGTTCAATGAAGCAAATCCTTAAAGGCAATATTGAAGGTTATCTTATTAGAAGATCTAGTGGTTTTGGAATTATAAGATCATTAGTCTTTACTTTACTAAAATTATTTAGAAAGTTGATTCAGTAAAAAGTTATTATCTTATCTTCAGAGTAATTAATATTTTTGATTAATAAAATCAAAATAATTACAGGCACAAGGCTTGTATTAAAGTATATAAAAACATATAGAACTGAGTATTTTAAGGAGTGAGCAAGAAGGGGGATGGCCCCACGGCTTCCAATCATTACTTAACCTACGATTAAATGAACAGCGAGGTATTGATGAAGCTCCCTAATGTTTTATCCATCAATATGGAGAAACTACACTGGATGGATCATGAGATATCAGGTAATCGACTTACTAGTCATCAGTCGGGTTAGGATTTGGCGGTTACCCATCTTGACAATGGTGATTCCATAATGTTTTATAGATTGAGACTAGCGAACGATACTCAGGACGAGATTCTGTAGCTTACTTTGTAGATAGTCAGGGAAAGGTTCTTAAATTGGCGAAAGACTTTATCAAATAATATAAGCTCGACGACCCAGTTTGAATATCCTTCGTAAATTGAGTTAGCTATTGATAATAATATTTATTGCATTGAGCCCACCTTGAAAAATCAGGATATCAATTCAGAAGTCTCAAGATATCTTTTATATTGGGTGGGATCAAGTAGGGTAAGATCTTAATGAAAATTGATTAGAAGTATTTATCTTGAACTTACAGGCTATTGATCTTAAAAATAAAGGATCATCTATGTATTCAATTTCAATTCCCATTCCCAAGCATGTTTAATAATAGTAGATAGGTCATCATACCTAGGTGTCCATCCTAGTTTTTGGCGAATCAGCCTAGAGTCTGCGATCAATCGGTCAGGATCTCCTTCACGTCGAGGACCTTTTATTATTTTTATTTTTTTTCCCGATAATTTTTCAACCATATTTATTACTTCTTGGACAGAATAGCCATTACCGTTGCCAAGATTGTAGGCTTGGCTTTCTGATCCATTAATTAATGACTGTAGGGCTAATAAATGCGCTGAGCAGAGATCATGAATGTGAATATAATCACGAATACAGGTACCGTCGGGGGTATCGTAATCGTATCCATAGACAGTAATATGAGAATTTCTTCCGGAAGCTACACGAAGAAGAAGAGGTATTAAATGAGTTTCTGGATCATGACGCTCGCCAATTTGTCCTTCAGGATCTGCTCCCGCAGCGTTGAAGTAACGCAAGCAAACTGACCTGAGCCCATACGAACGATCATAATCGGATAATAGTTGTTCTACCATTAATTTAGAACGACCATAAGGATTGATGGGTACTTGTAAATGGTGTTCATCAATAGGTATATACTTTGGTTTACCGAAAGTAGCAGCGGTTGAAGAAAATATAAAATGTTTTACCCCATAGTGCTGCATGGCATCTAAAAGATTAAATGTATTAACTAAGTTATTTTGATAATACTTACTTGGGTTGAGAACAGATTCACCAACTTGGATAAAAGATGCAAAATGCATGACTGCATCAAATTTTTGGGATAAAAGTTGGTGCAATAAATTTTTATCGCCACAATTTCCAAAAACAAACTCACCAGCAACAACTGAGTCTCGGTATCCAGTGGAGAGATCATCTAGAGTTGTAATAGTGTAGCCTGCTTGACTCAGCATCTTAACCATATGGGAGCCTATATAACCAGCACCTCCGGTAACTAGAATTTTAGTTTGTCCTAATTTATCCATATTCTCTAATCTACCACGCGATATACCATTTCACATTTAGATTAATTGCTTACTATTGTCTACAGTAGACAGGATTAAATAATTGTTCGATTTATTTATTTTTGGGTATGCTGATTAGTCGCAGTAAAATAAATTTTACTTTTAGTGACCTAAAAAATATTTATACCTTAACGTACCAATCATCAAAACGAGAAATAAATCTGTACTTCCTTACGTATCCATGTTGAATCATTTTTTCGTATACTGCCTGACGAGTGGGGCCATAATTATGCTCAATACAGACTACTTTTATTTTGTAGGCAGAAAAATCAAAATCTTTGATTATTATCCATTCGGTCCCTTCTGTATCAATTGAAAGGAAGTCTATATTTTGGGGTGCTTTATGTTGAAATAAAAGATCAGCCAAAGACACAGTTATAACTGAGTATAACTGTGCATTGTTGTTAATATCCTTAGCTTGAGTTCGAGGGTCCAAGACCCCAGAAAGTGCTGGGTCATTATTCTCATTAAAATCAATAGTTTCACCAGAGGTAGACCATACAATTCGATTGTCTATGATACATTTCGGTCTATTAATTTGGAGATGAGAATGCGAGCCAAGGTGGGGTTCTAGAAGAATGCCTCGCCATCCATATTCGCAATCTAACAACAGGGTATTACTGAGGTAAAGTCCGTCGACTGCACCAAATTCAACAAAGAAACCATCGCGCTTAAAGTTGTTATGTATGAGGGCAAATAAATCTTGGTGCAACTGAGCATGGGAAGCTCCATAAGACTTTATTATGGTGGTTTTATATTTAATAGGAGCTAATAAAACTACCATCCAGAAATGCAGGAATCTTTTTAGTATGGCCATAGGTTACAGTTCATCGAAAGTTTGTACTGTCACTTTTTTATTAGATTATACGAGTGTCTAAAGTAGTAATATATCATGTGGGGATTGAATAGTATATTGCTAGCAATATAGATACCATTGAGCATATAAAAAGAGAATCGATGCGAAGATAGCAATAAACTTCTGACAATTAGTCTGTATAGAATGAAGTCTTTATAGATGCCATCAAGCGTAGAGATTTCCTCATTATTTAAAGGAAGATTTCTATTTCTAATATATTGGGAAAAAGAGCGAGTATAAAAACCGAATAATAATCTTAGCTTGAGTGAATCTTCCTCTTTTCTGTTCATTGAAAAAAATCCATAGGCGTCTAACAACTTAAAGAATTGTGTCACAAAAATATCGATAGGAGAGTATCCACCGGTATTATTTCTAGTTGCACCTATTAGATAGTTCGTGACGAAAGCACTGTTAGGGCTATTCGATAAGACCGCAAATGCAGCGTTCACCTGAACAAGCTGAGTTCCAATACCGGATTTAATTAGAGTGTCAGAAAGCAAGTCGCAACGCAGAATGAGTCCTGATATAAATCCTAAATGAATGTTGCGATGAATTACAATATCAATAGCAGTTGTAAATTCAATAACTTGGTTACTGCTCAAGGGCCTTTTCTCAGTGTGATTAAGGGTATACCCAAAAGCATTTACAGATATAAGTGAATACATCTTTTTTGCGAGAAGTGGTAATATTTTATTGAAGAAATCTTTTTCTAAATAATCGTCGTCACCTAAAGCTAATACATACAACGATTCTGTTCGTAAGTAGCATTGTGCGATATTTGCATCTGATCCAATATTTGAACTATTTTTAGAGTACCCAGATTTAAACTTTATAAATTCATCGGTTTCGAAAAGTTTTTCAGTGTCATTATTTTCCGAATTATCAAATACTTTTATTTCAACTGAGTCTTTGTCTATTAATTCAAGATTATCGAGCGCTATCGAAAGATATCGGAGGCATATGGATAACTCTAGAGCACGGTTATATGTCGGAATACTAATAGTTAATAGTTTCATATTCATCTTAACTTTTTTAAGGTCGATACCAGAGTCATTTAAAATGTTTTAGGAAGAAAGCTGCATCTTTCTATAAAGTATATTTGTTTAAAATATCAAGGCCATTAAATTGGTTTATCAAATTAGTGAATCTTCAAAGTATTTTTCACAACAAACCCGAGGGCTATCTTTATTAATTGTGCGACGTATTTAGTTCATCGTCCATCGCATTTCAAGGATATTTAGAAGAAAACCCTTTAAGGGTTTGTATTGCTCGCCCTGGGAGAGGTATTGAAAAAGTAAAGATATCGAGTTTTCATCCGATAAAACAGTAAGGTTTTTTATAAATATAATGAGAGATCCTATATAAAGAGCGGAGATATTTATAATACTTTTAGCGGTACTCGCTAATACTATAGCTAATATGGTGTACGTCAAAGAAGTTATGCGCTCAGTAATAACCCCATATCCTAGAGTGATAGTGAATAGTGTAGATAAATACAACGCTGAACTGATAAGAACTACCGGTCTTTTATCGAAGATAAGAAAATAAATAGCTAATGCATAGTAAACCATGTTGATATTACTAATTAAAAATTGGTAAGAAAGTAATTTAGTATAAACAATCAGACTATCTGTTAGTGGTGCATAATTTGTGACTATTAGTAATATAGTCCCTGGAAAAAATATTACAAAAGGTACTATCCATCTCCGTCTATCTATAATTATGTCATTTAGATAATAAAAGGGAGTTACTAGAAGAAAAGACAGGTGAGTTAGCATTGAAAGTAAGCCAAGCACTTTACGGGGAGGATTTTTTGTAATGATGTCGATTAGTAAAAAACAGAAGAAGCCTAATGCTAGAGAGGTCCGAGATAAATGTCCCCAAATATCCCATATAGTAAGCACGGCACAGACCAAAAATGCTAATCCCGTGTAAGGTCTCGTTTGAACGGAGAAAAGAAGATGCACGATAGAAAATATACAAAATAGACTTATCAAGAGTAGATATATAAAGAACTTAACCCCAATTGCATCGGAAATAAAAGCACCTAAATACATTATTGGTTCAAATAAAGGTAGGGCAATTTGTCTAGTTACTAGTTTTTCAAAAATATCGAGATAGTTGGGGATATCATCCAGGCCGACTACTTCGGTACCCCATGAAACACCATATTGCCTGTTAATTACAAATGCCCATAACGCGAGCGTGCAGAAAAGTCGCCTGAATAAGCCTTTATGGAGCCGAGTAGTTTCAATTTGGATATTAATATTCATGAGCCCCAGAACAATAAGTACATAGATAGGGTTGATGAATAGAAAAAGAACAGCAGAGATCGAGATTAATACCATTGATAGATCTTTATGATCATCTTGTAGATTAGTGCTAGCTTTTTTGATACCAGTAATGATCATATGTTTAAGACCTATGGTCTTGTTTCAGGGTTTGCCTGTCCATAACGTTAAACCTCTCATATGCTTGCAGGAGTGTCGTTATGTTTTGAAGGTAAAGATCATTGTTGGTAGTCCTTAGAGCTATTCGATTGACATCATTCAAAATCATATTTTGCAAGCGCACATCAGCTTCTATAGAAATTAATCTATTAGTTATATTTGGACAATTAAAATCATAAACTATTAATTCTCGTACTTGCTCGCTAAGAAATTCACTGGTTCCAGTATATTTATAAAATAACGGGATACATGAAGCTGCTGCAGCTTCGAATGCAGTATTGACCAAGCCGTCTGAATAGTTACAAATGAGATGAAAAGAACTTTGCAAAAATAGATCGTTCATTTGTAGGGTAGTAAGTTTTTTATGTATATCAATAACGATAATTCCCTCGGCTCGCTTGAGGCTAAATATATCTTCCGGTATTGGATTCAACAAAGCTATTCGACGTCCTTTCCAGAACGCTTTTTCTTTTAGTATCTGATCAACAAACCAATTTATATTGGACCTAAAGGGATAGGATCCTTTAAGAATTACATAATACTTTCTTGATAAATTCATTGAAGTATTAAATTTATCTTTATTTTTCTCCTGAAAAGTTACTGACTGAGGAATGCTGCACAAACCTGAGTAACCAAGAGATCTCACTATGTTAATTTCTTGATGTGTCTCTGTAATTATGAAATCAATATGAGATAAAAAATTCTTTATTTTTTCTTGGTGTGATTCACGGTTAAAGAAGTATTTAATGTCATTGCCCCACACGCTAAGAATAACGAAAGGTTTTCGGACCTGCACGTATTCAGCAGAGAAAATATCCAAATATAGATACCCAGCTGATTGAACGTCGTGTACCCAGATAATATCTGGATTAAACGACCTCAATATTTTACGGAGAAATAGAAGCGTGAGACGATTAAATCCTGTTCTAGCATCTAGCATTAGCGATTGAAGCCAGTTTTTATGAACAGAACCAAGTAAATTATATATGCCCCTATCAATTATCTCGAAAGGTCCCTCGAGATAAGGGTAATAAACTGTTGGATCGCTTTGTATCAATAATTTATGTTCTTTTCTTTTTCTGAGATTTAAAATATTTGATAGGAAACTAGAAGCAGATCGATAGTGGGCGGAGTGTATCGGGCCGATATGAGCAATTCGCATATCTTGTATACCCTTAATATTGAATATATTTTCTATAGAGATATGAACAACTCTTGCTATAGATAGCAAGGAATATGCTATCCGAAAAAAGAATCTAAATATTCTCGAGTTCTTATACGTTTTCTTAATCACTTCTCTCATGAAGCATATCTTTTTAGATCCGACACCCCAGAGAGTGCTTTGAGTGTTTGTCTTATATTAAGTGGATTTATTGCTTGAATTTTAATTCTAATAAGTGGTCTGGTCTGTACCCACAAGAAATCTATTAAAAAGCCTGATACCGCAGAATTAAAGACTGCTGATATTGCTGCACCTAGAATGCCGTATCTAGATACCAATATAAAGGTCGATACAACGCTGATTAATAGGCAGATGCTTTGTCTAGCAATATTCTTCCCGGTGTAGCCTTTTATCATTAGCCATCGATATGATAACTGTGCAGATGCCTGAAATACAACCATCCATTGAATAATCATAAATAGTTTAATCGACTCTTTATATACACCTACAAAGTGAAATCTATCCGAGTTTAAGACCCAAACACCTAGAAAGGTTAATAGGATATTTATGGAGATAGTGGCCCAAATAATTGGAAGGAGTAGATTCATCGTTCCTATATCTAGTTCGCTATCTTTCAAGTTTCTTATCTTAACCAATATTGGATAGACAGTTTTGGAATACAAGATGGGTAGCAATGAGTAAATGTCAATAAATCTAATTGCTAGACCTAATATCGCAAACCCTTCTAATGTCAATATTTGTGACACAAATATTTGATCTTGGCGGAGCGTAAGAACCCCAATAATTCCTATTAGTGCGTAGGGTGTGCCTTCATTGAGCGTATTTCTAAATCTTTTGTTATCAAACCCTACTAACAACTCTTTAAAAGAACCCCGTGGTGCGGTGGATGCGTACAGGATGCCAAGCAACAAGTATTCAAAGCCGTATGAAACGATGATCCAGAATACAGTCCCATTGTAAAGTACGACAGCAATCTTGACTAATGAGCTAAGTAAGAACTGTGCAGATTTTATCTTAGCTATCTTCTTAGCATTTAAATCAGTTTCATATAAATGAGAAAAAACCTCAAAGTGTGAAAATAGATTGAGTCCTAACATAACTAGAACACCATTTATTGCACCTTGCGTGCTAGTTACTTCAGTTGATTTCCAGTAATTTCCAAACAAAAGCATACCTAGAATCATGACTAAATTCACGATTATTCTTAAAAGGAAAATAGAATTGAGTGTCTTAATTCTATTACTATCTTTCTCCATCAGGTTAATTACTATATCTTCGGTCCCAAACATGATAAACGACTTGGTGATTCCGAAAATCAACATTACATAAAGAAACATACCAAATTCGGATTTGGTTAGATGAGCGGCTATATAAATTATTAGACTTGCACTACCAATTGTCCTAACAATTTGCTCGAGACCAAGAAATGATAAATTATTTTTTATTAATTTCCCAATCATTAAACCATCTTCGATTTGAGAATTTGCGACTCAATCCATGGATAGGTAACGGATAGGCCCAAATGAAGAGATGATGAAGGGGCCCAACCTAGGACTTCATTGATTAGTTTGTTGTCAGAGTTACGGCCGCGAACACCTACGGGGCCAGGAATATGGTTTATTGAGATTTTTTTCTTGGCTATTCTAGCAACGATCTCAACTAAGTGATTAATTGTAACCATCTCATCTGATCCAATATTAACTGGATCGCCATAATCAGATCTCATGAGTCTTAGCGTACCCTCGATACATTCGTCTACAAATAAGAATGATCTTGTTTGGCAACCATCACCCCAGATCTCAATCGAATCTCCACTATTAGCAATGGCCACTTTCCGGCATATCGCTGCTGGAGCCTTTTCTCTGCCGCCAATCCAAGTTCCATTTGGACCGAAAATATTATGATAACGTGCTATTCTGACTTGAAAATCGTAGTTACGGGCAAATGCTAGATAAAGGCGCTCACTAAAAAGCTTTTCCCATCCATACTCGCTATCAGGATTAGCCGGGTATGCACTAGACTCTTCGCAGTTTGGATTATTTGGATCAATCTGGTTATGCTCAGGATACATACATGCAGAAGAGGAATAAAAGATGCGTTTGGACTTTCTAGCTAAACATGCCTCTAGAATATTCAAATTAATGAGTGCCGAATTATGCATTATGTCCGCGTCATTCTCGCCAGTAAAAACGAACCCAGCTCCACCCATATCGGCCGCAAATTGATAAATTTCATCAAATTGCTTGTCGACAGCATTTCGACAGATTAACGGATCACGTAAATCTCCTTGCATGAAATCGTCAGCTTCTGTTTTCGAAAACTCTGGGTATTTGTGATCTACAGCGCGAACCCAGAATCCTTCTTTTTTCAAACGCTTGACCATATGTGATCCAATGAATCCACCGCCGCCCAAAACTAATGCTGATTTCATAATATTGCTCCCTTCTTCAGATTACCATTGGTAACGAAGCTAAAAGATTCAATCTAGATTACAATCTGTTTGTAAGTGAACACTTAGTATAACTTGAGTCTCTAGGTTTTATAAACAGATGAATCTCGAATCTTTCTGAGTGACTCACTAAGCGAGATATTTAGTCTTAGACCTAGACTATTTATCGCCTTATCAATAGAAGGAATATATCTACTGCGTTGAACATTTGACTCGAGATTACCACGAACATACACATTCTTGGATGGTGCTAATGAATCACGAACTAAGTATGCAAGATCATAAATGGATATGGGTATGTCTGAACCGACATTATAAGCTTCACCTGGCTCGCCATACTCCAATAATCTATTCAGCCATATTGCTAAATCAAGCTGATCCATATAAGACCTAATTGGTGAACCATCGCTATTGACCATAATATTTTCTTCACGAAAAGCATCGCGAATGAAATTACCTATGGCGAAATGAGCGTCCATCGGTAAGTCATAACCAACAAAGGCAAAACAGCGGGCAATTACAAAATCTATCCCATAGCGATCGCGATATAAAGCGCAGAGATGCTCAGCAGCACGTTTTCCCATGCTATACGCATTCTTCGCGTTGAGCGTGCTCAGTTCTCCAGAATATGTTTCAGGGATTTTTTCCATAGCTTCAGGCTGCGGCCCATATACACCACCAGAACTGGTGAGAAGAAACCTCTGGATTTCATTTATAACTGCGTATTCCAGAATATTTTTAGTACCTTCTGAAATCTGGCAGTACCTCTCGAGGGGAGATAATTGGGGACCTACCGTGGATTCTGTTGCTGCATGGAGTATATGTGTATATTTATCATTCTTAGGAAATGTTTGAGGATCTAGGATATTGCAATGATGGAAAGTCAACCACGGAATGCAACTAAATTCTGGATACTCTGTTAGAAACTTTTGGGGGTTTCGGCTAATAATAGATACAGTCTCGGGGTGGTTCAGATTCCCTATTTCTGCCCAATACCTCAAGATGGATCTTCCGAAGAAGCCCGTACCACCCGTCATTAAAACACGCATCAGAGTCCCTATGATCTATGACTAGAGAAATCTATATTTTCATAATGGATATTCTTGATTATAACTATAAGTGTCTAACAGAGATTACTAGGTATTAATTGATCTCTTCAGGCACTTAGTTTTGGATATTCGACAATAAGTTCCAGCGTTTATCTAGCATACTAATTCTCACGTCATCTTCAGAAGTTATCAATGAATAATATGATCTTTTATTTTGTAGCCAAAGGAGTTCGAAATATACTGCATCTAAAAGACTTTTTTTTAGCAACTGGTCAGATAGGGCTCCGGAACTGAAGATAATTTTCCTAGTTTCAAATCTTGTTAAATGGATTTGATTAATTTCTTTTAGGGCCTCAATCGCATCACTTGAAACGGCCCCACCAACAACAAAATCAAGGTCATTATCTTTACATTCTCTAGATACACTTTTACAGAATTCTGTAATATTCTCGCCATTAACACTATTCCTATCTGCCCCTAGGGATCCCACAAAGTCAACTCTACCAAAAACAATTCCATCAATAGCATCTTTAGATTTTGCCAATTTGACTATGGGCTTCAATCGTTCAAATCCACTTTTAGTCTCAATATTTATTAGAAAATCTGTATCTTTTCTCTCATCACAGTCATATATTTTATTTTTGGCTTCGATAAATTTTGAAAGTGCGTACTCACTTTCAATCATTGGTGCAATTATGTAGTCAACACCAATTTGCTTGCTTTCAATCAGATCTCTTAGTGCTTCGCATCCGCCTATTTTAAGTCCTATTTTCAAATCAGCTTTTCTCGCTATTTCTACTAATCTTAAAAGCTCTTCAGTCCTGGTACCTTCTGCCTCAAATTCTGCTTTGACAGCTAATACACTACCTTCATTTTTTAGTCGTTTTAAAATATCTAACATTTTATGTTCAAGGTTGTTCAATTTCCCTCCCCGATTTGATAGTGAATAAAAGTTATAAATATTTGAGATACTTTTGTTCCTGAGCCGAGCTTAGTTCTGGAGTCATCTTGTGCAAAGGATTTGACTTCATAGATCCATCATAATTTATTATAGATGTAATTTTTGGATAATAGGTCTGTTCTGGGTGAATTTTAATAATGAATAGCGCAAGTCCTTTCCTGTTGAATATATCGATAAATTTCGAATTATTACGAAAATCTTGATTTACTTCCAAGCACTCTATATCCCAAGCCGCCGAAAGCTTCCTCCAATTTGGCAGGCCTAGTCCTGTTGATACATCACACCCTCTGTAATTGCCATTGAAATAATTTTTTTGGGTCATACGTATTGATGCGTAGCCACCATCATCGAAAATAAATACTTTTAGATTAAGCAGATTTATAGCAGCAGTCCCAAGTTCCTGAAGATTCTGCGACAAGCCCCCATCCCCTTCTATCAGAATGACTTTTTTATCAGGATGGGCGAAACAGCATCCTATTGCACCAGCCAGTCCATAGCCCATGGAAGCGAGGCCTTTATTGGTAATAATTGTCTGCCCTGCTTTTTGGCTGAATGTTTGCATGAATGTGGTGAATGCGCCACCACTACTGCATGGTACTACAACATCATCATTTGATGAGATCGATGATAACCAGATCATAAAGTCATAGGGAGAAATATACCCTTCATATTTTTTATTACAATCTTCAACAACTGGTATGTCCTTTCGTATCACCTGGGCATACTCTATCCATTCTAGCCATGCCGATTTGATGGTCCTATCAAAGTTCATTACTATATTCTGAAGAGCTGACAGGAAAAGATCTGCATCGCCACATATCGGGAGATTCACTAGTGGATGTCCTTTGACTAATTCCGATTCATCAATATCTACTTGGATAATTTTTGCCCTTGGACCAAATTCTTCCCAGTTGAATCCAGTCTGTTGTAGTCCCAATCTAGTTCCTACAGCAATTATTAAATCTGATTGTTGCAATATCATATTTGCTGATCGCTGGCCCCATGTATTTGGCCTACCAAAATAATTAATACCATCGCTTGAAATACGATCTGCCCCATTCCAGGTAGTGCCAATTGGGATTGATAAATTATCTAAATTATAAGATTGGCTCTTGGCAAAATCTCTTGAGACGCCACCACCAATAAGAAGAAATGGTCTCCGTGACGAGGATAAGAGACTAGTTAGTCCTTTGATGGACTCAGCACTAATTTCTTTTTTCCCACTTTCAAAACTATCATTATTGAGCTTGGAATCATGAGGCTCTGTATAGTCTCGAGCTTGAATATCAATTGGAAATTCGATAAATACTGGAGCTTTTCTTTGGTCTTGACGTAAAGCAACTAATGATGAGAATGCTCGGAAATCAAGAGTATCTGTTAGCAACGTTGAGCTGGATGTGATCGACTTAACGATTGTTGCACCATCTATTTCTTGGATTCCTCGCTGCCTAACCTTACCTAGCGATAGATCACTAGTCTTCACTTGCCCTCCTATGACTAGCAACTCTCTACTTTCGAGATATGCTCCTGCGATAGCAGTAACAATATTTGTAAGCCCAGGCCCGGCTGTAACTAGAGCAATTGATTTATAGTGAGACTGACTCTCATTGAAGTATTCACAGGCAATTCCAGCTGCTACTTCATGAAGCACGGGAATACATATCAGAAACCGACTCAGGCTTTCGTTCATATGCATGGTATTTCCACCAGCAACATAGAAACAATGTGTATACCCTAAATCTTTAAGCCAAAGCGATATTTGATCACTATATTTCATATTGTTTTTCTTCGAGTCTCTCGAATAAAAAGTTAATCATTCTATAGACTTTATCTGTTTTTGGTAAAGCCAGTATCTGAATTCTATCCGATGGACAAGCCGTAATGATACGAAAGTAACTTTCTGAATGCTTTTTATCTGAAGCAAAACTCTTGATGGCTGTGTTTGTATCGAAATGGGGAAATTCCGAGCTTATATCTGCCATTAGAGATCTTATACACTTCTCGAGTAAGCAATAGGATTCTAGCGGTTCTTGATTATAATATTCTCTATACAGATGGCCACTCATCAAAATTCCTAAGCCAACGGAAATACCATGATTAATTTTGTAGGAGGTGGCGCTTTCAATTGCATGGCCGAAAGTATGACCGAAATTTAATAATTTTCTTTCTTTCTGATCGAATTCATCTTTCTCAATTATCTCTTTTTTTGATAGCAGGCTTAGAGTAATAATCTGATTTATAGCTTGGATATCATACGTACTCTCAATCATCATTGATCGGTATGTTTTCAAGAATTCATTAAAAGCATTATCGCCACTTACATAGGTAATTTTAATAGCTTCAAAAATCCCAGAGATCATTTCATTTTTAGCAAGAGTTTTACAATAGTTAGCGTTTATCCTAATTACTTGAGGTGGATAATAATTGCCAACGATATTTTTAGTGCTTCCTATATTTAAGGAAGATTTTCCACCAATGGCAGAATCAACCATAGAGAGTAGAGTTGTAGGATGATATTCCCATGTCAGTCCCCTCATGTATATCGAAGCAATAAATGTTGATAGATCCTGAATAATACCGCCACCAACGGCAACAATACTTGTATCTCTCGTGCACCCCATCTTTTTAAGGTCGAGAATAATCTTCTGTACTTGATCAATAGTCTTGTTTTCTTCAATAGCATCAATTGAAATGTAACGAGATTTGGGTTTAAATGCATAGAGGTCTAAAACATTGGAGTCGATAAGAATAATACTGTCGTCCCTATCATTAATAACAGGCATAGCTGAATCTTCTGCATCACTAATATTTACTGTATATTCTGCTAGCGAAGAGTGAACTTTAAAAGTATTTAACATGTGAATATCCCAAATCTACTGTAATAAATTGCCCACTCATACTTTTATTTTGGTTAGAACACAAATAGTAAACAACATTAGATATATCTTCTATGTCAACTAGTCTCGAGAATCCTGTTGATGTTTCTATTTGGTGAATTTGTTCGACACTAAGATTATTTCGCGTCATTTGCGTATCCACAACTCCTGGAAGAACCGCATTTACCAAGTGCCCGTTTTGACTTAATTCATTCGCAAGAGAGTTAATGAGGCCACGAAGTGAAGATTTGGTAACCGAGTAGCTTAACTTATTAAGCCTAGCGATCTCTTGCCATATCGAACTTATCACTACCATTCTGGTTGGGTTGGATAACATCTGGTGCTTCTTAATCGAAGCTAAGGTTGCAAGAATATATAAAACATTGGCCTGATACATTTCCAAATGCTTATGTAAAGAAAAGGTATCCGTAGAGTCATTAAAATTAAGTCCTTGCGCCCAACATATTGCATCGCATGGTCCTAATTCTATTAGCTTAGATGGAAGTTTCTGAATGTCGTCTACTGAATAATCTATCTCCCAATCAACCTTAAAATATCCATCTATTTTTGTAGAATCGGATCTCGAGATATTTATAACCAGCCATTGCTCCAACTCAAACTTCTGACGAATACTTTTACCAATATCTCCGGTTGAACCGAATAGAAATAACTTTTTTTTCTCTTTTCCTGAAATCATAAGACGCTCCTCAGCGAATGGAGCCAATAAATGCTTCGAGTTTAGAAGCAACATATTCAAGATGATCTGTACTTAAGCCCGGGTAGACGCCAAGCCAAAATGTCTGATTCATAACAATATCAGTCTTAGCTAAATCTCTGCTAATTCTGAAATTCTGGCCGAGCATATAGGGCTGGCGAGTTAGATTTCCCGCAAATAGAAGTCGTGTCCCGATTTTGTTTTGCTCAAGATACTTAAGTAATTCAAGTCTTTTGAACACAATATTGTCCTTGAGCACTAATGGAAAACCAAACCATGATGGATTCGAATTTGGTGTTGCTTCGGGTAGATGAAAGAATTCTTCGCACGTTTGGAGCCTTTCTTTAAGATATTGAAAGTTCAATCTCCTTTTAGAAATAAAGTCATCAATGCGTTCTAGCTGAGCAAGAGCGCATGCTGCTTGCATATCTGTAATCTTCAAATTAAATCCCATATGACTGTATGTATATTTATGGTCATATCCATCTGGCAAAGATCCGAGTTTATGGCCGAAACGATTATTACATGTGTTATCCCTACCCGTTGGACAATAGCAGTCACGTCCCCAGTCGCGAAAAGATTCTGCTATCTTTTTTAACCTAGTGCTATTTGTGAATACAGCGCCCCCCTCTCCCATTGTGATGTGATGAGCAGGATAAAAACTTAAAGTAGAAATATCGCCAAACGTTCCAACTAGTTGATTCTTATAGGTGGCTCCTAGTGAATCGCAACAATCTTCTATTAGCCAAAGGTTATATTTTTTACAAAGAGCAGTTACTACGTCTAGGTTGAAGGGATTGCCGAGGGAATGAGCCAGCATAATTGCTTTGGTTCTCGGACTTATTGCTTCTTCAATCTTTGTTGCATCAATATTATGAGTAAGAAGGTCAACGTCTACAAAAACAGGAACTGCACCAAATTGTATAATCGGATTCACTGTTGTAGGGAAACCTGCAGCAACTCCAATAACTTCATCCCCTTTTTTTATAGCTCTGTCACCAAGAGAGGGAGAGGTTAAGGTCGAGAAGGCAATGAGATTCGCCGAAGAGCCTGAGTTGACAGTAATAAGATGTTTAACTCCTAGATACTCAGCTAGTTTTTTTTCAAAAAGAGTATTAAACCGACCAGCGGTTAGCCAACCGTCCAAACTTGCTTCAACCATATTTTTAAGTTCCATTGCTCCTAGGACTTTTCCAGAAACGGGAACAGTAGTTTCTCCGGCTATGAAAGGGCTGGGTGCATAAATAGTATCGGCATATTGTTGAACAAGATTAGAAATTTCTTTACGAATTTCATCAGGACTTTTTACATTTGGATCAGTTCTAAATGATTTCATTTTATAAATTCCCATTATGATGTTGATAATCGTTTATTTGCTGGAGACACTTAGACTGAACATCTCCACCATCTAACCATAAGATATGCCAATCTACTATTTTTTCTAGGGCGGTCTTTAAATTCCATTTGGGATACCAATTCAATCTAGTCATTGCTTTTGAGATGTCGAGTTTGAGAAACACAGCTTCGTGCGGATGATTCTCGGAGCTCATATTCCAAGTGACGCCCCTGCCCCAGGTGTTGACGAGATAGTCTACAATCCATCGAACGTCGCAGGCATCATGAGCATGAGGTCCAAAATTCCACCCCTCTGCAAAGGTTTGCCCATTTAAATAAAGCTTCTCAGCTAAGACTAGGTAACCCGATAAAGGCTCCAATACATGTTGCCAGGGGCGAATAGAATTTGGGTTGCGAATCATAACTGGCTGCGAGTTTTCAAAGGCCCTAAGGATATCGGGGATCAGGCGATCAGCTGCCCAATCACCGCCACCTATGACGTTGCCGGCACGAGCCGATGCGATAGCAATATTTTTTTCTCGAAAGAATGACCTACGATATGCACTCGTCACTAACTCAGAACAGGCTTTACTACTACTATATGGATCATAACCACCCATAGCTTCGTCTTCACGATATGCCCAATCTAATTCTCTGTTTTCATAGCACTTATCCGTAGTCACATTCACAATAGCCCTAACAGAACTTACACGTCTAGCGGCTTCTAGGACATGAACTGTGCCCATAATATTTGTGTCAAATGTTTCAATAGGAGCCTCGTAAGAATAACGAACTAGTGGTTGAGCGGCCATGTGAAATATGATATCTGGCTTACATATTTGAATTGCAGTTAGCACTGAGTCAAAATTACGAACATCTCCTAATGTTGTAGCCATGTTCTTATGAACTTTCGCTTCATCAAACAAAGCCGGGGTTGTTGGTGTTTGAAGAGAAAATCCATATAACTCCACCCCCATAGACTGCAGCCATAAACTTAACCAACTGCCCTTAAAACCAGTGTGCCCAGTTAAAAAGACTCTCTTTCCCAACCAAAATTCTGGATGAATATTGGACATCATTTACTCCATTTTTTCCATGGAGCATAGCCACTATTCCATAATTCTTCTAAGAAATGATGATCTCTTTGTGTATCCATGGGTTGCCAAAATCCTTTATGCTCAAAGGCCATAAGCTGGCCATCTTGAGCCAATTGAGTAAGCGGTTCTTGTTCCCAGATGGTTTGATCGTCCTTAATAAGAGATATAACCCTAGGGGATAATACAAAAAAACCGCCATTAATAACAGCGCCATCGCCTTTCGGTTTTTCTTTGAAGCTCACGACCTGTTGATTACGAATTTGGAGTGCACCAAAGCGGCCAATGGGTATCACACCTGTAATTGTGGCTAATTTACCATGTTGTTTATGAAAATTAATTGTAGAAGAGATATCTATATCACTAACGCCATCTCCATAAGTCATACAGAAAGATTCTTCGTCCTTGATGTATTCTGCAATCCGACCAAGACGACCACCTGTCATTGTGTTTTCGCCTGTATCTACAAGAGTAACTTTCCAGGGTTCGGCACGTTTTTCATGAACACGCATGCTGTTATTCTCTACGTCAAATGTCACATCAGACATGTGTAGAAAATAATTAGCAAAGTACTCTTTAATCATATAGCCTTTATAGCCACAACATATAACAAAATCGTTAATGCCATGATAGGAATACATTTTCATAATGTGCCAAATAATCGGTTTTCCACCTACAGTGATCATCGGCTTCGGCTTCGTAGACGATTCTTCACTAATGCGAGTACCAAGACCACCGGCGAGAATTATTGCTTTCATAAAGTTCCTCTTTATTAAAAATTATAGATGAATCAACATTAGTACCCTGATCTTATATATAGGAATTAAAGAATGAGCCCCGCTACAGAAGCTGATATAAAATTTGCTAGAGTACCTGCAATCATCGCCCTCAACCCTAGGCGAGCAAGATCTCCCCGTCGCTCTGGAATTAGGGCTCCTATACCTCCAAGTTGAATTGCTATTGAACTGAAATTTGCGAACCCACAAAGAGCAAACGTAGCAATCATACGGCCATGCTCTGACAGCATAGTGATTGGAATTTGACCAAGATCACTAAAGGCAACGAACTCATTGATGACCATCCTTTTCCCTAGTAACCCACCTATCAACCCTGCGTCTTGTGGTGGAACTCCCATAAGTATTGCAATGGGTTTGAAGATAATCCCTAAAAATGCTTCCAGGCTCCATTCGGAGTGAAGGCCGCCTAGGACGCCATTAACTAAGGCTACAAGTGCAATAAATGCGATGAGCATCACCGCAACATTGAAAGCCAATTGACCTCCATCAAAAGCACCGCGTGCTGCTGCGTCTAAGATATTAGCGTCGTGATTTTCAACTTTGACTTCAATATTGACATCGGTCTGAGGAATATCTATTTCAGGCTCCATTAATTTTGCCATCATGATAGCTCCGGGTGCTGTCATGATCACTGCCGTAAGCAAATGAACAATATCTACATTAGCCATCTGAACATAGGCAACCATAATACTTCCGCTAACATGGGCCATACCGGCGGTCATGATGACCATGAGTTCACTACGAGTTAGCTTTGCTAAAAAAGGGCGAATCGTAAGGGGCGCTTCGGTTTGACCCATAAGGATACTGGCAGCAACACTCACGCTCTCTGCACCACTTACTTTGAGAAATCGTCCCATGCCTCGGGCTGAAGCCCCTACCACCCACTGCATAACGCCAAGGTAGTACAAAATAGCAAACAGGCTCGCAACAAAGATGATAACGGGCAAAACAGTGAAAGCAAAAATAAAGTAAGTCGGAGGTTGGAGAGGTCCAAAAACAAATGCAGAGCCCTTGCCTGCATAGGACATGAGGCCTTCGACAACAACACGCATACGATCAAAAGCAGAGCCTATCAGATTTCCTCGAATCAAGCCTATCAAGATAACGGGGAGCAAAATCCAATTTATGTTACCCAGGGTTCTGTTGGTTAATTTCTTATATAGAGTGGGCGCAAACATGAGTCCTAAAATAACCCATCCCATTCCTTTAGGGAAAGGAAGGTAAAAAAGATGAGAAGCGAGCCATTCTCCTTTTAAAATTAAAATGGCAAAAATCCATTGAAGACCCAATCCCCAAGCTACCGTTTTCCAATCAATTCGTTTCTTATGGCTCGACATCAAATATCCAAGACCAATAAAAACAAAAATACCAAGAAGTCCTATTTTATCCATATCGCAATCTCCATCTTGTTAAAGACTAGTATCATTAAGTTTAAATTTGATTGAGTAAATGAGGAAAGTAAATGGTCCCGTTAAGGAAACTTTGAGTAGAGTCGAGTAAAATCCCTTTGAATACGTGGGTCAGCTAAAATCAAGGCGGAATCTCGAAACTCAATTGAGTTCAACTCAATACTCTCCCCAAAGAGAGCAATATTACTATTGATATAGCCAATAAACTCATCTTGACGACCTTGGACATATTTACGAAAAGGTTGAGCAAGAAAACCGAGAAGAGCATTGTCAAGTTTTGTCCATGTGTCTAATTGCGTCTCGAAGCCCTTCTCGGTTTCCCAGTAACGATAGGACGTAATCATTTGGGCACCGACTGCTGGAGCAAAGGGTTTAAGCCTACCCGCTTCGGCCTTACCCTGAACCCAATAAATACGATGGCCGGGGGCAGAATAAAGCAAAGTCAGACGTCCCATGAGACCCTTGGTGTCATTAATAGAAAAAGTGTTGGGGGCTTCTTCAAATGCGAAGAAAGAAGGTGAATATTGACAATGCCGCCACATGGCTGCGCTAAGCCGTGGATGATCAAAGAGTATTTCCATAGATGCGACTCTAACTTTCTTAGGAACTGTCGAAGTTTGAAATTGAAAGTCAGATGTTTCAACCAGCGCCTGTACCTGAGATCGAAAAGCAGTGGGAATTAAATCAATAGGAAAGGACTTCTTCCCCTGAGCGACAGTGGGCAAGGTTGACGCCATAAAAATGAGAAGGCTCAAGATAGAGAGCCTAAATATAGACATAAGATTTGGTAGCGTAGTCATAAAGGTAAGTGTCACCAGAGGGGTCTTACTCTTTACACTTTAAGATATGTCCTCATCTTCTACCTACGACCTAATTCCCTTACCTAAGAGTCTTGGGCAATTTTTAGAAATCGGTATTCCAGGAAGTAAGTCGGCAACCATACGTGCTCTTTTGCTAAGTGCGGGATTAAATCAGGCGACAACGATTCATAATGTCCTGCGATCAGAAGATACCGAGGTGATGCTTAAAGCACTTGATAAGTTAGGTGCTTCGACCAAATTGTACAATGCAAGCACACTGACTGTCACCGGCCCCCTTACCTATGCCAAAGAAAAGATGGAATTTTATTTGGGTGAATCCGGACTCAGTTTGAGACTTCTATTAGTACATCTGTCACTGTTCGGTAAAGGTCCTATTTATTTCAATGGTCAAGGTCGGCTATTACATCGGCCCCTAGAGGGATTGATAAAACCACTTAGGGAGTTCGGTGTCTCAATAGATATAGAGAGTGATTGCTTAAAGATTATTCCTCACTCACTGCCAAGCGCTTCAGTAGAGATCTTTATCGATCCTTCCGTATCAAGTCAGTGGATAAGCGCCCTAGCTATGGCCCTAGCGCATCACCCATTCGGGGGAACCCTGTCTTTTACAAAGCCTTTCACTTCCAGGGCGTATCTTGATGTAACTTCAAAGTGGTTGCGCACCTTCGGCTGCGATCAAAAGATTGAATCGTCACAATGGAAGATTCCTGGAGGCCTCATATCACCCCAAACCTGTTCGATCGAGGGAGATTGGAGTAGTGCAGCAGCCTTCATATTAGCTAGCGCAACTCAGGGGATCCCACTTTGTGTCAAGGGACTTGATAAGAACACTCTACAGGGAGATCAATTTTTACTCGAAATTCTATCTCGATCCTCCGTGGGACATCAGTGGAAAGGTGGAGAATTGCATATCGAAGGAAAGATTAAACAAGGTATCCATGAGGATCTTTCTTCTTGCCCAGACTTAGCTCCCGTTCTAGCAGCTGCCTGTGTCTTGGGAACTGAGCCAAGTCATTTGAAGGGGCTTCAGACACTCCCAGACAAAGAAAGTGATCGTTTTCAGAAAATCCAAGAATTAATTCATTGGTTAGGGGGGGCTTGCGAAATCAAAGATCGCTCAGAGATGACTATTTATCCAAGAACCTCGATCAAGAGACCCTCAGGGGCTTTCGATCCCGACCATGATCATCGAATGGCTTTTGCAGCTGCCCTCGGAGCTCTTCAAACAGGGGGATTATTACTTAATCATACCTGCGTCAATAAAACTCTACCTCGGTTTTGGGATCTCTGGAATCATATGTTGGGCTTTACGACTTCTAAATGATTCTTGAACGCATACCTTATGTTTAAGATTTAGATGAAGATCCCAAATAGAACTTCCAGGCGCTTGAACACATGGCTTCGATATCTTGACATGGGTTCCACTGAAGTTTATTTTTTGCGGCCTTATTAGATGTATAAAGTGCTTCGATATCACCCGAGCGCCGTGCAACGAAACGATAGGGAATCTCAATAGAGTTTATTTTTTTAAAACACTGAACCATCTTCCAAACACTTACTCCCTTGGAAGAACCAATATTAAAGAGATTGAATCCTTGGGTATTGATAATGAGATTTAGAGCCCCTAAATGGGCTTCCGAAAGATCTTCAATGTGAACATAATCACGAATAGCGGTTCCATCAGGCGTCGCATAATCATGTCCATAAATATCCAAGGCCGATCTTTCGCCTGAAGCAACTTGGCAGAGGATTGGCATGAGATTATTGGGAATTCCTTTAGGATTTTCACCAATAAGTCCTGAATGATGGGCCCCCACCGGATTGAAATATCGCAAGACTACCGTGCTCCACTCTGGGTTTTTTTCTGTTAGATCTTTCAAGATTAATTCGCTCTCGAGTTTGGTTTTTCCATAGGGGCTTTGGGGATTCACGGGTGCGTCTTCGGTAATAGGGAGCGCTGTAGGATGTCCATAGACATTGGCACTTCCACTAAAAATGATCTTATTAACTCCGGACTTCTGCATCGCCCGTGTCAAGGACCTCAGGCCTCCCACATTCACCGAGTCATATAGATCTGGTGCAACCATAGACTCTGAAATAGATTTGAGCCCTGCACAATGCAACACGACATCAGCCTCGCTACTCTTTAGGGAATTCAATACAAGCGCTTCGTCACGAATATCCCCTTCGATGAGAGAAATAAAATTTTTGCTCAAAGCCTGAAGTCGATCAACGACATCTGGCTTGCTATTATGGAGATTGTCATAGAGCGTGACTTGATGACCGTGTTCTAGAAAAAGCGCGGCACAATGACTCCCGATATAACCCGTCCCTCCCGTGATAAAGATCCGCATCCTCGCACCCTAAACTAGGGAATGATCCGGCAAGTAGAACATATCAGAACAGATTCATATTTTTTCAAGCGCTTTTGATCTTCTCGCTTAGCGCTACGCCAAATAAAAAACCAAAGGCCTGTCACCGCGAGAATGATTGAATAATCCCGCATCAAAGGTCGCTTAAGATCGACGGCAAAAGCAGGATAAATGATCGAGATCCAAACGAGAAAACCAAAAATAAAAAGATGGATTGCAGCTCGCAGCGTTGGTGGAGCAATCGTGGTTAACCACCTTGGGTCGCGATCCATTTTTTTAACCTCAAGACGGTAAAGCTCTGCTTGAGAGACCAAGGGGTTCCCACACTTTAAACAATTCAACTTATCGAACTCCCTGGGTCACTTTACGAGAAGGCATCTGAGGCGCCTGACCGATCGCCCAACCTAAACGAAGCGTGAACTCGGCTTCTTGAGCCATACCGCTCCAATCAAAGTAAGGTTTGATCTCATCCGTCACCTGATGATAATCCTGACTATTGTAAGCAGCCTTGAAGGCTTTCTTCTGAGCCGCATTGGGCTCGAGGTAATCCTCACCGGATTCAACGGAGAAAGCCGGAACACCGACCTTGGCAAAATTAAAATGATCGCTTCGGAAATAACTTCCTGCGAGATCCGGACGCGCGGGCGTAATCACCATATTCATGGACTGGGCCACTTGTTCTGCCATGAGTCCAAGACTACTCCGTTCACTCCCTCGGCTGCCGATATCGCTTGTAAGGCCTAGGTAATTCGTACTATCGAGATTCAGATTTGCTGCGGTTTTATCAAGCGGCCATAGGGGGTTCTGCGCATAGTGGGCTGAGCCCAAAAGACCTTGCTCCTCCGCGCAGACCCATAAGAACATTTGGGCTCGCTTTGTGGGATGAGCCATCGCCACCTGAGCCATCGCCAACAGAGAAGCGGTGCCACTCGCATTATCGACGGCCCCATTATAAATACCATCCTTGCCCTGCTTGATGAGTTCCTCATTTTTACCTAAGTGATCCCAGTGAGCTGAGTAAACCACTACTTCAGAAGATAGCTGCGGGTCAGTCCCGGGAATCAATCCCCCTACGTTGA
>Ga0222713_10001601_pt1 | contig 25174 bp, 14 predicted proteins | sample C33_649DmetaG_FD_165061 | JGI IMG/M metagenome (GOLD analysis project Ga0222713, IMG submission 165061) | Estuarine water microbial communities from San Francisco Bay, California, United States - C33_649D | ecosystem: Environmental > Aquatic > Marine > Unclassified | place: USA: California... | reverse complement strand
TGGAATCGACACGAACACATTTCCAAGCAGGTATGGTCGTGCGATTACGAGCGGCTCAGTCGTCGATCGATTGCGAACAACCACGTCGCCACATGCGATCGTGCCAATCGGATGATCTTGCACGACGATGCTGGAATCAGATGCTGACGCGAATTGGATCTCGGCCTTGTTACGTGTTTCGAGCTTCACTACCGTAACGGTATCGGAAACTCCTATGCAGCCGAATGAATCAATTACTGTGACGTACCACGTGCCCCCTTCACCAACGGTGATGCTCTGCGATGACTCGCCGCTGCTCCACTGATACACATCGAATCCACTCGGTGCGCTGAGCACAACGACTTCGTCAAGGCATATGCGTAAGGGGCGATTCGCTTGAATTGTTGGTTCGGGGTTAGGATGAATAACAGCAGTTGCTGCTGCACTACGTGTGCATCCATTCGTATCCACAACGGTGCACGTGTACTGTCCAGCTGTTGACGCGACAATGCTGCGCGTCGTATCACCAGTGCTCCAGAGGAAGGACACAAACGGCCCCTCGACAGTGAGCGTGATGCTATCGCCTTCACACACGAATGGTTTCGAGAGTGTGATCGTTGGCTCCGTCGACGGACGGAAGCGAAGTTCAATTGTATCGGACGCGCTTTGGCAGGTAGCAGGATCATACACTGTTACGGCGTAGACACCAGCTGTTGTAAGTGCACGCGTTGGTGACGACGCGCCATCGCTCCATTTGATGGCAGTTTGCGTTGTGATAACGCGTACATCGAGAACTTCGCCTTCGCAGAGCTCTACGACACGTGCGTCTGGCTCAATGCGAACATCAGGTTTTGGTGCCGAGAAGTTTGTCTTATACACGCCATCACCAACGCACCATCCAAGCGTATCGTTGATGAACCACACATCATCGACATTGCCACGAATGCCACAGTTGCGACGCGTCCACGACTGACCATAGTCATCGGTGTAGAGTACCGTTCGTTCGTCGCCGACACCCCAGCCTCGGCGTTCATCGATGAGGAACGTGCCGAACATATTGCTACCTGTGGGCGACTCGCGCCACGTACGTCCGGCATCGCGACTGAAGCGAAGGCTACCAACGCCACGCGTGTTACCATCGCAATTCGTACCAGATGTTGGCAGAAGGATCGAGTTGCCAACAACAGAAAGCTCCTCTGTCCAGATCTTTGCACCAGTGCTCGAGTAGAATCGCCATGTACGACCGAAGTCTTCGGTTCGCCATAGCACTCCGCTACTGACGGCATATCCAGAGCCATCGCGGAATATCAACCCGTCGCTCAACCCTGATAGTGGTTCACTGGTGTAAAACACCGACCACGACTGTCCCGCATCTGTCGTGCGGAAGAAACCTTGCAATCCCGTTGCGCAACCACCAACGAAGTACAGACCCTCACGTTGATTAATCCAGTACGAGCCCCAACCCTTTTCGCGATTCGGGTCAAACGGCGAAATGTCTTGCCATGAGCGTCCACCATCAGTACTGCGGAACACTCCTGCTTCTCCCGACGTGTATCCGACTTGAGGCGTAAGAAACTGCACGTACTCCAGGAATGCGTTCGGTATCTGCGAACCCTGCCACGTCGTTCCACCATCGGTGGTACGAATGATATACCCCTCGATGCTACATGCCCACCCATACTGTGGGTTCGAAGGCAAGAAGAACACATCCAGGTAGTATCCGCGATTGTACGGGGCTGGCAGTTGCATCTCTTCCCACTGAGCGGAGAGCTGTGTCCAACCTGTGACCAGGATGCAAACCGTCAGTATGAGTTGCTTGAGGATGGGATGCATAGTGTGATGATGTAGTGACGGCCCCAGCCCTAAAATAAAAACGGGGACGCACCGAAGTGCGTCCCCGCTTGACCAAATCTGGTCGGAATGTCAGATTACTGACGGACCATGCGAGCTACCCAGCGCTGGTTGCCTGCAGATACAACCACGTTGTATGCACCGGCTGAGAGTGTACCCATGTCTACTGTTGCGCGGAAGTTACCTGCAACTGATGTCTCGTTGAGAGTCATCACGAGTTCGCCAAGAGCGTTGACGAGTTCGATGCGGACTGGGCCAGCTTCGCTGACGATTGTCTCGATGGTGAAGCGACCGTTCGTTGGATTTGGCGACACGCGGAGAGCTGCCTGATGGCCTGCTACTACGTCGTCGTTTACGTCCGTGAGGATCACGTCGAAGCCTTCAGATGTGTTCTCACAACCATTTGCATCTGTGATGCGCACGCGGTATGTACCTGGGAGGTTAACCGTGAGCTGCTTGTTAGCTGCGCCTGGCATGTCAACACCGTTGCGAATCCACTGATATGCTGTAGCTGCTGTTGAGTTCGCTGAAAGCACATCACCCATACGCTGGATTGTTGGAACCGCTGGGAGGTTGTTGACTGTGATTGATGTCTTGGCCGATACAGCTGGGCATGTCTGGTTTGCAACCGTGACAAAGTACTCACCTGCGCGGTCAACTGTGATCGTGCGACCAACAACACCGTTCGACCATACATAGCTTGTGTAGCCTTCTGGAGCTGTGAGCGTTACCGCTCCACCTTCGCAGAATGTTGTTGGGCCATTGACCGTAACAACCGGTGTTTGTACACGATTCATCGTGAGCTTGACTGTGTCCGATACACCTGCACAGCCGTTGACGTCAACAACTTGGCAGAAGATGTCATCGCTTGCCTTGACAACGATGCTGCGTGATGTACCGTACGATACGCCGTTTTGTGATACCCATGTGTAGTTGACATATCCAGCAGGTGCGCTGACTGTTGCCGAGTCACCTGTGCAGAATGTGCCGTTTACAACTGTGAGTGTCGGTGTTGGCTTAGCATATACTGTCACGTCAACTTCTGTCGATGTGCCTGTGCAGCCGTTGCCATCAGATACCGATACAGTGTACGAGCCAGACTCTGTAACTGTGACTGACTGCGTTGTTGCACCGTTCGACCACAGGTAGCCGCTAAAGCCAGCTGGTGCCGTAAGTGTTACGCTGCCGCCTTCACAGAATGTGAGTGGACCGCTGATTGTAACGATTGGGAGTGCGCTTGGGAACACGTTAACGCGTACTGTATCCGAACGGTTTGAGCAACCATTTGCATCTGTTACAACACACCAGTAGTTACCTGTTGTGCGAACAACGATGCTGCGTGCTGTCTCACCTGTGTTCCAGACGTAGTTCGAGAAGCCGAGAGGAGCGCTGATTGTGACATCACCACCTTGGCAGAATGTTGTTGGTCCAGAGACCGACAGCTGTGCTTGTGGGAGTGCGTTCACTGTTACTTGACGCTGGTTCAGGACTGTGCAGCCGAAGCCGTTTGTTTCCGAAACCGTAAGCGTAGCAACACCTGGGAGTGTCCATTCAACTGCAACGTTTGGTGTGCCTTGGCCAGAGCGGATGATGTTTCCGCCTGTGAGCGACCATACGTATGTGTTACCTGGAACACCTACTGTGCTGTAGTTCTCAACTGTGTTCTGACATGCGCTTGAAGCACCAACGATCGATGGGTTTGGAAGCGGGTTAACTGTGACGCTAAGCGTACCAGTTGCCGTGCAACCGAAGGTCGATGTGTGGAGGCACGTAACTGTACCTGTCACTGGTGTCGAACCACCGTTTGCCCACTGAACGTTGAGTGTGAGCGTGCCTTGACCAGAGACGATAGCACCACCCGTTACCGACCATGTCGGTGTAAGCGAGCCAGATGCGCCTGTGATCGTTGGGATGCTCGATGTGTACGAAGCCGTATTCACTGTCGCTGGGCTGTCTGTGAGATCTGTCGCGCAGACAACTGTTGGACCTGTGATTGTTGGTACTGGTGGGATCGGACGGATTGTAACATTCAGCGTTGTTGTTGCGAAGCAAGTACCAGCTGGTGCCACATCAGCAACATCTTCACGTACTGTGACCGATGCTGTGCCTGTGTTTGGCCATACTGGAGCTGTCCACGTTACGCGGAATGTGTTTGGAGCCGTCTGAACACCTGTGCCGCCAATTGCCGACCAAGTGTATGTGTTACCTGTCACGAGTGGTGTTGTGTAGTCAAACGTAGCGTTGCCGCATGGGTTGACTTCGCCTGTGATGACCGGTGTTGGCGTACGACGGATGTCGATCTGCTGTGTCGTTGTCGTGATGCAGTCAGAGCCAGGAACTGTCTCTGTGCATGCGACTGTACCCGCACCAGCTGCACCCCACTGAACCGTGATCGTGTTGGTGTTCTGACCCGAAAGGATCGTACCACCAGTTACTGCCCACTGGAATACGTTGTCTGGTGTTGCTGTCACAGCATACGTGTGTGTGCTGTTGTTGCAAACCACGCCTGGACGACGTGTTGATGGGTTACCGAATCCTGTTGCCGACGTGATTGCCGGTGTTGGGATTGGGTTAACACGAACGTTGATTGTCTGAACACCGACGCAGAAACCACCAAGGGCTGTTTCTGTGACCGTCATTGTGTGGAGACCTGGCTGAATCCAGCGAACTGTGATTTCGCTAGCTGCTGGATAACCAGCAACTGTTTGGAACGCATTAGCTGGAGTGATCGACCAGTTGTATGTGCTACCTGGAACTGTGAGTGTAGCGTATGTATGTGTCTTGTCGATACATACTACGCGTGCCCCGTCGATTGCAGGTGTTGGCTGGTAACCGACAGCAACGTTAGCAGTGCGTGTTGTAGCGCAAGTCGTGCCTGTTGTTGTCTCAGTTACTGTGATTGTGCCGTTACCTTGGTTCTGCCAGTTCACAAGAACTTGGTTGCCTGTAGCTGAACCAACTACTGTACCACCAGTTACTGTCCAGTTGAACGTGCTCGCAGCGTTAGCTGGTGTCGAGTACGTGATCTGCTGGCCTTGGCAAGCTTGGTTAAGATTGCCACCTGGTGTTACGCGTGAGATTGCTGTAGCTGTTGGTGTTTGCTTGACAACTACCGTAGCAATCTGTGTGCGTGCGCAGTTACCCGATGAGTTCACTTGTGTTACCGACAGCGTCCATGAGCCCGCTGTTGTCCACTGAACATTGATCGTGCTGCTAGCTGGGTTCGATACGATCGAACCACCACCGCTTACTGTCCAAGCATACGAATGACCAGCGTTGTCGTCTGTGCTGTACTCTACAGTTTCGCCAGAGCAGACCACTGTTGGACCAGCGATGTATGGATTCGGCTGCTCTTCAACTGACACGTTACGTGTGAGTGATGTCGAGCAGTTCGTTCCAGTTGTGCTGATTGTAACGCTTACAGTCTGGTTGCCAAGTGTTGTCCACTGAACAGCGACATCATTTGTGCCTGCGCCGTCTGTGATCGCTCCACCTGTTACAGTCCATGTGTATGTCTGACCTGCAACGTTTACGACTGTGTAGTTTTCGATTGAACCGTTACATACAACTGCTGGACCGCTGATAGCTGTCTGCGTTGGTGTCTGGTTCACAACAACGTTCATCGTAGCTGTCGCTTGGCAGTTAGCCGAAGCATTGCGCTGCGTGACTGTTACTGTGTGTGTACCTGCTGTAGTCCATTTGACTGAGTACGAGTTGCTTGTTGTACCCGACACTGCCGTACCACCACCCGAAAGTGTCCACTGATATGTGTGGCCAGCAACCGCTGGTGTGCTGTACGACGTTGTTGTGCCAGTACATACAGGCGATGTACCTGTGATAGCTGGAGCTGGTTGATCTTCAACAGCAACGTTACGTGTGAGTGATGTCGAACATGTTGTACCAGCCGTTGTGATTGTTACACCAACTGTCTGTGTACCAACTGTTGTCCACTGAACACTGATTGCGCTTGTGCCATTACCGCTGACAATTGCACCACCAGTTACTGTCCAGCTGTATTCCTGACCACCACCATTTGTAACGCTGTAGTTCTGTGTTGAACCGTTACATACCGTTGCAGGGCCAGCAATCGCTGTCTGCGTTGGCATTGAATTGATTGTCACAAGAACAGAAGCGCTGTTCGAGCAACCCGATGCTGTGTTTGTCTCTGTTACTGTGACTGTTGATGACAACGTCGCACCAGGTGCTGGGTTGTTCCACTTAACAGTAAGAGCATTTGTGCCTGAACCACTCAGAATCGTTGCATTACCAAGCGACCATGAGTATGTGTTGCCAGCATTGTTTGTTGTGCTGTATGTCTGTGTTGAATTACCACAAACATTTGTTGCACCTGTGATGATCGGAGCTGGTGGGTTTACAACAGTTACGTTCTGAGCGACCGTCGTTGTGCACTGAGTTGCGCTGTGCCACTTCGAGAGTGTTACTGTGCCTGTGCCTGTTGTCGTCCAGTTGACGTCTACTGTAGAAGCATTGTTCGCACCCGAGATAGCACCGTTTGCAGATACTGTCCAGAGGTAGCCGAACGTACCAGTTGTTGCGTCTGAGTTGCCGTATGTGATTGTCTGGTTAACGCATGCACCACCAACTGAACCACCTGCTGTTACGCGTGTGATTGTTGGAACTGGTGTTGCGGCAAGCGAAACAACCTTGCTTACTGTCTTCGAACATGTTGTAGCTGTTGCAGTCTCAGTTACCGAGATCGTGAAGTTGCCACCAGCAAGATTGCCAGCGAGAACTGTAGCTGATGCTGTGTTAACACCTGCTGTGATCGTACCGTTACCTGTGATTGCCCAGTTGTACGTGTTGTTCGGAGCGTTGTTAGCTGTTGAGAATGTTGCAACAGCATTGTCACACATCGTTGTTGGACCGCTGATCACCGGTGTTGGTGTTGCGCGGACGTTGACAGTGATCGTGTTACGAGCGACACAGCCAGCTGGAGTTGTCTCTGTGAGTGTCACTGTTGCAGAGTTCGTTGGAGTTGAGCCCCAAGTAACTGTGATCGTGTTCTGGTTCAGAGCTGTAACCGTTGATGGGCTAGCTACTGTACCTGCACCCGCTGCACCACCTGGTGTTGTGATTGTACCACCAACTACGTCCCACTTGTATGTATCACCCGTGTAGAGTGTTGACGAGTAGTTCGATGTAGATGTTGGCGAACCTGGGTTGTTCTGGCACACGTCCGTTGGACCAACAATAGCTGGTGTTGGGAGTGGGTATACCGTTACGTTCATCGACTTCGTCGAAGAACATGCACCCCATGATGCCGGAAGTGTCACGACGCAAGTAACTGTACCTGTGCCTGAACCGCCTGTTGTGTTCCACTCACCGATGATGTCAGTTGTGCCTTGACCCGAGCGGATCGTACCAGACACTGTACCTGTTGACATCGACCATGCATATGTGGTTCCTGTTGGGAACGTACATGTTGCACCAAGCGTACGCTTGAGCGAGTATGTCTTGATGTGCTCTTCGTAGCCACCGTACACACATGCTGTAGCATCACCTTGAACGAATGCATCAAATGGTGTTGGGTAGAGCGTAACTGAACGTGTTGTTGTGTCCAAGCAACCGTTTGCATTCTCAGCAATCAAACGTACTGTATGTGTCTGAGTTTCTGGTGAGCCTGCAACTGGGTTGCATGATACTGCGTAGTCACCCCATGTCACTGTGAACGGATTCACAGTGTTGTTAACCGTGCGGTTAGCAAACGTTGGTGTTGTTCCTGCTGGAGGCGTTGTTGTGAACGTCCAATCAAAGAACTGGTTCGGAGCTGGTGTTACGTTGCCCGGAGTGAAGACTGTTGTTGAACCACCGCATGCTGTTGCATTTGATGAGATCGAAGCAACTGGCTTCTCGAGAACTGCTACTACTGTCGAACCGTATGACTGCAAGCAACCACCCGCTGGGATAGCGCGTGTGTGCGTTGCGTTCTGTACGAGTGCTGCCGATACATCAACCGTGACGTTCGATGACGTCGATGGGTTCGATGTGATCGTTGGCATGAGGTAGGCAGAGTTGATTGTCAGCGTCTTGCCTGTGCCGTCACCAAGAACAGTGACTGCTGGCGAAAGCGCTGCGCCACCCTTGCGTACTTGGTAGATCACACCAGCTTGTGTAGTTGCGAGAGAAACTGTGAAGTTCTCTTCGAAGCACACTGGGTTTGGAGTAATCGTTACGCCAGGGTTTGTTGGCAGTGCGAACACTGTTGTCGATGCTGTTGTAGAGTTGCCGCTCTGGCAAGCTGGTGGGTTTGTTGATGATACTGCACGAACACGGAAGTCGTAGTTCGGAGTAGCAAGTGTTGGCACACCGCCAGCAGGCGATGTGGCATCTGCAAGTGCGATTGAACCCGCACCGCCACCAAATGTTCCAACAAGCGTCCATACGCCTGCTCCTGCAGGGCTGCGCTCGAGTTGGTAGTTCGCCCAAGTTACTGTGTTACCAGCAGTAAAGTTGATGAGCGAACCAAAGCATGTGCGCTCGCTACCAGCATTTACGGTAAGTGTTGGTGTTGGAGGAATGCCGTGGACGTTGATTGCTGTGTTCGCAACTGATGCAACGTATGGACCGCAACCTGTAACAAGGCTAGCACCGCTTGATGTTGCAATTGCACGGAATGTGTACGTTGATGCTGTTGGAGCAGTTGCAGTGAATGCAAGCTCAGCAGCAGGGACCGTGAATGTGAGTCCTGCACCTGTACCAGCTACTTGTGGTGCTGTTGAAAGTGCCCACGAAGTACCACCGTTTGTCGATACTTCGAGACGGTACGTCCAATTGACTTGCGAAGAAGCAAGTGTAATCGTACCGTTTGATCCGCTACAAACGTTTGCTGTAGATGTCGACAGCGTTTGTGCTGTTGGACGTGGGTTGAAGTTTACGTTGTAGTCAGGTGTAGTTGTACCGCAACCTGCACCACCTGGGAATGTTTCTGTGACCTTCACCCTACCAGGTGTTGTGCCGTAGAACACTACGCGGATGCGGCTTGCATTGACAGTCGCAGCCAGTGTTTGGCTACCAACTGGTGTTACGTTGCCAGCTGGTGTGATCCAGCTTCCACCGTTGTTTGTTGAGTACCCAACGATGAAGCCTTCAGTTGCCTGCCATCCGTAGCTGTTACCAGATACGAGTGTTGTTGAGTAGTCGTATGTGTGTGTCCAAGGACCAGCATGTGGCTGACCAACTGGGTTGTTGATCTCTTGGCAAACTGCTGTAGGACCAGAAACTACCGGTGTTGGGACCGGAGCAACTGTGAAGCTTGTAACTGTCGTAGTTGCGCAGCTTGAAGCTGGGTCAGTTGCTGTTACCGTGATCGACTTTGCACCAGCACCACCGAGGTTCGTGATCGAGTTCGTCGTGGCAGGACCAGCAGCTGAGAGAGTTACACCCGACGCTGTCCATGTGTAGTTAATCGTTGGCTGACCAGAGTTACCGTTCGTCGTTACAGTCAAACCGACTGGAACAATTGTACCAGCGCAGAGTGACGTAATAGCAGGTGCACCACCAGTTGTTGCAACCTGAGCGTCAGCAGGCATCGCATACAATGTCGTTGTTGTCGAAGCACTTGAGCTTGTGCAACCAGCAACTGTTTGTGTTGCCGACACTGTTACAACTTGCGATGTTGGAGCTGTTGATGCTACGCGAGCAATCTGACCCCAAGTAACGCTGAATGCGCTCGGCAGTGTAACTGAACCTGATGTCGTTGTACCAGCAGGAGCGCCCGATACAGTCCAGTTGAGTGTACCACCGGCTGTGCCAGTGAATGTGTATGACTGCGAGCGTGTTCCGTTTGCGTCAGATGCGCATGATGTTGCTGCACCAGAAGACAAGACAGGAGCGGATGGTGTTTGCGTGATTGTTACAGACGATGTTACCGTAGCACTTACACATGATGTTGGTGCTGAACCGGTAACTACGCAGCTAACTTGATACGAAGCTGTTGCTGTACCTGGATTTGAGAATGCAACTGTGAACGACGATGCGCTTGTTGCTCCCGGTGTACCGATACCTGATGGGTCACTTAATTCAGCCCACAAGTATGTTGGTGAACCGCCATCATTCACAAGACCAGAGACGTTCCACGTGTGGCTCAAGCCACCGCAAAGTGTTCCTGATGGAGGTGTGATTGTGAATGATGGGAGTGGCTGGATAGAGATCGTGTATGTTTCAAGCGATGCACAACCGCCAACAGTGTACTCGTGAGTGATCGTGCCAGTTGAGCCTGAACCCCATGTCACGTCAAACGTACCAGCACCTGTACCAGTGACTTGACCGCCACCGATTGAAAGACCACCCGTTGCTGCAGAGAGGCTTGAGTTACCAGATACACTAATCGTGTGTGATCCGGCACCTGCAACAGTGTATGTATGTGTTGCGCCTGCGCAAGGGATTGTTGCAGCACCGATGCCTGCACCAGTCATGCCAAAGTCAGCAGCTACCGGCGATGCTGTTACTGTTACAGCCATCGTCGTTGTTGCTTGGCAACCGTTCACTGTGTTCTCAACACATGAGATTGATTGCGCACCTGTTGACGTCCACTGAACCGTTACTTGTGTAACGCCCGTGTTGAAGTTGCCACCAACACCTGTACCGCCGGTGTTCGTCGATGTAGCTGGGAGAGTTGTTGTTGTTGCTGCGTTTGCAGCGACAATGCTACCACCTGTTAAAACCCAACGGTAACCATTCGCAACGTTACCAGAGGCCAAACCATATGTATAGTTCAGCGGCGTTGGAGCCGTTTGGAACGATGGGTTGCCCGTTGCAGATGCGAGGAACTGACATGGTGTGTTCGCACCAACAATCGACGGAGCTGGAAGAGCGTGTACCGTTGTTGTTGTGCTGTACGTACGAGTACAACCAGACGTTGTTGACTCAACAACTGTGACTGTACCTGTACCGCCAGCAGCTGCTGTCCACTGGATCGTGCGCGATGTTGCACCTGTTGACGTACCGTTGATGTATCCACCCTGCCATGTGTAGGCAAGACCAGATGCAGAGTACGTGTACGTGTTGCCAAGTCCCGTGTTGCCGGTGATCGTGTAGACAACGTTTGTGTTCGGGCACACTGCAGTTGGTGAACCGACAACAGTGTTGGCTGGTGGAATTGGGTTAATCACAAGGTTCGCTGTAAACGTAGCCGAGCAAAGGTTGCTTGGTCCGTTTGCAACAATCACCTGAACCGTTGTTGTCTGTGCAGCTGTTGGCTGGACTACAGCGGCGACCGGGAATGTGATCGTTGGGTTCTGAACTGTTGTCGATGACAACGAAGCACCCGTTGGGTTCGCTGTGATCGACCAGTTGTATGTGTTACCCGTTGGTGCCGTCAGTGACGACGAAACTGTCGTCGAAACGTTCGCGCACTGCGTTGGTGTACCAACCGTGATCGAGCCAGATGGCGTCGTGTAGATTGTTACGCGGTTGTTAAACGTAATAGCTGCCGAAGCACATGATGGTGCTGCAGGGTTAGTTTCAGTAACCGTGATGTTATATGACGAACCGCCTTGTGATCCGCCTGCAGGGAATGTGATCGTTGCCTGATCTGCACCCGTGCCGCCTGTAACGATCGTAGCCGCGCCTTGGGAACAGCTCCAGCTGAACGTCGAACCAGTTACCGTGCGTGTTGCTGTGTACGTTACCGAGCCGCCCTGGCACACATTCTGGTTGCCAGAGATCGAAGCTGGGTTTGAAGGAGTTGCTGTCGCATTCAACTGCGCTGTAGCCGATGTAACTGTTTCACAGTTGTTCATCGTAGCGCGTGTGTAGAAGAAGTACGATTGATTCGATGTCGATGCTGGCGGAGCATATACATACTGATATGGAGCAATTCCATCCGAACCAACATTCGTACCGCCAACACCATTACAGTCCACACCAGGCGTTGGGCACTGGAAGAATTGCACTTGCGTACCTGCGAGTCCAGGAGCTGCTGGATCCCATGAATAGCACACATTCACGTAACCACCTGGGTTCAGAATGTTTGCTTGGTTGAGGCCAATTGTACCAGCTGGAGCTTGGCAATTGTTCAGGAGACCGATAGAGACTTGATTCTGAGCCGCATTAATAAATGCAGCATTGTACTGGATGTCTTCAACTTGGATGATGATGCGGCCAGCGTTCGCTGCGCCAACGCAGTGGAGCTGAAGCTGGACGTCAACAACGTCAGCGTTAGCAACACCAGGTGCGCCACCAGGAAGGAAGAACGGAACATCTTCGAATGTTACATAGAGAATGTTCGTTGCAGCATTGAATTCCCACCAGATCTGACCACCAAGCTGTGGTGACAGGTCAGTGTTACAGAGGTAGATGGCATTGTACGTCTGGTTCAGACCAGGCGCGCCAAGATTGCGTGGAGCAATCTGTGTTTCAAGTGGAGCGTTACGGAACGTGATGAAGCCGTTCGATCCGATGTAGAAACCATTGACGCCAAGGTCAATTGTTTCGCCATGGAATACAAACTGCTCACCAGGAATCAGGATTTGTCCTGAAACTTGGTCGTCGTCGAGATTGACAACGTTAGCCGCAACTGGCGCAACTTGAGCCGCTGCAGCAACACCTGCTCCAGCATACCCAATGTTCACGCCTGCCGGTGTGAGGTTACCGGTCACCGTCGTCGATGATCCAGCACAAACTGGTGCCGTAGAATACGTTGTTGTCAACGTAGTCTGCGCTTGAACCGAACTGCTACTGAGCAGACCGGCCGTCGTGATCATCACGAGCAACAGCGCGCGGAGCCATAGCCCCACCTTCCGTTGTCCTGATGAGTACGTGGAATCGAATCGATTCATACGATCCTCCAAATGAAACTTTGAAATACTGTTATTCGATTTATTCTTCTTCGTTGAGCTAGGTATGATGATTGTATCCCCTGCCGCAAACAGCGATTGGCGCCCGTGGCGCCCCGTTGTTTCGGAATGTACATTCGGTCGGGTCATGCGACAGCCGGCCCCTTCGTACAAGTGATTCATACAGTGATTCCGAACCGTGGATTAATAACGGCGCGGGACACGCCTCCCCCACGCTGGGTGGGACGCGCATCGGCGCAAAAATAGGAGGCAACGTCGGATCCACCAAACGGTAAATTTTGGGTACCTGCCATTGGCAGGACCCGAGCCGTTGCGTAGATGTACTGGCGTGCTTCCATCGTAATCAAATGCAATTCAGTGGTAGGGTGTGAAATAGATTTCACACCATAAACGCGGAGTTGACGGTTTTGAAGCACGTGTCCCCAAAATCCCAACCCACTTTCATGGCAGAGTAGACTATACAATGACCGTGCCAAAAAACGGTACATTCGTTAAGTGGTTGAGTTTTCAGCACGATACACACTTACGTATCCCCAAAGCGCCTCGACAAGGGGGTCGAGGCCTTCATGCGCAACGGCCGAAATCATCATTGGCTTGTGGCGCTTCACCCAGGAATTGGCCTTTAGGGCCTTGCGGCCGTCCTCGTCGAGCAAATCGAGCTTGCTGAGCACAACAATCGACTGTTTCTTGGCCATCTGGGGGTTGTATTGCTTGAGCTCTCGCTTCAACACCGCAAGGTCTGCCCCAAGGTCCTCACTGGTGCAGTCAAGCAGGAACACGAGCACTGCCGTGCGCTCGACGTGACGTAAGAACTGATGCCCCAAGCCTTTACCTTCGTGCGCCCCTTCAATCAACCCAGGAATATCGGCTACCGAGAAGGAACGGCCAATCCCAGCACGCACAATCCCAAGGTTGGGGATGAGCGTGGTAAAGGGGTAATCGGCAATCTTTGGCTTTGCAGCACTAATCACAGAGATGAGGGTGCTCTTGCCGGCATTGGGATAGCCCACTAACCCTACATCAGCCAACAGCTTAAGCTCGAATTCGAGCGTGCATTCCTGACCCGGTGTACCTGGGTCGGCCATGCGCGGAGCTTGGTTGATTGACGTCACGAATTCCGAGTTTCCACGTCCACCACGACCGCCCTTAGCAACAAGGACGCGCTGGCCGTGCACGGAAAGGTCTGCAATCTGCTCACCGGATTCGCGATCACGCACCACTGTACCTGCTGGAACACGAATCACGACATCGTCGCCACTCTTGCCTGTGCAGTTGCTCTGACCCCCTCTTGCACCAGCCTTGGCTTTGTAGATGCGCGTGTACCGGAAGTCGAGAAGCGTCCCAAGTTGTTGATCTGCTTCGACATACACGGATCCCCCATTGCCTCCATTGCCACCATCCGGGCCACCCATAGGTACGTACTTTTCACGACGAAACGAGATGTGCCCCGCTCCGCCGTCACCGGCCTTGACTTCAATCCAGGCCGTATCGATAAAATTCATAGGTAGCTCCTGTGCATGGCCTGCGCAAACTCCATGGCCGCCGCACTATCGGGCGCCACACCCTGCCGGGCAAACCAACGGTCGAGCTCGCCAGCAGCTTCTCGCCATGTCGCACGTCGCAGGATCTCCTGCACGGTGTGGTCAAATTGGGTGTGATCCCGTGAAAAGATCTTCTTTACGATTCGCTCCTTGGTAGAAGCATCAAGCTGGGCAATAAACTTTGCCACCCGCTGGGCTGCCTGAGGTCCCTCGCTTTGCTCGGGAGAGGTCTCAGCTGTCTGAGGTCCCTCGCTCTGCTCGGGAGAGCTCTCAGCAAAATCATTCGTCCCAATCGAGGCGATCACGTCGTTGATCACGTCGATCAGCTTGCTACGCGTGAGCGTACGGAGCTCCTCGCGGTACAGCAGGCGTTCGAGCGCCTGCGAAATTGGGATAGCCCCTTTATCATCCAAAAAGATGATGACGGCCTCGGTTGGCACTGCCTCGGAGGGCAGATTTGGGTCGGCTTCGTAGAAAAACCCGTACAACCCATCCAACAACCGCACGAATTCGTCCTGCGAGAGGTCCAGAATGGCGTCGTTATCGACCTTTTCGACGATCCGCTCGAACTCGATGACGCTGAGGATCTCGTACGACGAGGCTTCTGCCGGACGTGTGGCCGCCCACTGACGGATCCCGTCGAGGAGATATGCGTTGTCTGTGAGGTAGTTGAGCCGCATCAGGACTTCGTAAAGGGGCTTTGTAGGCTCCCCACGGTACACAAACCACTTGAGGGTGGTACGTGGACGGCACAAGAAGTTCAGACGGGTCTTAACGGCTGCATCGATGGTTGCATTCAGTTCCTCGTGGTCGAACCGGGCCGACCCAAGGTAGAGCTCGTCAAGCTTCGGGAAAACGCTCTGCAGCTCGGGCGCGGACGTATCGAACCGTGGGTTCGATGCACGCAGTGCCCGCTCCTCATAGAGCCACCACTCCGCCTCGGCCTTGAAAAAGGCCCTGTACGAAGGATGAATATTCGCGTTTGCCAGAATGGCTGCGAGAGATGTGCTGGGTTGACGCGTGTCGAGTCGCTGCTTGAGTTGCTTGCGAACACGGTCAATCTCTTTCTCGAACATGACGGCAAGTTACGAACCTACCCAAACAATGCTGCGAGCACAGGCGAAAGACGTTCAACAGGGACAACGTTGGCAACCTTGCCTTCGCCAGATTTTGGCGCATAGATCTGATCAAGTCCTAACCGCACAGCCTCGGATACGCGCTGCTCGAGGTAGGCCACGCGACGCACCTCACCAGTAAGTCCAAGCTCGCCGACAAATGCCACACCGTTGGGGATGGGTTTGTCCATGATGGAGCTGGTAATCGCTACAGCAACACCGAGATCGATCGCAGGATCTTGCACAGCGATACCACCAGCGACGTTCACGAACACATCGCTTTGTCGCACCTGCACACCACCGCGCTTCTCGAGCACAGCAAGAATCATCTGCAGTCGCTTTGCGTCGTACCCTGTGCTCACACGCTGTGGCATGCTGAAGCCGGTTGGCGATACAAGCGCTTGTACTTCGATCAAGAGTGGACGTGTGCCTTCGATGACTGCGACAACTGCAGTGCCTGGTTCGTTCGCATTGCGATTACTGAGCAACACTTCACTTGGGTTGTGTACTTCACGCAATCCGGTGGACGTCATGTCGAACACACCAAGCTCGTTTGTCGAGCCGTAGCGATTCTTGAGCGCACGTAATACGCGGTACGAGTATGTGCCCTCGCCTTCGAACTGCAGCACAGCATCAACCATGTGTTCAAGCACTTTCGGACCAGCAATCATTCCGTCCTTCGTGACGTGACCAATGATGATGATTGGTATGCCACTTCGCTTTGCAATGCGAGTGAGCAGTGATGTACACTCACGCACTTGCGCAACACTGCCAGCAGATGATTCAAGCACATCGGTCGTTATCGTCTGAACCGAGTCGACAACAACAAGTGATGGCGCAGAATGTTCGATGAGTGCAGCAATGCGCTCAACACTGGTCTCTGAAGCAACAACAATTCCGTTTGCTGATATGGCCAATCGTTCAGCACGCTGCTTGATCTGATGCAAACTCTCTTCACCTGTCACATACAAGCACGGACGTTCTGCAGAGAGCGAACCTGCATAGGCGGCAAGCTGAAGCATGAGCGTACTCTTGCCCATGCCGGGATCACCACCGACCAACACGATACTACCTGGCATGAGACCACCACCGAGTACGCGATCGAGCTCTGCCATTCCCGTGGGTATGCGTTGCGCTTGATCGGCTTGTACATCAGAGAGTGCAGTTGAGAGTACCGAGCCAACTGCTTGTGCACGACGTTTGGCAGATGCACCTTTTGCTGTTGCAGATGCGTCGACTTCTTCGATCATCGACTCCCATGTGCCACATCCCGGACATCGTCCCATCCACTTCGGGGCGGAATGTCCGCAGCTTGAACAGCGATAGACGGTGCGTATCTTCATCAGTATTGATTCCTCATTAGGTCCAAAGCTAGGGAATGTTTTCCGCGTGCACGTAGCTCATTCCACACACGTTCCGTCAATCACAGAAGCATACGAGGTATGCCGACGTGTGACGTTCACGCATGCGAAAACGTTCTACTTCGCATCACACTTCATTGCCCCACACAAACGCAACGCCTGCTACGCAGTCTATGCGTTTTGTCGGTACGTCGACGATCTCATCGATGTGGCGATGGAGCGAGGAGACGTGACACGTGATCATGCTGTGACGTTGGTGGCACAATGGCGCAAAGATCTGGACGCACTCTATGCAGGCGAACATCTTCCATCGTCTGGAGCCGACGATCCAACAAAGGTTGCGATTCTCACAGCGTGGGAAGACACGCTGTCGACATATCGCATTCCACGCAACTTGCCAGACGAGTTGATTGAAGGTGTGTTGATGGATACCATCGTCACACGTTTCGAGACGTTCGACGAGCTGTATGTGTATTGCTACAAGGTTGCATCCGTCGTGGGATTGATGACGTCCGAGATCTTCGGATACTCATCGAAGGAAGCTCTTGCGCATGCGATTGAACTTGGCATCGCTATGCAACTCACAAACATTCTTCGCGATGTCGGTGAAGACGCAGAGCGTGGACGGATCTATCTGCCGCTGGATGATCTTGATGCATACGGTGTAACAGAAGACGATATCATGTCACGCCGTTGGACACCACAATTGCACGCGTTGATTCGCGACTACACCAATCGTGCTGAATCATACTACGCATCATCTGATCGCGGCATCCCAATGCTCGAGCGTGACAGCCGCACAACGGTCTACTTGATGAGCATGAACTATCGCAAGATTCTTCGTATCATCGAGTCGATGGACTACAACATCTTCCTCCGTCGCGCAAGCACTACGAAGCTTCAGAAGATCTTCTCGATTCCAGCAGCGTGGATGCGCGCCAAACGCGGCGCATAGTAGTGCGGCAGTGCGTTACGCGTAGACGTAACGAGCGCGTGTGATGCGGAAGTGACCGTACTCAAAGTCGCCGCTGTCAAGATTCCATACGAAGTCGACCTCTGTTGGAATCATCACACCTTCGACCTCTTCGTATGCCTTGCACACGAGTGTGAATGTCGCTTGCTCAAAGCCACTCTTGTGATCGCGATACTTATCGTTCGTAACGATGCGATCAATCTGTCCGAGTTCATTTACGTGCACTGTTGCTGATACACGCGTCGTTCCATCAACAATCGTTGCACGAGCGGTATTCGCATCAATCGGATCCCAGCGCAGCGTCTTCGTTGGCAACAATCCTGTTGGCAACCACACCTGCTCGCTCAACACACGGAAGAGCATCGACGCGTCGGTTTCCTTGCCTTCGTACTCCGAGAGCGTAAGCGCACCGTACAGCTTCACGTGACCATGTCCAATGCCGTTGACGTAGCTCAATGTTGCTGTGCGCCACCAGAATGCGTTGTGACGTAGTCGTGCTTCCCACACAAAGCCAGGCTCCATACCTGAGAGTACTTCGGTAGCCTTCACGGTAAACCACGGACGGTTGGGTCCGTGACGAAATCGCGCACGTTGCAACAACACTGCATAGCGAATGTTTGGATGACCATCCTTGAGTGCATATCGCAGGTAGCGTTGAATCGGCTCCGGCAAACCTTGCATGCGCTCATTCGAGATGTTTGGGAGCGCGTTCTTACCGATCGTTCGAATCAATCGCTTGATCGATCGTGCTGCAAACAAACGTGACAATAATGCACTCGCCGTCATGAGAACGATGATCGTTCCCATCGAAGCAACAAGGATGTAGAGCAGTTTCGGCATCACCGCATCAGGACGTACGTCCTGCCTCCCAGTTCGACAGATATCGAGAAGCTGTTTGCAACAGCTGTGTTCCAGCCATCGCAAGGACAACGAGTGGAACCAGCTTGAAGATACCACGCCGGAGCGTTTGCTCAACGATTGCGGCACTGAAGATTGTACCAATCACGATAAATCCAACGAGCAGCGCACCAATCCATACAAGCAGCATTGGCGTTTCGATCTTCCGTTGGCGCACAATATCTGCGATCAGCACAACTGGGAACACGAGAAACACCCATCCCCAATAGTCAACATCGGCAATCACGTTGGTGAAGAGCGATGTGCTCACCGTCAGTGCGCGCGCAAGATCAAATCCTAGCAATTGGTCACTCGTAGACGGACGCACAGGGAGATATGCGTTGAAGTACAGCACATGCCAGAGTGCAAACACTACGCCCATTATCACCGACTGAACGACGAATGTCTGCGTGGCATGTTTCCATGATGAAGCTCGTGCAACAAGTGGAAGCGATGCAATCAAGCCGAGCTCGACCAGAATGATGGCGTCCGTGCGCGACCAGCATGCTGCTGCAAAGAACACGGTCGACAACCACATCGACCCGCGATCATCTTCGCGAATCGCACGCCAGAACAGTAGCACGCCAGGCACGAACATCGCAGCGTTTAGGTAATCCGTCTGAACGAGATACGTGTAGCCAAGCATCTCAGGGGTGAGCAGGAGCAGCAACCACAAGACATTTGCAAGCACATGGTGCAACGTTCGACGTAGTTCAACCCATGTGAACCACATGAAGCACACGGCAACGATAGGCACCCACATCTGTCCGCTAGCATACCCCATCAGCCGATAGATCACCTGCAAGAACATTGCGAATGGAGCGTAGAAGGGTTGATTCGAGAGATGCTGCGATAAGAATGGATCAGTGAAGACGCGATTAACTAGCGTTCCATCCTCGACTGCTGTCTTCGCAACAAGATCAATCCCCACGACGGCATCAAACGGCGTTACAGGCCAGTACCATGCAGCCCAGAATGCGGCATACGCGAGGTACGATGCAAGGCCAAGTGTTACGATGTCTGAGAGAGAGAGCGACCACTTCGGCATGGCAGGCCATTCGCCATATGATTTCGACACACGTGGCCATGCAAGATTTGGGAGCACGGCCGCTACAACAGCAGAGATCATTCCGAGCGAGCGCGTGATCTCGACGGATGCAAGCGCACATGCGAAGAGCACAAGCGTGTGCATGAACATACCGATCAGCACTGCACTTGGAATTGCGACGCTTCGAGTAATGCGCGGACGCAGGAGTGCGATCACGCCGAGTCCGGAGACCAGTTGCAAGAGAAGGGTGATTACGAGCGAGACTGTTGTGTTCATTGCTCGCGTCCGTATTCGGTGAGCAATGAATCAATGTTGACGTTGCGACTTCCGCGTCGTGCAATCCAGATCATGTTTGGCTCGAGCACAATGAAGGCATTCGCCTGTGAGCGACGTGCAGCGTCGTTCCACGGAATCACGTTGTGGAACCCAACCATCCATGCAAAGAACCGTGGGTCGGTCCAGTATGCCTTATCACGCATATAGCGATTGCCATACGACATCGGAGGGAGGAGCAATGTATCTGTCGGACGCAGGCGCGGTGCGATGTACTGAGGGATCTCGTAGTTAGCAACGTGTCGAGCGAACATGCGCTCGCTCATCTGACGTCGCTTGTTTAACGAATCGCGTTTCTCAGCGTAGAGTCCGATGCGCGATTGATACGATGCAGCGTATGGATTCGCATCCGAGTCGCCACCAACACTGATCAACACATAGATCACGCCAACCATGATGATGGCCAGGATCACACCTTGCCGCGACATCACTGGTAGTCGGTCTGTCATCGAACTACTCGTGTTAGTTGCTCGAGAGTGCCTCTGCACCACCAACGATTTCCAACATTTCCTTCGTGATCGCAGCTTGGCGCTCACGGTTGTAGATCAGCTGGAGAGTCTTGATCAGATCACGTGCATTCGTTGTGGCGTTTTCCATCGCCATACGACGTGCAGCGTGCTCAGCAGCATTGGAGTCGAGCAGCGTGCGCCATACTTGCAACTTGATGTACATCGGCAGCAACGTATCGAGGATATCAGCACGTGACGGCTCGAAGATGTAGTCAACGCTTTGCTTTGAGGTAACAGTATTGGTGTCTGGTACGATTGGCAGGAGCTGCATCGTGCGAACTTCCTGACGCATTACTGTGACGAACTCGTTGTACACGATTTCAACACGATCGAAGTTCTGCATCAAAAAGCCGTTCGACACCAGGTCTGCAATGTCAACAGCCGTGTCGTAGCTCAGCTTGCCGAATACATCATTGAATTCCTGCACAACAGCTTGTGGCGCCTTCTTCGCAGCGTTCACCGAGCGCTTACCAACAGGAATGATGTTGATCGTAACGCCAGGGTGTTCAGCTTCAAGTGCTGCGATACGCGAGGAGAGAACGCGAAGCATGTTCGTGTTGAACGCACCGCACAAGCCACGGTCGGATGATACCGCGATGATGGCGATCGAGCTCACGGTCTTCCGTGATTCGAAGAACGGATGTACGAACTCTGTGTCGGCCATCGCAAGGTTGCCCAGAATCTTCTGGACTTGCTGCGCGAACGGACGTGCGGCAGTGATTGCATCTTGTGCGCGACGCAGCTTTGCCGTAGCCACCATGCTCATCGCCTGGGTGATCTTCGACGTGTTCTTGACCGACGTAATGCGGTCACGTGTTTCGCGTAGGGTTGCCATCCGATTTTTCCGTTCTCGTCAATTGAGGTTCACAAATTCGGCCAGTCCTTGAGGAGGTATCCTCGGACATAGTCAGCAACAGTGTCTTCAAGGCTTCCGAATGCAACGTCTGGCATCGCTGCCTGAAACGTCGACATATCGGCTTGGGTGTAGTTCTGGTATTGCTTGGCGAGTCCGTCTGGCATGTCGATATAGGATATCGACACTGGACGACCCATAGCGGCGAACACCGACGTCATGAGATCATTCCACGAGCGTGCTACGCCTGTTCCGAGATTGAAAATGCCGTTGACATCGTGTCGATGCAACAGCTTCATGATCACGTCGCAGACATCCTTCACGTAGATGAAGTCACGCATCTGTCCGCCATCGCCGAACCGCTCGTCTGTGCTCTTGAACAGCGTCACCGAACCTGTGTCGGCGATCTGCTGTACGGCCTTCGATACCATGCTGGCCATCGGGCCCTTATGGTATTCGTTCGGACCAAACACGTTGAAGAACTTTAATCCGACACACGACGCGTCGAACCCATTCGAGCGAACCCACTGATCGAACAGATGCTTCGCGTAGCCGTACATGTTCAACGGACGTAGGTCAGTTGTTGTATCAGCGTAGCCTCGAGATCCATCGCCGTAGGTTGCCGCACTGCTCGCGTAGATGAATCGTGCACCAACTTCTGCTGCGAACTCCGCTACATCAACGCTGTAGCGGTAGTTGTTGTCGTACAGATAGTCAGCGTCAGACTCAGTTGTCGACGAGCATGCACCCAAGTGAATGATAGCCTCGACGTCGTCATCGACATCGCCGACCGCCATCATATCCCTGAATTCCTGTTTGCTAACAATGCCAATGAACGTACGGTCTACAAGATTCTTCCACTTGTGTCCCGTGCCCAGCGAATCCACAACAAGCACATCCTCTCGTCCAGCGGCGTTGAGCGATGCCAACACGCAGCTTCCAATGAAGCCAGCACCACCTGTGAGGATGATCATCTCGTGGTTCCTGGATTAGAGTGCTGCAGCGAAGCGCTCTGTGAAGCTCTTCAACGCAGCATTGAGGTTCGCTACAATCTCGTCTGTGAGTGCCTTCTGGGTGCGCAATCCATCGATGATGTTCGCGTGTCCTGCATGCACAAACTCAAGTAGCTCTGTTTCGTACTTCTTGATGCTTTCCACTGGGAGCTCATCCATGAAGCCGCTCGAAGCCGCATAGATCACAACGATCTGGTCTTCGACAGGCACCGGAGAGTACTGTGGTTGCTTCATCACTTCAAGCAGACGTGCGCCGCGGCGAAGCTGCTGAAGTGTTGTCTTATCGAGGTCTGATCCAAATCGCGCAAACGCTTCGAGAGCGCGATACTGCGCAAGGTCGAGCTTGAGTGGACCAGCAACCTTCTTCATCGCCTTGATCTGTGCATTACCACCCACACGTGATACCGAGATACCAACGTTGAGAGCTGGACGCACACCAGCGTTGAACAAGCTTGGCTCGAGGTAGATCTGACCGTCTGTAATCGAGATCACGTTCGTTGGGATGTACGCCGACACGTCGCCTGCTTGTGTTTCGATCACAGGGAGAGCAGTGAGCGAACCGCCACCAAGTGCATCAGAGAGCTTTGCAGCACGTTCCAGAAGACGTGAGTGGAGATAGAACACGTCGCCCGGATATGCTTCACGTCCTGGTGGACGGCGCAGAAGGAGCGATACCTGACGGTACGAAGCTGCTTGCTTTGAAAGGTCATCATACACCACAAGTGCGTGACGTCCGCTATCGCGGAAGTACTCACCCATCGAGCAGCCTGAGTACGGTGCGATAAACTGCAGTGGCGCTGGGTCGGAAGCAGTAGCGCTCACAACCGTTGTGTACGCCATTGCGCCGTACTTCTCGAGTGTTGAAACAACGTTCGCAACTGTCGAGCCCTTCTGACCAATCGCAACGTAGATACAGAACACTGGCTCAATACCTTGTGCTGCTGCTTCTGGTGTGTGCGTGTACTTCTGGTTGATGATTGCATCGAGTGCAACAACCGTCTTACCTGTCTGACGGTCACCAATGATCAACTCACGCTGACCGCGACCGATTGGGATGAGCGAGTCAATCGCCTTCACACCTGTTTGCAGTGGCTGCGTAACTGGTTGACGGTCGATCACGCCGAGAGCCTTGCGCTCGATCGGATAGAACTTTGATTCCTTGATTGGCCCCTTACCATCGATCGGACGTCCAAGTGGGTCGACAACGCGACCAATCAGACCCTCACCGACAGGTACCGATGCGATACGACCGGTACGACGAGCTTGATCGCCTTCCTTCACAAGCGAGTCATCACCGAACAACACGCAACCAACATTGTCCTCTTCAAGGTTGAGAACCATGCCAACCACGCCATTCGGGAACTCGACGAGCTCGGAGGCCATCACGTTTGTGAGACCGTATACGCGCGCCACACCGTCACCGATTTGGAGTACGGTACCGACTTCATAAACATCCGTCTCCTTTTCGAATCCCGTCAACTGGCGACGGAGAATCGCGGAGATCTCATCTGGACGAACTTCAGACATGCGATTGAATCCTTTAGAGTTTGTTCACGTCGTAAAAGGGTGATTACGCCACAGCAAGCTTGTCCTTGAGGACATACAGCTGATGGCGAATCGATCCGTCAAGCACTTGGTCGCCGACACGGATCACTGCACCACCAAGGATGCTTGGATCCGTCGCGTACGTTGCCACGATGGTCTTCTTGAGTCGAGCACTAATTGCTGATTCGAGTTGCGAACGCTCTTGTGCACCAAGCTCAACAGCTGATGTCACACTGATACGCTCAATGTTCTTGCGATCGTCAAGCAGAGCGCGGTATTCCATGACGATTTCGCGCCAGAGATCTCCACGACCCTTGTTGATGATCAGCTTCAAGAACTCCATCGTCAGCGGGTTGATGGCAGAGCCCAACGCTTCCTTCAGCACGGAGAGCTTCACCGCAGCATCGATGATCGGACTGCGCATCATCGCACGGAAGTCTGCCGAGCTCGCGCCCAGCAACTCTACCGTGGCGAGATCTGTTGCGACCACGTCATCCAGCTTGTGTTCAATTGCCGTTTCGAGAACTGACTTCGCGTAACGGCGTGCAATCTTCAGAGTTGACATTTAGTTCTTCGAGAGTTCGTTGACATAACCTTCGACGATACGCTTGTGATCGTCGCCCTGCAGATTGCGTCCGAGCAACTTCTCGGTTGCATCAACAACAAGTGTTGCCACTTCAGCGCGCAGCTGCTTGATTGCCTCGTCCTTTTGACGCTCAATCTCGCGCTGCGACTCAACAAGCTTCTGCTGCTTTACAGCTTCTGCATCATCTCCAGCCTTGCGAACCATGGCTTCAGCTTGCGCCTTGCCTTCGCGTACGATGGCCATCATCTCTTGCTGCGCACCTGCGATGCGCTCCTTACTCTCTGCAAGGATCTTGGTGGCTTCTGCATTGGCCTTCTCCGCGTTGGCGATTGCATTGGCAATCGTTTGCTCACGTGCTTCAAGACCAGCGCGCATTGGCTTGTAGAAAAACTTCGCAATGATGAACACGAAGATGGAGAAGTTGACAAGGGTCCAAATGATCAGACCCGGGCTCATCTCAAGAAATGAAGGCATGGCAAGACGAGAATTACGGAGTGAAGGAATGTCGTCATTGGACGACGTGTGTCACCACACATCGGTCGTAGAGCTCCACAGTGTGCGAACTCTACGACCGACCCCGACGTGCGGGGTCGTGAATCGTCGTCGCGTTAGCTCTTGACAGCGAGGAGAATACAGATAACGCCTGCGAGAAGTGCAACACCTTCGATAAGAGCTGCACCGATGATCATCGTTGTACGGATGTCACCAGCGTTTTCTGGCTGACGGCTTGAGGCTTCGAGAGCAGCAGCCGCA